>JAABUN010001544.1_pt1 | contig 49628 bp, 54 predicted proteins | sample 5559311 | NCBI WGS metagenome assembly JAABUN01 (sample SAMN10711877, study PRJNA513370) | rock metagenome | isolation source: Antarctica rocks | place: Antarctica: Victoria Land, Siegfried Peak sud
TGTGTAAATGACTACTATCGCGAATAAAATTGGTAACACTCCGCCTCCGATTTGCTCGAGCATCGCCAGCCAGGGTACGGGGGCACCGATCACTTCTTCGTTCGGGTAGAAGGCCATCAAGCAAAGGTAAGTCAGGATGAAGGGGATAATAGCCAGCACTCCCGTTAGCACGCCCGCGCCCACGGTTTCTTTGCGCGTCCTCTGACGGTCGACGCTGAATAGAACGGTGGTGAGAGCCGGCAAGTTGTAGCTCACGTAGAGGATGCCCGTCACAATGGCTGCGATGACCGTAGGGGAACTCAGGAAAGAGGACGAGTCGAGGGCTTCTGTACTCCCGCTGGCGAACACCTCCTGGACACTGCCCCACCTGGGGAGCAGGATGACTGCCGCAAGCCCAATCCACATGAAGTAGACCAGCACCGTTCCCACGGACTTGGTTCCCTCGATCAATGTCCTTCCGTAGTAAGTCAAGACCGCGACTAACGCGATCACCAATCCCACACCCACCAAGTAGGGTAACCTGAGAACGGATTGCCCGATCTCGCCTGCCGCCGAACCCATGGCTGCAATACTAATGACGGCCATGACAATCCATAAGACATCGAACAGCGGCCAAATCGGACCGATCATGTTACGTACCAAGGGACGATAATTGTAAGATTTGGTCACCCGAGCAAGCTCGTACATCAGTATAGATATCAGCGTGAAACCTGCGAAGATGGCTAGTATATTCCAAATGCCAAGCACTCCGAATCTGGCCCCATACTGCACAACCTCCCGACCGCTGGCGTAGCCCCCGCCCATCAGCACCGACTGGAAGATGACCGCCGGTAGCAAATAGCGGCCTACTCCGCCCGCAAATACCCTCGAGGAACTCCCATTAGACTCTACCCTATTCTCAGACATCGATGTTTTCCTCCACATCACGAACACTCACATAATCGCGTTTCTTAAGCAGTGCTTCACCTCCTTTCTCTGATTTGATTGCCGAGATTATTCCCCCATAAATGTACAAAACATTTGAACATTTAACTGAAAATATCATGGGTCGCCTGGGAAGTCAACAGTAACTTGAGCTTGTTGCGGCTTGTTTCTACGCTGCGCTGCTTGCTCATCGGTAAGGGACAAGCGTGGGAGGTGTCTGAGTTGAACTCAGCTTAGTGTCTTAAAATGCTCTGCCTTGTAGAATTGGTTCATGAGAATTCCAAAAACAACTGCGGTAGTCGGAACCGATTTCCCACAGTCTACAATCCTGAAAGTTACTCTCACGTGAGAGAAAAGACACCCGAAGGAACTACTGAACTTACTCAAATCCTTGCTCGACGCTTTTTATGGTCTAAAGTCGGAGAACACGTACCAACTGTCCGAAAACTAGCTGCAGAATACAAGATGAGTTTGGGATCCGTCTCGACCGCCCTCAGCAAGCTGGAACGGAGCGGGGCCGTAACCTTGGAGCGGCACGGTCGACTCGGAACCTTTCTTAGCACGCGATCACTAGGCGATCTGTGGATGGCCGCTGCGGGAGAGCCCTTAATCGTCTCCCTACCCTTGCCGTCCACGCCAAGATTTGAAGGGCTAGCCACCGGAATAAAGACGCTTCTCACCCAGGCTGGCATCGAGGTCTTTTTGATTTTCATACGTGGGTCCCGGCAGCGACTGCAGGCCTTGAGACAAGGTAGATGCCATGTCGCGGTCATGTCGAGCTTTGCGGCAGATGAGCTCTGTAATCGCGAGGACACAAGTGTGTTGGAATTGCCCCCGAAGAGTTTCGTCACGGAACATCGCGTCTTCATCAGGCGTTCAGCTAGCTCACGGCATACGCAACTTCGGGTAGCCGTCGACCGTGACTCGGTCGATCAGCAGCGTTTGGCCGAACTCGAGTTTCAAGATAACCAGGTTGAATTCGTATCTGCTAACTACATACAACTGGCTCGCGTTCTGGAAAAAGGCCTGGCCGACGCGGCAGTCTGGAGCTCGGACGAAATGGGGGAACGGCGGCTGCCTTCGATAGAAGGGCTTCCGCTATCCGAAGGCGTGCGACGTCAAGTAGGCGACAGCGACACCCGCGCAAATTTGATCGCCAGATGTGGGGACAGTTCTGTTCACGCTGCGGTCACAGAAGGCATCGATATGGAAGCTCTAATGCAAATAGAGCAAGCAGTACTAGATGGTCAAATGGTACCTGAGTACTGACCCGAAGCAATCAGTATGCGAGTGAAGGATTCGGTCAGTTATTTTTGACCGGCCGTCCTACCGAGTTGCGCTCTTCTCGGAAGGCTCATCCTGAACCCGAATAGGTTATGAGAACGGCCTTTCTCATAGCTGGTTTTGCGCAGGGTTTGTGGTCACGGCTTCAGACAACCTCTTCAGGATAAGGTTGGTGTAGCGTAGAATCGTAGCTTCAGTGTGCAGTTGATGAAGATCCTCCAACAGTCTCGTGGGCTCCAACCACGATACCCCAAGCACGAGGAGTACACTGTGGTCGTGGAGATCGAGGACTTGATCCGGGCGATAGGGGAGGGCAAGGTCATTATCACCGATCATGCTGATGAAGAGGCAGAGAACGACGCCCTCTCCTTCGACGAGGTCTACTTTTCGGTGGTTCACGGCGAGGTTATAGAGGAGTATCCGGAGGACAAGCCATACCCGAGCTCTCTGGTGTACGGTGAGACTTTTGGAGGAGATCAGGTACATAGCGTATGGGCTTACAATGAGGGCAGCGAGTTCGCGGTAGTCGTGACCGTTTACCGCCCCGATCAGGCGCGTTGGGGGCCGGACTGGAAGACGAGGAGGAAATAGAGATGCCCCTTAGCGAGGATTTCAGGCAGGCTTTCGACGTCTGCCCGGTATGCGGCGGGGAGCTGGTGGAGAAGAGGGTGCACAAGCTCTTGAGGGGCGGCAATGATACAGCGACGGTGGAGGTAGATGCTATGGTGTGCCAGCGGTGCGGCGAGAGACTCTACCCGGAAGAGACGGTCAGGCTCTTCGAGAGAATCCGGGCCAAACTGCGCCGGGGCGATACAGAGGACATGACGCTGGTTGGCAGCTCCTATGAGGCAGCAGGCGACTGAGCACGAAGGAGCCCTAACGACGATGGATCCCATAGACGGACTTGCCCATAAGTTGATCAACTCCTTCGAGCATCTTCAGGAGGATCTGCTCCTGGAGCAACTGGCGGTGCCCGAAGACCTCTCCAATCCCGACGGCTCCGTAGAGCTGTGGGTTGCAAGCACTGAGACCTACAGCACCGAGGAAGAGATAACTGTTCAGGGCTATCTCAGCTTGCCGACCACTGTTGCAATAGAGCGTAACGCCCAAGAACTTGCCCGGCTATTCAAAGAGGAGCTGTTGGCTTCGGAACAATTCCGTCACGCTACCACTGTCGCGAAAGTAGCCGGCACGGCTGCCGATGAGGGTGGCGCTCCTTCCGCACAAGAGGCGCAGCTCAACTGATGCAGCCTGCAGCCTACGGCATGAGGACTATCAGCATAGTGAAGCGAAGATGATTTAGTATGGACTACGATACCGACAGGTTGGATGAAGCGGTACTGGCGCTGCTGTACCTCAACATCTGGGAAGAGGACGAGTGGGACGCTGGAGACGGAGCCATAGGCGGAGCCAGGGCGTGGCCGGCCAGTGTAGCTCGGCTTCGAGTTATTCCTCAAGCTCCCTTGGCCATCCGCTCGATCAGGCGCAGTGTAGCCCTCGCGTCCCCTACAGCCGTATGGTCGCCGCCCGGCAGCTTCTGGTACTTGTAGCCACCCCTCTTGGTCCGTTCGCCCACGTAGGCGGCAAAGGCCCGCATCGCGCACTCCCAGGGTGGAAGCTTCCCGGCAAGTGCCGCCCGCGCCCCCAGTCGCCCAACGGCCGCATCCCACACTCTGCGGTCGTAAGGGGCATTGTAGACGACTACCCGCTTAGCCCACAGCACCTCCAGAAGATTTGGGTAGACCTCCAAAAAGCGTCTCTCTCCCGCAAGGCTCTGGACCGTATAGCCGTGGACGCGGGATGCCCCGGGCTCTATGGGACATGAGGGGCAGATCGGCGAGTCGAAAAGAGACTCTCCCCGGCTGGATACAACCCCGACCTCGACGAAATCTATCGGGGTGCCAAGGCCTGTGGTCTCCGAGTCCAGGATCACGAACCCTCCGCCAGCTAAAAGAGAGCGGGCCCACCGGATGGCATCGTCCCGGTCGCCTAGCCGGGCGAGAGAAGCCTCCGTTGGTTTCACGCCTATGTTGCTTGACCTTCCCATCCTACGCGTATCTTCGCATGATCCGGATGCTATGACCATGTAGGTACTTTTTGGGGGGAGGGACCGGCGCCTGGGGAAGGGGAGAAAGAGCACCGGTCCCTATAACCTTGCGGTTACTGATTTCTAGTATACAAATCCAGAAAGCAAGAAACATCTCCCAAAACATCACCCGAACGCGGCGAGGCGACTTCCTACGCCCGGATTCTCGGAAAGTAATGAGATACTTCTCGGGAGAAATGGGCTGCCGAGCCTCTAAAGAAGGCATTCAGGTGAGGAGATGAGTAAACCAACGTGCAACCTGCGTAAGATTTCGGAAGAAGCCGGGCAGGTCCTCGGCGAGATGGCCGATCTCTTCGAAGCGGAGGGTAAAGAGGTCCTTCCACTAACGCCTCGTGTCCGCCGCTTACACAAGCGGCTCCCCGGAAACGGGCGGGAAGGTGACTTCGCCCAATAAACGATATAACCTCTTACGGAGGGTGACCGGTCGAGAGGAAGCTTCTCCCATGGCGGTTGGCATCTCATGACAGTTGGCAACTACAGCAGCGGGGTCGAGAGGCTCAGGGTCGCCTGCGACCACTGCCTGGACTTAGGAAGCGGACTGCGCGAGCAGAGTGGTAAGACGGCGATCTGGCCGTGCCCGGCCTGTGGGCAGCCATCTTTACGACCCTAGAAGCCCTAGAGTTTCGCCACCCCCGCGCGAGCCCGTTTCTCGTCCGAGAGCGCGTACTTCATCACCTGTGAAAGATCCGAGTGTCCCATGAGTTCGGCAAGCTCCCGGGCCTGGTCTGGGTTCTCCTGCAGGAACCAGGTCGCAAACGTCCGCCTGAGGTCGTGAGGTTTCACATCAGCTTTGCGGATGCCGCTCTTCCTGACGTATTTATAGAGGGTGCGCCTCACCGTGTTCTCGCTAATCCTACCTCCCTTGTTGTTGAGGAAGAGGTGGGGGAGAGGGGGCTCTGTGAGAGCCGGGATCAACTCGTCTCGTAACCTGAGGTAGCGTCTGAGGCTCCTTCTCAGTTTCTCGTTCACGGGAATGCGGCGCTCCTTGTTGCCCTTACCGTAAGCTACCCGGATCTCTTCCTCGTCACGGGATAGGCGGAGATCGTTTACTTCGGCCTCTAGTGCTTTTCGGGGATCATGTGCCCGAAAGGTCGGGAGAGACAGGGACCTCCGAGAGGACACTGTACCGCAGGGTAGAGAGTTTCGACCGTGACGGAGTTCCAAGCCTATTCGCTACGGAGCAGGCCAAACACCAGGTCCTTCCGCCCTGGATCCGCAGGCTCATCGTGAACTTGAAAGCCGAGTACCCGCCCTTCAACCTGAATGAGATCGCAAACATAGTCTACGTACACTCTGGTAGGAAACCCGACGTAAGAACGGTTCGGAACGTACTCGAAGGGAGCGCCCTGCCGCTGAAGATGGTCCGTCTCTTCGCCCCCTACCACGAGATACCGGAAGGGCGTGAGCGTAAGGTGGCGGTGGTAAGCCTCCACTCCTCGGGCTGGAGCGTGAAAGCGATCGCCGGCTACCTAAAGGTCAACCGGGATACCGTGTATACGGTCTTGAGAAGGTGGGTTAGAGAAGGCCCCGACGGCCTTGAAGACAGACAGCGCGGATGCCCCAGAGAATCGGGCAAAGTGGACCTCAGGGCCATGAACGAGGTGAGGCGTCTGCAGCAGAATCCGGGCCTCGGTGCCTTCAGGGTACATGCCGCCCTTGAGCAGATAGGCATTCACCTCAGCGAGAGAACCTGTGGCCGCATTCTGGCCATAAACCGAAGGATCTATGGTTACGAGAAACCGAAAGCCGCCAAGGGTGAGAGGAAGCCCATGCCGTTCGCTTCTTCGCGGAGACATGAATACTGGACCGCCGACGGAGGCTACATAGACGACCATAAGGTGCCCTCAGAGGAACGGCTCTACGTCATCGCCATCTTAGAGAATCATTCGAGAGCCATACTCTCAAGCGCCGTTACCAGAACCCAGGATCTTTCAGCCTACCTCTCCGTTCTGTACCGCGCGGTAGAGAGGTACGGATCTCCGGAAGCCCTCGTCACGGACCCGGGAAGTATCTTCCTGGCCAACCGGGCGAAGGCGATCTATGGTTCTCTTGGGATCGCCAAATACGAGATAGAGCGCGGCCGACCGTGGCAAAGCTACATCGAAACGGCCTTCAACGTCCAGAAGCGCATGGCCGACTGGCACTTCGCACAGGCCGCAAGCTGGTCAAAGATCGTCGAGGCCCACGAGCGATTCGTCGAGAACTACAACGCCCAAAGCCATTTCGCCCACCAGAAGCGCCAAGATGGTAGGCGCTCGCCGGGAGAAGTCCTCGGATGGGTCACGGGAGTTCGCTACCTGCCCGAGGACCTCGAAAGAGCCTTCTTCTCGACCCGCCATACGAGGATTCTCGACGATCTTGGCTACGTTCGCTTCAGACACTGGAGAGTGTACGGCGAGGAGGGTCTGGCAAGTAAAGAAGCCGAGTTGTGGCTTCAGGAGAGAAGCCTCACCTTGGAATATGCTGGAGAGGCGCTATCTCGCTACGATGTAGAGATTGCTGCCAGCGCCACGCATCTCAAGGACGTAACCCGACCACGGATCTTCGAGACGTCCCACACGGTTCCCCAGTTGAGGCTGTTCAAGTTGGACGCTTTGGGACAGCGAGGCTGGTTGAAGGCTCTCAAGTTGGATGGGTACGTCCCACGAAATTTGCGCCGGCCAGCTTCGCTAGCCCTCCAGCAAGCTCTCTTCACACACGCTGAGTCCTGGGGCTAAGGCTTGCAGTCTAAAATCCGAGATCCGGAAAGATAAAGAGGAGATGGTGAATTGAACAGTACCATACCGATCTTCGACGGCCACAACGACGTCCTCCTCAACCTACTGCTCCCTGAGCGGGGAGGTGGTCGGAGTTTCTTTGAGCGAGGAGAGCGCGGACACTTGGACCTCCCACGCGCCGTGGAAGGAGGCTTCGGAGGTGGTTTCTTCGCCTGCTTCGTTCCACCCGGCCCGGCCGACGGGTGGTCGCTGGAAGCGGCGGTCACAGTGGGGGAAGATGGCTATGAGGTAGAGATGGCACCGTCTGTGGATGCCTCCTACGCCCGGCGCTTCATGCTGGACACCACCGTTTGCGCGGTGATGCTAATTGGAAAAAGAGTCGAGTTTAATAAACAGAGATCTGTTAGAGGGCTGAGGAGAAAGTCGCCACCTGAACACAGGATCTGATCCAAGACTTTCGGCACCATTTCATCGTAACGTCTTCTTACAACGTCAGGTCGTGTACTATGAACTTTAAGATGACCCAGTCGGGAGAGAATGGATCGTTGGTTTCAGAATCTCAGAGAGGAGAGCTATGGAGATAACGCTAGCGCTGCCGCACACCGGAAAGCTTGCCTCGCCCCAAGCCATCGCTTACGCTGCAGAGGAAGCAGAGCGGCTCGATTACGGTACGGTATGGGTTCTTGAGCGACTCTTGCGTCCCGTCGGTAGCGGCATGCCGGACTCGTACACCAACGTCTACGATCCTATAGAGACGCTCGCCTACGTCGCCGCCAAGACTGAGCGTGTGAAAATTGGAACTAGCATCATGGATGCTCTGTTCCACGTGCCCGCGATCCTCGCCCGGCGCTTCGCCACGCTGGACCAGTTGAGCGGCGGCCGCGTTATCGCGGGCCTCGGTCAAGGATATGCGCCGGAGGAATTCGCCGCGGCCAACGTCCCTCTGAGCCGTCGCGGAGCGGGGTTCGAAGAGTTTATTAGGGCTATGCGGGCTGCGTGGGGGGCGGACCCGGTGAGCTTCTCCGGCCGCTTCTACAACATTCCGGAATCGGAGATAAACCCGAAGCCTCTCCAGGAGGGCGGCCCGCCGATAATCATCGCGGCCATGAAGGAGGCGGCCGTCGAGCGCACCGGACGCCTCGGCTTGGGCCTCAATCCCCTAGCCCCGAGCTGGGAAGCGTTGGAGGCAACACTAGACTTCTTCCGGAACGCTGCCCAGAAGGCCGGGCACGACCCGCAGGGGCTTCCGGTGATCGTGCGCGCGAATACCGCTGTCGGCAAAGAGTACGCTCCGGAAGGAGCGCCGCCGCTCAGCGGCTCGCACGAGAAGATAGTGGAGGACCTTGAGCGGATGCGGGAGCTCCGGGTGGACGAGGTCTTCTTCGACATGAACCGCTACGCCGTGCCGATCGAAGAGCAGTTCCGGCTCATCGATCGGCTGCGAGCGGATATCTCGTAGAGGGTTGTATGTAGAAGAGCCAGATTATCCAGAGGGGGCGAATCCGGAACGTTCGGAGATCTCTTGCAAGTTACTCCAGTCCATCTCGCGCTCGCCGTTCTCGATCTTGTGCACCATCTCCAATACGGCCGCGTTAACTGGGGTCGAGATGCCCCTTTCCCGTCCCGTTTCCACGAGCTGTCCGACCAGCATGTCCACCTCGGTCTTGCGCCGCTTGGCCTTCAGGTCGCGCCAGATGCCCATGTGCTGTTTTGTCGCGCCGCGCCAGGCGCCCGCGAGCGTCGCGAGGCTTTCGTCGGCCCGTTCCTCCATCCCATCTCCCGGCGCGAAACTCTCCGGCTCGAACTCGCCTATAGACTCTACCTTCTCGACCTGCGTGCGCACGACCCGGTAGGCCTCGGACGAGGCCGCCCGGCACAGGCTCCTCCCGAGCGGGTCGTCAATGACCTCCGCCACCGGCACATCCACGCAGGAGACGACGAATGCGGTAGCCCCGAAGACCAGCTTACCCCAGAGAAAGCCCGAGATATTGTCGGTGACCCTGGTGGGCATTGCGTGTCCCAAAATCTCCTTCAGCATCTCGACTCTCGGGGTTATCCAACCATCGAGCTCGCCGACATGGATCGTCGCTTCATAGCCGAGCTGTATGAGGCCGGGCTCTAGGAGATCCGCACCGAAATGGACGAAGGCGCCCACGGTCCGCTCTCTCCCAACGCGCTCAGCGATCAAGGCTTCATTCATGCCGTTCTGAAGTGAGAGTATGTAGCCGTAGGGGGCCAGGAGCGGCTCAAGTTCCCGGACTACCTCTTCCGTGAAGTGGCTCTTGACACACAAGAAGGTCGGTCCCAGCGGTCCCGAGAGGTCTTCCGCCAAAATAACACGGGGATGGAAGGTCCTCTCGCCACGGACACCGGTAATCCTCAGGCCGTGATTTCTGATAGCCTCGACGTGCTCGAGAGATACGTCTACTAGGGTGACATCGTAGCCGGACTCGTCCAGGTAGGCGCCGACCGTCCCTCCTATTGCCCCGGCTCCAACTATCGTGATTGGGGTGTCTCTCAAATCTTTTCGTCTCTCTTCTTCCACGTTCGTCTCCAACTGTCCGCCGTACTCTGGTCGTCGACGAGCCTACAGACGTAGCACCGCCTCACCATCCCCGAGTTCCATCGAGACGCCAAGGCTAGAGGATTGCTCCGTTAGCCTGCTCAGTACCGTCCGGGCCTCGGCTAAGCTCAGGAACTCCGGCTCACCGTCACTGTTCATGCGTACGGGACGGAAGCGCGCCCTCTCCATCCGGCCACTTTCGACCCTGATCTCCAGCAAGACCGTCTCCAAAGCGTCTCCGGTCTGTAGGCTCTCCAGGTTGTAGGGTGGGGAGCTGTCAGCCAATACCAACTCGTTGCCTTGACCCATGCTATGGAATAAGAAGTTGCCCAGACTGTACGCGATGAGACCGTGCCGGTAGCGTTCCACGCCGTGAACGGTATGCGGGTGGTGTCCGACGACGAGATCCGCTCCAGCCTCGATCAGCGCGTGTCCCAACGGACGCTGGTAATCTGCGAGAGGCCCCTGGAAAGCTGCGCACCAGCCGTTCGGTACACCCCAATGTATCTGCACCACTACCAGGTCTGCCTCGGCTCGGACAGCCGCAATCTCATCGCAGGCTCGACGCAGGTCTTCTTCAACTACTTCTGTCTCTACCCACGGCGACATACCGGGTTGCTCATCCAGGCTTGTACTGTCTATACGAAACTTGCTAAGTACCTGAATAGGTGCTATGCCGGGACGCTGGCGTCCGGCAGCGTATCCCGGCGGAAGGGTGCTCGCCAGACCAAAGACAGCGACAAGAAGTCCGTCAACGGAAATCATCACCGGCTTCATCGCCTGCTCCAGATCGGCGCCTCCGCCTACAGCGGCGATGCCGTTGCTCTTCAGAACACCTGTAGTCTCGGAGAGTCCCTCTGGACCGTGGTCGAGCGCATGGTTGTTGGCCACCGTCGCTACATCTATTCCCGCTTCTCGCAATGAGGGGGCGATGCTGGGATCGGCGCGCAGAGTAATAGCCTTGTCTGCGGGTTGGTTTACGGTGGTTAGCGGCAATTCCAGGTTGATCATCGCTAACTCCACTGACCGCAGATACTCCCATACCTCTTGCGTTTCGCTCCGCCGATCAGTCAAAGGGTGCAGCGGTGCGAGGTCGCCGGTAGCGACTAGGGTGAAACTTCCGTTCACCCTAAACGCCCGCCCCCGAAAGAACGCTGGCGCCCTCTCTAAGAGCGCGCCGGATCTCGGACAGCTCGTGCAAGACACGATTCTTACGCCGCACGAGCAGCGTAAGGACCTCATTCTCCTCGTCGCTACCCGGATCTGTGACTACGAGTCGGTCCACGGGTTCCAGCAAGGGCACGGCAGGTTGGCTTAGCGCTGGGTCGTGATCAAAGGGATCCGAACGAGTGTAGTTCAGGCGAACCATCCCTGACTCGACACGATTTAGAATCTCGTTGATCTGCTTGACATTATCTGTTTCGAGCGTTTCCTTACCGGCCTCGATTTTCATCTGTAGTTGATTTGCCAGACTCACCACTTCCTCTGCTCGTTCAACAGCGAAAGATAGATCGAACTTATCATCAGCTTTCTCCTGCCAGTCTCGCAGATGCTGGAATATCTCTTCGGCGGCAGCCCGCACGTCGAGCGGCACAATAGGCGAAGACAGAAGCCTGTAGGCGATGGCGGCATATATCTGCGTGTCGCGGACCAGAAGATTTGGGTCGATCTTGTCGACCGTATCTTCCGTAGTATGCCACCACCAGCCCAAGCCCCCGCTCTTACCGCCTTCTCCGCCGATGAGCTCGGCGAAACCTCCGGCGGCATCGCCTTCGGCCGGCGGCTGCTCGGAAAGGGACATAAACAGCGAGGGAATGCCGTGACCTATGAAAGATTGATCTCCCGCACGGCCAAAACGGGTTCCCGTAAACTCAACGCCTGTCAGTGCCCGTATTACGTCGGCAGCACATTCACGAGTCTCGGCCATAGCGTGAGCTTCGGTCAGCACCGTAGCGTTCCGTCCCCCCACCGAGTCTACGTTCAGGTGCAGTGCGCAGTTGTCATGCAGATCCTCCCAGAAGTTGTCCGCATACCACGTGGAGCCAGCGTACCGCCCGTGAGAATGTCCTGACCAGAAAGCCAGGCGCAAGCTCCTGTGGAACGTGGCCTTGTGCGGCAGCAGTACTCTGAGCGTCTCCAGCATCGTTGCGTTGGCGCTACCGTTATCCATCGCGCCGTAGTGCCAAGAATCGATGTGCCCGGAGAACAGGATGAACTTCTCCGGTTCCACCGACCCATCAACCTGCGCAATAAGCGTGGGGATCTCCGTCCACCTGGTATCAACTCTCGTCACCAGCCGAGCTGTGGCGTCAGGGTGTTCTTTTAGTATACGGCGTAGGGTTTCTCCTTCGGCGGCTCCGACGGACATCACGGGTATTCGGGGCAACCGATCGCGGGTCTCTGGCGTGGGAGAACCCCAGACTCCAGAGACGATCATCTCATGAACGTGCTCGTCCTGATTGGCGAAGATGCACGCTGCCGCCCCGGCCCGTTCTGCCCGCTGCACCTTGCCGGGCATGGCCATGCCGTCCAGCAGCAAGATCTTGCCCTGTGCGTCCTTGGTGGCGTAATCCTCGTCCGTTCCGCTTCCTAAATAGATCGAGGGCAGTTCCAGCCCTCCTTCGGGAGTGTTAGTTGACATGGAGTGCGCGATGGCATGTATGCTCTCTCCCTCGACCGCGACCTCTGCGGCTTCGGGCAAGCTAACGTACGCACGTCCCATATATCGCTCTGTCTCAAGTCCAAGCCCACGCAATGCTTCCTCTACGAAATCGAATGCTTCACGCTCTTCTTCCGAGCCCGATAGACGCACCCATTGAGCTAGCGTCTCAGTGTCCTGCATAAGCCGCTCTCGGGATACCGAGTCGACCACAAACTTCTCCGTACCATCCAACTCTGCCATCTGTCTGGCACCTCCTTCTGTATTTACTTACTAGTCCGCAGATCGGCCAATCTAGCTACTTATTGCGGTTGCCGAATTCCTGTCATAAGGTCTCTAGCAGCCGCGCTACCAGCGCAGCGCGCGGAACCATGTTCGCCACCTCGACATGCTCGTCTACGGCATGAGCGCCACCACCCACTGCTCCTAGACCATCGAGCACGGGCGTCCCCAGAGCGGCGCAGTAGCAGCCGTCGCTGGCGCCACCAGCCATGCCTTCTTCGAGCTCGAAGCCTATCTCATCGGCCAGCACATGAGCCCGGTCGAAGAGCTTTGCGATCTTCTCACTGCGCTCCATGGGTGGCCATGTCATGCCACCCTCTACCTGAACGCTGATCCCTGCATCGTGCGGCTCGAGCTCGTACATAAACTCCACCATGCGTTCAGCCTCAGCCTCGGTCACAGCCCTGATATCAACCTCTCCTGAGGCTTCCGCAGCGATAACATTAGCCCGCGTACCCCCCTCAACGACTCCAACATTGACTGTCGTACCCGTTCCCAGTGGATCGGAATTTTCGTGTAGTCGCAGCGTCAGGCGGGCTAATTCTTCTACTGCGCTTAGCCCGCCCGTTGGATCCAATCCCGCATGTGCCGGCCGTCCTTTGACGGTGATTCGGAACGTCCCCGCACCCTTCCGGGCCGTTTTGAGAGCGCCATCCAGACTAGGTTCGAGAACGAGGACCGCCGCAGCTGACCCGGCTTCTCGCTCTATAAGAGCCCGCGAGTTGGGGCTGCCAAGCTCCTCGTCAGAGTTGCAGAGGAAAACGATCGGACGTTCGACACCCGCAACCTCACGGACTGCCCTCACGGCCCAGAATCCCTGCACTAGGCCGCACTTCATGTCGAAGACTCCCGGCCCGGTGACGGTGCCATCTTTGACTTCGAACGGCATCGTTTCGAGTGTTCCAGCGGGCCAGACGGTATCGTAGTGTCCCAGCAGGAAGATCGGGGGACTTCCGTTGCTTTCTCCCCAAACCGTGCGGACGTGGTCCCCGGACCCAGAAACAGAGAGAATCTCGGACCGACCGTCAGCCACCGAGGCAGCGTAGCCCTCCAAGAACTGTGCGAAGTCGTCGAGGAGTTCTTTGTCCGTCGAGGGAGTCTCTCTTTCAACGAACAGTTTGAGGTCCCGAAGCATTTCATCCTGGTGTTCCTGTAGAAACTTCAGAAACCGGTTGGCGCGCTGAGGGCTCATTTCTCGATCTTTCCCGCGCACAGCATGTTACCCACGGAACGTATGCCCGGCTGAGTAGCCTCCATCCACGAAAAGCGTGTGCCCAGTGACAAACGACGAGGCATCGGAGGCCAAAAATACAACGGCGTCCGCGATCTCTCGCGGTTCTCCCGACCGGAACATAGGAATCTTCGCCAGTTTCTGCTGATGTTCAGCATTATCCTCCTCTGTAGTTAGCAATGATTTCACCCCAGGGGTCTCGACGAGTCCCGGAGCCACGGCGTTCACGCGGATATCATGCTCCGCCCATTCTATGGCGAGAACCTTCGTGAGCATGATGAGGGCCGCCTTGGAGGAACAATAGTGGGCTGCACCGGGTCGAGCGACGGCCCCGGCGGTCGAGGCGATGTTGATTATGCTGCCCGGTTTGCCAGCGCTCACCATATGGCGGGCTATGGCCTGGGACAGCAGAAAGGGCGTCCGAAGGTTGAGGTCCAAGACACCGTCCCATTCTTTTACGGACATGTCTAGCGCTGCTCGCGTCGGAAATACGCCGGCACAGTTAACTAGAATGTCGACTCCGCCGAACTCTTCGACGGACTCCTCCACTATGGTGTTTTCTATGCCGGACTCTAGAAGGTCAACATCAATAACAAGAGTCTCACCGGACCCTATCAGAGACTGGGTCTCTCTAATCCCGCCTTCATCCCGATCCACCAGTACTACTCTCGCACCGGCCCGGGACAGGGCGAGAGTAGACTCCCGGCCTATGCCGCTGGCCGCACCGGTGATGACGGCGGTTCTGCCTTCCCATCTACCTGGCATATAGATGACCTCACTTACTCCGCATCCGGGGCTCCACTTATGGCCGGCTCGTCAAAGAAAGGCTGTCTATTCTCCTCTGGCACGGGCCTGGTCGCCAGAGAGACCACAATCATAGCGATCGCACTGGACAGCACACCTGGAACCACAGGGTTGATAAACGGTTCGCCGAGCGCGTACCAGAGGATACACACCCCGAAGCCTACGACCATTGATGCTATGGAACCCGCTCTGCTGGCTCGTCTCCAGTAGAGTCCTACCAGGACAGGAATGACTACGATACTAGCTATGATAGCAGTGTACGCAACTACGACAAACTGTACTAATGCTAGTTCAAGAAAAGTAATAAGCACGGGGATCGCACCTAAAAACAAGATCGCCCCGCGAGTAACCATCAAGCGAACACGCTCACTAGCATTAGGGTTGATCAGACGATAGTAGAGATCGTAGGAGAGCGCGGGCCCAGCGACCAGGAGCACAGAGTCCACCGTGCTCAAGACCGCAGCGATGACGGCCAACATAACGAGCGCTCCCACAAATGGAGGCAGCACTTGGGACGCGTACACGGTTGACGCCGCGTCCGCGCTGAATAGCTGAGGATAGAGAACCCGCACGCACATGGCCACGATCGCCACAGAAGTCGCGGTCAATACATTGAAGAACAACGCTACCGCTACGGCCTGCCTTACGGTACGGTCATCTCTAGCTGCAAAGAAGCGAACTAGTACGGTCGGCGCCGCGACGGTCCCGAGACCGAAAGCCAATGCGAAACCGACCAAGTCAATAAGGCCAAAATCCCAACCGAGGAACGTAGGCGAGATGTCTGCCAGGGCCGCCCCCACATTACTCCATCCGCCCGCGTAGTTGATAACGAGGGGAATACCCACCACGATGCCAATGGCCATCACTACCTGTTGCAAGAAGTCAGTTCTCATAACGGCTACCATGCCGCCAGTGAGAGTGTACAAGACCGCGACTACCATCAAAAGGATGGCACCATAGACGAAGGGGATTCCGAAGATCGTCTCGAATATCACTCCGCCAGCCTGATACTGTGCGGACATGTACACGACGTACGCTATTACGATCAGCACGGCGGCGATCCCACGTGCCAAATTGCTGTTGAACCGATCGCCGATGTAATCCGGAAACGTCAGGCCTCCATTCTCTGCGGAGTACCGACGAAACTTAGGTGCTATAAAGATTCCAGCTACCAAGTAGGCAAGCCAGATGCCGCTCCATATCCATATAAAAGAGGCTCCCGTGAGGTAGTGAACTCCTATGGTGCCTACAAACGTACCGGCACTCATTTGGGTGGCGGATAGGCTGGCACCTACGATCCAAGGTCCCGCCGTACGTCCGGCGACCATAAAATCCGTCTCGCCGGTGCTGCGGCGGAAAGAAATAAAGCCCTCAAAGACCAGGATCGCCAAGAAAACGACAATGAACAGGATAAGTAAGGTTTCGAAAGACACTGCGGGACTACCTCCTAAAGCCAAGCCAGGTTGCGAACAAGATAAGAACAACGCCGAAGACGAAAGCGGTTTCTACGGGAATGCCAAACGGTGTCACTTGGATCCACCTCCAAAGCTTCTACGGTACCAGAAGAACAGCACGACACCGAAGACCGCGATGGCGGCGGCAGAGGTAAAGGTACTTATGCCAAACACGCTCCCTTCTCCATACTGTGCGACAACCCTCGACGGTACGTTATTTACTCGCTGTATCAGCACCTGGCGGCCGTCTCGCATCTCCCTGCCAGATGCCGTCGGGAAAACCTCCCCGGTTAGGCGCTCGCCCTCGGGTAACAGGGTCTCTACCTGTATATCGCTGTCCGCGGGCTCAGCCACGGCCACGTCAGGAACCGCTATGGGTACTGCGAAAGTCTGCTGATCGGTGCGCACTTCGTAGCGCAGAGTATAGGATGCTGGATCGCCAGTGACAGGAACTTGGGCGCGAAAAATGCCTTCCCCCTCGGAGACCTCTACTTCGTCCGAACTACCATTCCCCAACGAAATATCACCGATCTCCGCTCCCGGTTGGCGCACGAGCAGGTGCTCGACCACACCATCTTCGAGTCCATCTGTGTCCTGCACAGTGTACGTCGCTTCAACGCTATTGTTGCCATCCTGACTCATGTCCACTGCGATCCGCGCTTCGATCATGGTGGGCGCCGCTTCCTCTTGGGCGTGAGCAGGTACCGCGAATACAAACATCGCTGTACAGACCAACAATGTCAGAAACAAGCAAATAGTCCTTGGCTGACACGAGAGTCTCATCTGGTTCCTCGTCCCTTGAGATGGACCGCGTGCCGACACTTCAGGTGAACTCATGCTTCAATCTCCCTCCCTCCGCTTTCATATTCAATGTTCTCTAGGCTCGAACATCGCTCATTCTTCTTGACCATTAGGTCTTTGGGTGTCCCTGCTCGTCCCGAAGCTATCTTTGGCGGGTACGCGTAGGCGAGCTTCGAATGATGGAGTCCAGAGCCCACGAGAGCTTCGGCCATCTTCAACGAAATCTTGCCAGGATTAATTACAGGTACTTGCAACGCCTCGGACATCTCCTCGGCGACACCCAGAAATCCCATAGACATGCAGCCCAATATCAGGGTATCCGCGCGATCTACTTCGATAGCCTTTCTGCCCTCCTCAACGAGCTTATCGACCGTCGCATCCCTATCTTCAGCCAGCTCTAACACCGGAGTTTCTATTGCCCTGACCGACACCAGCTTCTTGGCCACTCCCGCCTTCTCCACCAGATTATGCAGAGCGTTGATGATGCTGGTCGTAACGGTGATTATGGAGAATCTATGACCACACATGGCAGCGGCCATCACCCCCGCTTCTCCCGGTCCGACCACTACCATCTGTTGGGTAACTTCCCTCATCGCGTCGAGGCCCGGGTCCCCGTAACATCCTAATATGGCCGCGTCGTAGCCTTCTCTTTCAGCCTCGATCATCTTCTCTACCGTATTCGGAATGCTCAGGTATTCTTCATAGAGAGACTCGATAGAAGCGGGGCCCTCGTCGATGTCGAGAATGTCCATCTCCGTACCGGGCGCAGCGTATCCGCGCAGCAACGTCAGTCGACGTTCCATCTCCACGCGGCCTTCCTCCGTTCGTCCCATCGGACCCGGTACCACGTAAATGACTTTCATAGAGCCGCTCCTCCTTGCCCTTGCACCGTTTCTCGAGCCTGTCTCAGAGCCCACACTACGCGGTTCCGCCCACGTACCAGATGCGTGCGCAACACGTTGTATTCGTGAGTTCCTTCCTCCAGTTCCCGTAGCCCTATTACGGGGGCGAGATCCGGGAGCGGGGGAACCTCAAGCGCCGGATCGTGACGAAACTTGCCTTTTCTGGAGAAGTTGATCGAGACCAGGATACGTGCAAGGCGCCGGAGTTTTTCGTTCGCTTCTCTCACGCTTGGGTCATTGAGATCTTTATCCCTCAATCCGTCCGCCTCCTCGCGGAACTTGGCCAGATCTTCACGAAGTGCTTCAGCCTCAGACTGCGCTAGACTAAGATCGAGGTCATCTTCTGCCGCATCCTGGTACGATCCTATGGTAGTGAGAAGCTCGTCTGCGGTGCTAGCGAAGTCGAAGGGATGGACAGCCTCATTAGCCAACCTGAAAACCGCCGCAGTATAGATCCTTATGTCCTTTACGAGTATCTCAAGGTCGGCCAAATGCATCAGGTCGTCCTCCGTGTGCCACTCGATGTTGCCGCCACACCCGCCGACCGAATAGTAACCCTTGGCTTCGACCAGCTCTTCCGGCATCGTTGAGGAGAGCATAAAGAAGGACGTGATCCCGATGTTATTGAAGGAATAGTCCCCGGCCCGTAGTGGTCTCGAGCCCGCCGCCGCCTGATCAACGACATCCCGAATTACCGTGGTGCAGAACTCGTCCGTCTCACTCATCCACATCATGTGCTCGTAAGATGTGGCCCAGCGGCAACCCGGAGAGTCGCAGTTTACTTGCGCGATGCAGTTCTCTTCGAGGTCCAATCCAAACTCGTCAGCGAACCACGTTGATCCTGCATACCTGCCGTAGGAATGTCCGGGCCAGATAGCGATGCGGACGCTTCTCTTGAGCTTGTCGCGATGATTGTTGAAAATACGCGCCATTTCGAGCAGCGCCGCGTCACCAGTGGCATTGTCCCCGATGCCCTGATGCCAGGAATCAAGATGCCCATGGAGCAAGATATACTTGTCTGGTTCTTCGGAGCCTTCGATAAAGATATCGATCAGCGGACACGGATACCAACCCTTCTCCAAACGAGTCCGAAATTCGACGCTGACTTCCCCTTGTTCGCAAAGCTCGGACAGCTCTTGACCATCGGGTCTGCTAATAGCCAGGACAGGTATCTTCGGCTCGTCGCCGGCGTTGTCGAGGTCCGGTGCTCCCCAGATACTCGTGCAGATCCCCTCGTGGATGCGCTCACCAGGACTGATGAAAACAACGGCCTTGACGCCCAAATCAGCGAACTCGGCGACCTTTCCGGGCATCGGGAAGCCCTCCGTAAGCACTACTTTGCCTTCCAGATCCTCGGATCCTTGTTGAATCTTTCCACCGAAGATGTCGGCGATACTCGTAGCATAGCCCGTAGGAATGAAGCTCATTTCTCCTGAGACCCATTCGTCGCCCGTCGAGACAGAGAACGAAGGTGCCTTGACGCGGAACTCTTTATTGGTGGGGCTTACGACCCTGAGTTCTGCTCCCCTCGGCAGGCTCAGGTAGAGAGAAGGATGGTGCACCCGATAAGGTATCGCCTGCTCCTCAAGCTTACGCGCTATAAATTCCGCAGCCTCTCGCTCATCTTCGCTGCCCGATTCCCGCACCAGCGTAACGAACTTCTCAAGCAGGCCACGCAGGCGGCTTTGATCGACATCTTCAAGCAATGGTTTCTCGAATTTGTTCATCGTGCTGCTCATCTACAAACCCCAGATCTTCGTCGCTGTCTACACTCGTCCTACTGCCAGAATGCTTCGCTATTTTTTGCACGTTCGCATAAAAATCAGCACACCGCAAGCCCTAACGACATTTTTTGTTAAAAAACTTGCGTAAATGACGGAAAGCTGCAATTATTCAAACGTGAACGATGTAGATCAAAGAATTGCTGTAGCGCTTCAAATCAATGGTCGGGCTAGCTGGCTTCAGATAGCTCGAGCGGTTGGTTGTTCGGAGTCAACGGCTGCGCGACGTGCGCAACGAATGATCGCCGGGAGAGATATTTACATAGTTGCGATCGCCGACCCCATAAAATGCGGTTTCGGTTGTCCGGTGCTGATTCAACTCAAATGCGAGGTAGGCGCAGCCCCCCGCATTGCCCATGAGTTAGCAGGGAGAAATGACGTACGTTTTTTGGCTCAGGTGACAGGCGACTTTGACATAGTAATGGAGATTATCGTACCCTCGCGCCGCTATCTGGCCAGTGTCTTGGGTGATGAAATCCCCAAGATCCAAGGGATTAGGGAAACTGCAACCGACCCGATTATACGCAACTTCAAGATGTCCTACGATTGGAGTCGGGATCTGCTCGGTGGCGCAAACGATATGCTTGAATCCTCTGCCAGCTTACGAGAAGATTCGGTAGTTGGATCCCACACCCTGGATGCAGTAGACCTTCGACTGTATGAATTATTGCGTGAAGATGGCCGACGGAGTTTCTCGGAACTGGCCTCTCTCGTAGGGGTAAGTGAGTCGATGACTAGACGCCGTATTGAAGCCCTCCGGAGGCGAGGCTGCCTCCGTTTTGCTACGCTCTTAGAGCCCTACTTGCTTGGATATGATGTAGAGTGCTTCTGTTGGATTAATGTTGACCTAGCGCAACTGGAGCAAGCAGCTAGCATTCTCGCTGCCCAGCAAGAAGTTCGTTACCTCTCCTCCGCCATCGGACATAGCGATCTGATCTGTGAAACAATCTTGCGCTCTTACGACGAGTTCTATGATTTCTCTACAAAGACACTTGGTCGCTTACCAGGAGTACGTAACGTAGAGGTAGGTCTTGAACTCCAAACTGTGAAGCGTGCGTACGTGCGTATGGCCTGGCCAGATGATCCAAGAGAGCGCACAGAGAATGGTGTCAAAGAAGGAAAAGCGAACTGGACAGGCGTAGGAGAATTTGGGAACTGATCACTATACACCTGCCGACATGCGGGCTGCAGTCATTCGGGAGCATGGTGATTACGGCAAAGTGCGTATCGAGACTTTTCCTCGTCCCTCGGTTCAAACTCCGGATGACGTGATGGTTCGTGTACGAGCCTGCGCGCTCAATCGCCTAGACCTGTTCGCCAGACAAGGTGTCAGCGGACCCGGGGTTCGCGCTGTGGAATTGCCTCACATCTCCGGCGTCGACGTAGCGGGAGAGGTAGCCGAAGTAGGGCCGGAGGTGCAGGAATGGAAGCTGGGGGATCGCGTCGTCTTGTATCCGGGGCTGTCCTGTGGCCACTGTGGACCTTGCGCACGGGGCGAGGATACCATGTGTCGAAACTATCGTATCTTTGGAGAGGACACTCACGGAGGTCTCGCAGAATACTGTCGAATCCGGGCGGGGAATCTGGAGTCCCTTCCGGATCATGTCCCATTCGAACAAGGTGCAGCGCTACCGACAGCTTACACCACAGCCTGGCGCATGGTTATCACGGTGGGAGAGTTGCGTCCCCAGGAGCGCGTTCTCGTTCTAGGAGCCGGGGGCGGTGTGGGTGCCGCCGCAGTCCAGATAGCTCGCAGGGTAGGGGCATACGTTTTCGGAGTCACCAGCAGTGTAGATCGGTTACAGCGGCTCAGAGAAATCGGCGCGGACAGACCAATCGACCGTTCGGACGAAGACTTTGAAGCTGTCGTGGCACGAGAGACCAACGGTCTTGGCGTAGATATGGTGATCAATCCCGTTGGCGGCTCTACCTGGCGCCCCTCGATACGTAGCCTGGACGCAGGAGGTAGGATGCTTATCTGCGGAGCTACGATCGGGGACGATCCCGAGTTGAGCATACGAGAAATTTACCAGTCTCACAGGCAAATCCTTGGAGCCCCGCTTGGGAACCGACAAGACTTTAAAGCCGTCCTGGATCTTCTCGCGCGCGGCGAGCTAGAACCCGTGCTCCACGATACTATGGCCCTGGAGGAAGTCTCTGAAGCTCATCGTTTGATGGAGACGGGTACGGTCTTCGGAAAAGTCGTGCTCGTGCCGTGACTTCTCGAACTAAGCCAACGTCCATCCTGACACGGTGGAACGACACAAAGTTTGAAGTGTCCCTTACAAGTGAATCGTCGTTAAACCGAGAGCAAGCAAGTTGATAGTTCTAAGCGATCTGAGGCGAGGGCCAGAGTGGACTTCGGTGTAACCTTCCAGACTGACCCTCCCGCGAGCCGGGTAGTCGAGCTGACCCGGAGAGCCGAGCAGCTCGGATTCACCCACGCCTGGACCTTCGACTCTCACATCCTCTGGCAGGAGCCTTACGTCATCTACTCCCAGATGCTTTCCTCGACCAAAAAGATAATCGTTGGCCCGATGGTCACCAACCCCGCCACCCGCGACCCGACCGTAACCGCTTCGCTGTTTGCCACCCTCAACGACATGTTTGGCAACCGGACTATCTGCGGGCTCGGCCGCGGCGGTTCCGCGCTCAAGGTCACAGGCGGCAAGCCGACAACGCTAGCAGTAGTCGAGGATTCAATGCACACCATAAAGGAACTGGCCGAAGGGCGGGAGATAGAGACCTCAACCGGTAGGAGGGTCCGTATCCCATGGGTCAGGGACGGCAAGCTGGACGTGTGGGTAGCTGGCTATGGGCCTAAAGCCCTGAACCTCATCGGTCGCAAGGCCGACGGCTTTATCTTGCAACTGGCGGATCCTGTAATCCTGGAGTGGGCCATGAAACACGTACACGACGCGGCTGCTGAGGCAGGCCGCAATCCGAAGGATGTGAAGATCTGTATCACCGCCCCGGCCTACGTCGGGAACGACATAATCCACCAGCGCGACCAGTGCCGGTGGTTCGGAGGAATGGTCAGTAATAGCGTGGTAGAGCTTGTAGCACGCTATGGGCAAGGTGATGAGATCCCGAGAAGTCTCACTGACTATGTAAAGGAGCGTAAAGGCTACGATTACAGCCGTCACGGAAAGGCCGATAACCCCACGACGAATTTCGTCCCCGATACCATTGTGGATCGCTTCTGCGTGCTAGGCACAGTCGAGGAACACGTAACCAAGCTCCGGGCGTTGAAGGAACTTGGCGTAGATCAGTTCAATATCTACCTCATGCACGACGCGCAGGAGGAGACGCTCGAAGCCTACGGGTATGAGATCAGCCAAAGACTGAACGAAGGAGATTGAACCGTGACTCTTGATGCCACTCTGCACCGTGCCAATGAGACCCGCGACCAGGCGCTGGAAACACTCCTACAATACGTTGCCCAACCCAGCATCAGTACTCGTAATGAAGGAACCGAACAGACGGCCTCGCTTCTGCGAGAGATCATGGAGTCGGCAGGTATCAGTACGCAACTCCTTCAGACAGAAGGGCATCCTGCGGTCTACGGTGAGATCACAGGTCCACCCGGAGCGCCGACGGTACTGTTCTATGGTCATTACGATGTTCAGCCTCCAGAGCCACTGGAGCTGTGGAGCACACCTCCTTTCGAGCCAGCGATCCGAGACGGGAGAATATACGGTCGAGGTGTAGCGGATAACAAAGGACAGCATCTATGCCACGTATTAGCGGTCCGCGCGTGGCGCGAGGCAGTCGGCGAGTTGCCGGTTACGGTGAAGTTTCTTATCGAAGGAGAAGAAGAGACGGGTAGCCCACACTTGGCGGACCTCGTGCGCGAGCAGCGCGACCTGCTTCGGGCGGACCTCGTCTACACCTCGGATGGAGGGATGCACCCGTCAGGGATTCCAGCCGTATACTTCGGTGTCCGCGGACTTCTGTACGTCGAGGTGGAGATTCACGGCGCCTCCGCCGATGCTCACTCGGGCAACAAGGGCAATGTATTACCCCAACCCGCGTGGGAGCTTGTAGATCTCTTGCACTCGCTGCGTGGATCCGACAGAAGAGCGGCGTTTGATGGATTCTATGATGGCGTGCGCTCGCCCACGCTGAATGATCAGGCCATGATGCGAGAGATCCCTTTCGACCGGCAGAGTTTCCTCGCAGAACACGGACTCGATGAGTCGCCCATAAGCGACGGCGCGGACTACTATCGCCAACTCACCTTCGAACCCACTTTCAATATCGCCGGTTTGGCAAGCGGATACTCTGGCGAAGGAATGAAGACCATCATACCGGCACGGGCAGTGGCGAAGATAGATTTTCGTCTAGTCGCTGACCAGGATCCCGACGCCGTGTTCGATGCTTTCGTCCGCGCCGTTGCCGAGCGGAACCCGCAAGCCATGGTAAGACGACTCGCAGCAACACCGCCATCGCTTACAGATCCTTCATTATCGATCAGCAAGACGATAGTCGGCGCGGTGCGCGAGAGCTGGAATGTCGAGCCTGTAATCTCTGCCTTGGGCGGAACCCTCCCCGACTACGTCTTTACACAAATTCTAAACACACCATCCGTGATAGTTCCTTACGCCAACCACGACGAGCACAATCACGCCCCGGACGAGAACCTTCGCGTGGACTGCTTCTTCTCCGGGATCCGCACCACCCTGCACGTCCTGGATGCGCTGAGTACCTCATCTACTAAAGATGAGGAGTAAGGCGAGCTTGAACTGGCTTTTGTGATGGGCGCTTCAAGTGGAGACAACGTTATGGTTACGAGGAACAGCGGACCGTGACTCGCTGGACCGCGTTTCATGTGCGGCGGACGGAACCCAGGCTCAGGCTCTTCTGCCTCCCCTATGCCGGAGGAGGCGCGAATCTCTTCCGCGGGTGGGACGAGTTGCTGCCCGAAGAGATAGAGATATGCCCTGTGAACTGCCCGGCCGTGGCACGCGACTCGGAGAACCCGCTGTTTCGGATATGGGATCGCTCGTTAGACTCATGGCGGAAGGTCTCGAACCCCTTATCGACCTGCCGTATGCGATCTTGGGGATCAGCATGGGAGCACTCGCTGGCTTTGAGCTTTCCCGCACTCTACGGAGTTTGCATTATCAACAGCCGGCAGCGTTGCTGGCTGTCGCCCAGAACGCCCCGTCTGCGGCTTTGGAACGTCCCCCGGCCTCTCTGATGTCCGACGAAAAGTTGAGAGCCGCGCCTCACCGCCACGGTGGGATGTCCGAGGAAGCGCTCGGAAACCCAAGGCTGATGAGGTTGTTCTTGCCGGTGCTCCGAGCAGACTACTCGATAGTAGACACCTATAGCTATAGGATCGAGAAGCCCCTACATTGTCCCATCGACCTCTTTGTAGGAACGAATGATCCGTCTATAAGCAGCAATGGCATACAGGGTTGGCAGCAGGAAACCTTCGCCAACGCAACCATGCACCACTTCGCCGGGAACCATTTCTTCTTTCGAAACAACCAACGGCTGTTTCTCGCAGCCGTATCGAGCCGTTTGCGAGAACTCGTCTGAACATACGTGAGCCCAACCACCCTGAATCCACACCGGGTCATCCACCCGTGAGGGCTACGCAGAAGTAGGAGGAAGCTGCCCCGGCCAGTTTATGCTCGCTTCCCTTTTACGCCGTGCCTCTTCAGCTACTCTGGCGATCTATCTGAAGCCCGAACCGATAGGTGCCTGCTCGATGCCGCGGGCGTCTTCGGCCTCCATGAGGCGCTTGTCCTCATCGTCATCGATCCAGGCGTCGAAGATTTCGGCGCAGGTGGCGAACCACACGCCGTCCTTGGAGGTGATGTACTCGATCAAGCGCTCGAACCACATCATGTGGTGCGCCCGGTCGATGACCTGTGGATGCACCGCGACGGCATAGCAGGCGTTGTCGACACGCTCGTAGCCGTAGTCGAAGATGTCCTTCCAACGTTTGAAGATCGTCTCCGAGTCTTGCATGCCAGCCTGGATGCCGGTTACGTAAGCGAGAGCCGGAAAGTCGTCGAGGTACCAGTTGACTGGAATCTCCAAAACGTGGCTCGCCTTGCCGGGCACGTTCCCCTGCTCCCAATGCACCTGCCAGTGCCGCGGTCGGTACGGGACGAGGTCGCGTGCCATTAGGCTGCTATCGTACTCGAAGCCGAACTGCTCGATCAGGTCGAGGGTATTCTCGCTGTAGTCCCAGTAGGGTGAGCGGTAGCCCCGCGGCTGTATGCCGAGCTGCTTGTCAAACGAGTCGAGGGCGAGCTGCATGAGCCGCTCCTCGGTGTCGCGCTCGATCTTAGTCGGGTTCTCGTGGTAGTAGCCATGGTGCCCGAAATCGTGGCCTTCGTCGAGGATGCGTTTGCAAACGTTGGGGAAGGTGTCGATCGTGTGTCCCGGCGTGAACCAGGTCGTCTTGATGTCGTGCTTCTGGTAGAGATCCAGAAGCCGCTGCACACCGACCATGACACCGAACTCGCCCCGCGCCATCATAGCCGGCGTCGGCATGTTGAACGCGCCCAGCCACAAAGACTGCCCGTCGAAGTCCACACCCATGTTGACGGCAATCTTCTTCCCATCCGGAAGATTGAGATGGCCCATAATCTACTTCTCCTTTCCTCGCTTCCTCATATGCTTCATCTACCGGTCCCACCGGCGTACAGCGGGTTCTCGATCGCCCATCGGTCGAGTGGATTCTCGTTTTTCCAGCGTCCGACGTAGTTGCCCAAAGACTCAAAGACAACGTCGCTGTAGCTTGAGAAGTGTTCGACCAGCCGCTCGAGCATCAGCATCCGGTGGCCCCGCCCGATCACCTGCGGGTGCATTGTCAGGTCGTAGACCCCGCCGGGACAGTTGTCATGAGCATACTCAAAGTCGCCCCTCCAAGTCTCCTCCAATGCCGAGGGCGGCATGAGTCCAGTGTTCTGCCCGGGGATGTACTCGGAGGCCGGGAAGTCGTCTAGACCCCAGGTGACCGGTACCTCAACCAACTCACAGGGCTCGCCAAAAACGTAGGGCTCCGTGGTAGACCACTCGTCCCCCTTACGTAGATAGTAAGGATAGAAGTCATTGCCCATGCAGCTAGAATCGTACTCGAAGCCGTATTCGATTAGTAGGTCCACGGTGTTTTGGCTGAGGTCCCAGGCGGGCGAGCGGTAGCCCTTCGGGCGAATACCTGCCGCCTTATCGAGCGCCTCCAGACCGAGTTCGAGGTTCTTCCGCTCTCCCGCACGATCGAAGTTGGCGGGGTTTTCGTGTACCCAGCCATGGTGGACGATCTCATGGCCCTCTTCGTGGATCCGGCGTACCAAGTCCGGGTAGGCGTGCGCGGTGTGTCCGGGGACGCAGAAGGTAGCTCGGACATCCCTCCTTTCAAGGAGGCCCAGCAGTCTCGGCACGCCGACCACGGCGCCGAACTCGCCGCGCGAGATCATGCTCGGGTTCTCCGACTGGAACGTTCCGATCCACGCGGACATCGCGTCGAAGTCGAAGGTCAGACAGCAAGAAAGCCGTCGGTTTTGCTTATCGGTCACGTTTCCCTCCTTCCGCCTGCCGGTCAGTTGGTTCAGTCTCCACCCTGCTATCTCTTCGGCTCGAGCACGATCCTCTTCTCAGTGGCCTCCTCAATCTTTTCCCTCCTGTACAGTAGCGGGAACGCCTCGCCTTCAGCCCATCCCTCGAACAGGTCAGAGTAGTATGCGCTCCTCAGATCACCGGATTGCCCCGGCGAGTTCATGAACAGCGAGTCGTCCCACTCCCCGACGTCGATCACGAGGCGGAAAGATGAGCCTCCGGTCTGGCGGAAGTCCGCCCGGTAAGCGGTGTTGCCCACAGTGTCCCCGCTTCCTCCACGCGGTATCGGCCCGACGTTCAGCCGCTCACGCTCTTTTTCGTCGACAAGCTCCGAAATGGGATGCTCAAGGAGGGAGTGGTGCAGTCTCCCCCACTCCCACCCCTCCAACTCCTTTCCCAAGATCCCCTCCAGGTGCTCGACGGCTCGTCCCAGGCTTGAGAGCATCACCTCCGCCACGGTTTTTTCCGGCTCCGGGCCGAGCCTACCGTCGGGTTTATTCAGGAGGTCCAGATCCGCCCGGGCGTTCGCCGCCAGGTCCTCGAGCGGCGTTGCCGCCGCGACCGCTTCGGTCAGCGTCTCGGTCGGCACCACTTCGGCCAGTGCCCTCTCAAAGAGCGCGGGCCGCAGGTGCTGTCGGTACCACACCTCAAAGAGCGCCGCCGGTGCGGAGCCTGCTGAGAGCACGCAGTCCCAACTCCTGAGTATCTCCAGTGTTCTTTCGACCTTCGGCTCGTCCGAGCGCAGGCCCTCCAGCCGGGCGCAGATGCGGCGGGCCGGCACGGAGAGATGATCGTTCTGCAAGCTGACGGAGTCCCGTAGCGAGTGGTCGGTATCGTTCCTAAGCACCTCGGAGATCCGCTCGTAGCGGTATGGGGCGTGCCACTCGAAGCCGACCTTCTTCTCCTCGTGCGGGTAGTCTTCTGGGAGGTTCATCTGGTTGGCGGTCGCGATCCAGCCTCGGGACGGATTGAACTCGACCGGCAGCGCGTCGGCATCTAGGAAGCCGCTCCATTCGTAGCGCCCATCACCTGGGACGGGCAGGAGGCCGTCCCAGTTGGGCCGCCTGGGCACCAATCCGCCCGGTTTCCAGCCGATGTTGCCTTCGTCGTCAGCATAGACCTGGTTCTCACCGGGCGAGCCCCAACGGTTCATCGCTGCTAGAAAGCCGTCCCATTCCTTGGCGCGCATGTAGTCCATGCTACCGAGGTAAGGGGCCATCCCTGGCTCGAGCCACGCCGCCCGAACCGCGAAGGCCACGCGCTTCTCGGGATCCTCGTAGATGACGGGGCCGTGGCGGGTGAACTTCAGCTCGACCTCGACCGGCTCGTCGCCCTTGACGGGGATTCGTTGCCGCTCGACCTCCATCGGCTCCCAGCGGTCCTTGTAACGGTACTCGTCGGGATTCTCGGGGTTGGTTTCGTAGACGTAGAGGTCCTCCTGGTCTATGGAGAAGATGGTCAGTCCGAAGGCGATCTTGCCGTTGTGGCCGATGGAGATGCCGGGTAGGGCGGGTTCGCCGGCCCCGATGACGTCCATCCCCGGAGCCGAGAGGTGTGCCACGTAGCGCAGGGATGGTACCGAAAGGGCCCTGTGGGGATCGTTAGCGAGGATGGGGCGGCCCGTGGCGGTCCTCCCCGGTGAGATCACCCAGTTATTAGAACCTTCCGGGGGTTTCCCAGCCTCCGAGGGATTCGCGGGTAGGTCAGCCCCGAGTACGGGCGGGGTCGTTGCGAGTTCGTAGACCGCGAGCACACCGTCGGGGATCAGGGAAAGGTCGAGTCCGTCGGGCACCACGACCTCGCGCAGCGGCTCCAAGCGGCTTCTGAGGGCGTCCGTTTCGGGTCCGAACTCCCGCATGACGCGGGCACGCTCCACTTCGAACGCCACGTTCTTGTAGAGACCGTGGCTCCGGATGCGGGCAACGTCTTCCGGCGCCCAGTAGGCGGGCCGGTAGCCCGCTAGGCGGAGCTCCTCTGGGAGGAGGTCGGGGTCTTCCTCCGTCAGCCTCACGTACTCGTTGACGCCGGAGACAAAGGCGGTGACGACCCGCTTGGTGTCCGAGCCGTAGGAGAGCCACTCGCGGCGCATCTCCCCGCGGTAGAGAAAGAGCCTCGAAGCCCGGTCCTTCTCGACGAAGGAAGGCCCGAAAGCCTCCGAGAGGAGCCCGAGCCCACGCCGGCGCCAGAGATCTATCTGCCAGAGCCTCTCGCGGGCGGCGTTAAAGCCCTGGGCGAAGAAGGCGTCGTCGGTCGAGGAGGCGTAGAGGTGGGGCACGCCCCAGCGATCCACCAGGATCTCGACGGGAGATTCGATACCCTCGACAGCGTAAGAGTTGTCAACATCCATGTGCCTACCCTTCCCCGCTCACGCGATCTTCCCATGTTTCCCAAGATGACATCCGTGGTGCGAAGGCGCCTGAGAATGTCAGAAGACGGCACTGAAGCGACCCTACACCAAACTCCCTCTTTCCTATCCTAAAAACATTGTAAATCGGTACCGAACCTCGCACAAGGCGGCGGTGTCCTGCGGACTGGGTTTGAGTTTCCCCTGATTCAGTGAAATTTGGAATTACCCCGAGGTGACGGACAACTTCTTCTTACGCCACCGCAACCTCCTTCATTGTAACTTGTTCGTGATCGACGGGGGCTCAAGTAGCCAAGGTGCCTCAGGACTTGACCGGACGATTCTCCCTCAGATAAGATAATTCCACGATGTGAAGCATAAGCTTGCTGCGAAGCGGCCTTTTAATCTGCCTCCTAGCTATGACGTCGCTCTGGCTCGGGGCTTGCTCTTCAGACTCTCAAACTGCCCAAAATAGCGAGACGATGCAAGCTGGCGAGACGACTCAATCTGAAATGAGCACAGCTTGTATCAAAACGATCAACACCGATTCTTTCTATCCCGAGGGACCGCTCTGGCTTGAGAATAAGCTCTTCTACACAGAGTACTCAGAAGGCCGAATAATGACTTACGATGGTAAGCGCAACCGTGAGTTTTGGAAACAGAAGGGCTGCGGACCAAGTGGTCTGATAGAAACCCCGGACGATACTCTGTTAGTCACCTGCTATGACTCCAACACCCTCGCCAAAGTCAGTCTTGAGGGTGAGACGGTTGGGACCATCAAGAAAGACAGCGCCGGAGAACCATTCCTGGGACCCAACGACTTCACCAAAGATTCCGAAGGCAGCATCTACTTCTCAGCCTCCGGCGTCTACACTGCAGACGCCCCAACCCAGGGCAAGGTCTATTACAGGGCACCGGGCGACAAGTTCCGCCCAGTGGCAAAAGGCATCCACTACAGTAACGGACTCGGATTAACCCCGGACGAGCACCCCCAAAACTACAAGAATCCCAGAATAATCTAACACACTAAACCATGCATTCCGACTTCTTGACAAGAGGAACCTTATACATAAGCGGAAAACGTGCTTAGAGTTGTGTAAGATTACCTTAATAATCTTACGTATAGGCGATTGTGGGTGACGTGCACCATTTCGGCCGCTGAGTAGTCGGGACCTCGTTTATGGTGTCGGAGCCGGAGAGATCTTCTGAGGTTGGGAAACGGATGTCGCGGGCTATGGCTTCGGTGACCCTCATCGGGCGGTCATTCCTCCGTCGACGGTCATGCAGGCGCCGACGGTGGAGGCAGACTCGTCGGCGGCCAGGTAGGCGGCCATCGCGGCGATCTCCTCCGGCGTTACAAAGCGGTTGTGCGGCTGACGGGCCTGCATGTTCTCGCGGGCCTTCTCCGGGTCCTCGTAGATGGAGGTGATACGAGCTATCCAGGGCGTATCTACCGTACCCGGTGCTATGCAGTTGACCCGCACGCCCTCTTCGATGTGGTCTAGAGCTGCGGCCCGGGTCATGGAGAGGATGGCCCCCTTCGCCGCGCAGTAGATGGCCCGGTCATTCAGGCCGACGAGCGCCGCGATGGAGGACATGTTTACTACTGAGCCACCGCCAGAGTCCCGGATTGCCGGGATAGCGTACTTCATGCCGAGATAGGTACCCCGGACGCAGACATCCATCATCTTGTCGTAGTCTTCTTCGGCGGCATCTACGACGGTAGAGGCTATGCCGACCCCAGCGTTGTTGACCATCACGTCCAGGCCGTCCCACTCGGAGACTACGCGATCTACCAGGGCCTCGAAGTCTCCGGCTTGGGTTACGTCCGTTTTGTGGACTAGCGTATCGCTGCCGGCTTCGCCTATCTCATCAGCCACTTCGTTTGCGGCGTCTTCGTCTACGTCGGCGAGAGCGACCTTCGCTCCTTCAGAGACGAAGCGAAGCGCGATGGCCCGTCCTATGCCGGCCCCGGCACCGGTGACTATTGCCCTTTTGTTTTCAAGCCGCCTTATGGTAGTTTCCATTTGTCTTCCTTCCGATCCCACGCCCTCCATACATACGAACATCTCGACTGAGAGCTTGCGTCAATAGGGTACCGCCATCCAAATGGCCGGTGATTACTCTGCCTGCCTCTCGACCGAATATATGTGCGTAAACGCCAAGACCGTCTCGTCGTGCTGGTTGATAACTTCCCCCTGCTCGTAGACGAAGCCATGGTCGGGACGCTTTGAGTCCTCTTTCTTCTCGGAAATCGTGAGCTTGACGTGTATCGTGTCGCCGATAAAGACAGGCTTTACGAAGCGCAGTCGATCATAGCCGTAGCTGAAGGCGACCGGGTTGATCTCACCAGCCGTCATTCCGACGGCTACAGAGAAAACCAACGTGCCATGTGCCATGCGTTGGCCGAAGGGTTGGGTCTTTGTCCATTCCGCGTCCATATGGTGCGGATAGAAGTCGCCGGTGTGGCCAGCATGGATCACGATGTCCGTCTCAGTGATCGTGCGTCCCGTGGTAGTGTGCGTTTCGTCAATCTTGTAGTCTTCGAAGTATGTGGTCCCGTCCATTCTTCCTCCTTCAGGTGAGCTCTGGCTATGACTTCGCGGACAGCTCCTCTAAGATCTCGTCGTCGTGCTGCCCGACTCGTGGTGCTCCGAGAGGCGACTTGAGAACCTCTCCATCGATGCGGATCGGACAACGGGTAGTGCGCAGACTCACCATGTCGTCACGCTGAACCTCTTGGATCATATCTAGGACCTTGAATCCCTCATGTTCAAGGAGGCGCGGCCAAGTAAACACGTCGGCACACCAAACATCAGCAGGCTCAAGGATATTGAGCCAGTCTTGGGTGCTCTTATGCTTTAGGTGTTGTGCGAGCAAAGCTTTTATCTCGTCGCGCGACTCGAACCAGGTCTTCGGGTCCTTATAAGTAAACAAGGCTGGCAGATCCAAAAGCTCAGCCAATTGTGGCACCGATCCCATCGCTATGGCGATGTTACCGTCCGCCGTCTCGTAGATGCCGTACGGCGCACTCAGATAAGCGTGAGCGTTGTTTACTTCAGCGCGCTCCGGCAGCTTCCCGCCGTCGTTCAGGTGGGTGGTCAGTACCTCAAACTGGAGATCAAGCACTGACTCGAGCAGGCTCGTCTCTACGAGACCTCCCTCGCCGGTGATGCCCCGTCTGACAAGACAGGCCAGGACACCTTGAACCAGATGCGCGCCAGCCAGCATGTCGGCTACCGCTAACCCGACTGGCACGGGGGGTTGGTCACGGTCGCCGTTTAGCCACGTTAGTCCAGAGAGTGCCTGGGCCAGAAGATCCTGCCCGGGTTTGTCACGCCAAGGGCCCTCTTCACCATAACCGGTAACCGTTCCGTACACAATGTCCGACTTTATCTCTTTGACGCTATCGTAGTCCAGGCCCATGCGACGAGTAATTCCCGGACGGAAACTTTGGATCATCACGTCCGCTCTGGCAACAAGGTGGCGCACTTTTTCGAGATCTTCGGGATCTTTCAAATTGGCTGAGAAACTCTGCTTGTTGCGGTTTATGGTGTGGAAAAGTGTACTGTCGCCATCGAGGTCCAGGTTGCTTATATAGAGTTTCCGACCAGATTCACCTACTTCCGGACGTTCGATTTTGATTACTCTCGCACCCAAGTCTGCCAATCTGAGGGCAGCGGAAGGCCCGGCGAGAAACTGACTGAAATCCAGTACTAGCAGACCGTCGAGTAATGGTTTCAAAACCTTGCTCCTATCTTTCTACGTTGACATTCAACTTGTACAAGACAAGCCTGCGATCAGCTATCTTCAGCATGTCTGTCTCCTTGCATCTATAGCCTCTGGGCATCATTGCAGACTTCTCTGGTATGCTTCTTCGAGGCGTCTCAAGGTGTTCTCTACGTCGGCACGTCCTGCCAGGAAAGCGTTAACGATTTCGCCTCCCTCTTCTTGGAACCCCAGGTAGCCACTGTAGCGCGGACGCAACCACGCACGTTGCAGGGTCTCTACAGTATTATGAAAGAAATCATGAGATGCGTTGTTTACCGCAGTGTCATTCCAGGCTTCCATGTTTGCTGGTTGCCCACCGGCTTTGAAGTACAGACCCTTCTGGCAGTCGGCGCTCGCAACCCAAAATGCGTAGCTTGCCGCTTCATTGGTCGCGCGGCTCTTGGCAGACACCGCAATACCCGTACCGCCAATCGTGGAACCGTGTGGTCCACTGCTGCCGAGCGAAGGAATATTCGCAAACTTGATGAGATGTTCGCCAAAGCCGTTCCTAGCGTAGTTTGAGTAGCCGTAAATCAGGGGGCTATATACAAACGAATCACCTGTGCTCATACGATCCAGGACCTCGATCGGGTCCATGGTCAGGCACTCGCGAGGTACATGTTGGCTTACGGCACTCATAGCCTCGAGCACTGCATACCCGTCTTCGCGTGCGATTAATTGATGGTGACTTTCAGCGCAGGGTGTACCGAGGTTAGCAGCCAGCGTGAAGAAACTGGACAAAGCATGCACAGGCGTGAGAGGCCATAGCGTCCTTCCCTCCTTCGCCACTTCTATGACCTCAGACCAACGCGTCGGCACCTCCACTAACGATTCCGGACGATAAGCTGAAACCTGGGCGGCCGCATCAATGGCTAGAGCCCACTGGTGTCCTCTCAACTGGTAGCTTTCGTGTGAGGTCCCTATAGATTGCGCGGCTAGAGTCTCTAGCGCCCCATCGGAATCAAGCTCGTCGAGAGCTACCAGGTAACCCTCTCTCGCCACCCCTCCGACGTGGGGATGGTCAATTACGATCAAGTCGTAGTCCTCCGCAAGCTGCTCGAGTGGATAAAGCTCGAAGTCCTGCAAGGATCGCTTGTCCCAGGAAATCCGTACTCCTGGGTTACGAGCTTCGTACGTATGGGTGGTCTCTATCATTGGGTCGTAGCCGCGTGGGTGGCTCCACGCCATGCCTCTGAGGTGCAGAGTCATCGTCGTACCATAGCCTTTCTTCCTTCCAAGCGTAGCTCCGAATACCGTAGTGAGCTATGCAGAGCCACTGTTTGTATTTGCAGAATGTCGACGATTTTCAGTTTGTTCTTAGGAGACAGGCGTGACACAGTGAAGCCAAGGATAGAAACCCTTGGAACGGTACCAAAGCCATTAGGCAGATAACCGTACCGCTCCAAGTTATGCGTTGTACTGGCGCCCTCAATCAAGCCCATCTCCCTCTTAGCTCGTAGCCTGCTGACTTTTACGAGGGCGGATTCTCGCAGCTCGGATCGAGAACGGATTGAATCTCCGGGTCGGACACATTCTCTTTTGTAATGAGGAAAGAGCCTGTGTCCCCACCTTCCACTTCGGTGCCCTCTCGAATCATCTTGACTGCCCCATTGACGCCTTTGTATCCCATTCCAAAGGGATTTTGCGCCACCAGTGCTGTTATGACGTCACCCTTGAGGGCTTTTACCTCTTCCGAGGACGCGTCCCAACCCACGATAGTGATCTCGCCCGCCTTGCCGGCATTGCGCACGGCCTCGGCGGCACCAAGCACGCTTGGTTCGTTAGCGGCGAAGATAGCGTCGAGATCAGGGTGGGCAGTGAGAATATTTTCCGTTACTGAGAGAGCTTTGTTATAGTCACTCTCACTCGACTGTCGAGCTACAATTTCTATGTCAGGGTATTTCTTCAGCCCTTCCACGATGGGGTTGACACGTTGTTCATTCGCCTCCAAACCCGGCTGGAACTCCACCACCGCTACCTTACCTTTCTCGTCTATGGCTTTGGCAAGAGGATCGATTAGTTTCTTGGTAGCAGCCTCCTGATCGGTGGTAAAGAGCGGAACGTTGTCAGGCTGCGGTTTGGTGCCCGTGTTGATGTTGGTCACGGTGATGCCCTGGTCCAGAGCGTTTCGAGTCACCTTCGCGTCAACTTTTTCGTCGATTGAGGAGTAGACGATACCGTCGACGCCCTGAGTCATGAAGTTCTGCAGCAGGTCCACTTGCCCGCTGACATCGGCTTCAGAGGAAGGTCCATCCCACTGCATTTCGACATCCTTATGCTCGGAGGCGGCACACTCTGCCCCGACACGAACCTGGTTCCAAAAGGAGAAACCTACGGCCCGTGGCACAACAGCGAGCTGGATCGGTCCCTTCTTGCCTCCAGTACCGCCTCCCTGATCTCCTCCACCAGAATCCCGGACTTCGGCGCCACAAGACGCTACAACCAGGACGAGAACCCCGGCCAGGACGATGGTCAATGACTGTCTACGCATGTTTATTTCTCCTTTTCTTTAGCTCTACTACTCTGATGCCGCTGCGAGGCGCCGACGACGGTACTGATCCCAGAAAACTGCGATCCAGATAATGAGACCGATGATCACCTGTTGGTAAAAGGTGTTTACGCTCAGCAGCACTGCACCATTCCTGATCAGGGCTATTAGGAATGCCCCGATCAGGGTTCCAACCACTGATCCCTGACCGCCGAAAAGGCTCGCTCCTCCGATTACCGCCGCTGCTATTACGTCCAGTTCCAGCCCGACGCCGAAGTTCGGCTGCCCCGAGTTGACCCGCGACATCGCGATCATTCCGCCTAGCCCCGCCAACGAACCAGAAATGACATACACTGAGGTCAAGTAGCGACGGATCGGTATTCCCGATAGTCGAGCGGCTTCGAGATTCGAGCCCATTGCGTAGGCGTATCGTCCTAGTCTAGTACGTGAGAGTACTATGTATCCTGCTACCGCAACCACCAGAATAACGATGACGGGAATCGGGACTGCACCTATTACTCCCTGTCCCAGCAACCTAAAGGAATCTGGAGCCCCGAAGATGGAATTTGCGTCGGTGAGGATATAGACAAGACCTCGTGCTACGGAAAGCATTCCTAGCGTCGCAATGAACGGGTTAAGCCCTCCCATGGAGACCAGCAAACCGTTGACCAGCCCGGCCCCGGCACCCACCAGAATACCACCTATGATCGCCATCGGTACCGGTAGCCCGACGCTTGTTATCAGCATAACTCCTACGACGCCCGCGAGCGCCGACACCGATCCGACAGAGAGGTCTATGCCCGCTGTTATGATGACCATGGTCACGCCAACTGCTAAGACCGCAGTTACTGCGGTCTGGGTACCGATATTGAAAAGGTTGTCGGCGGTCAAGAAGACCGGCGAGGCGAAAGAAAGCGCGACGAATACCACGATCAAAGCGGCCGCTGCAGCGAGCTGCGAGACAACGTCTGAGAGACGCTCGCTCAGGGCGTCTTTAATGCGCTCTACGATGCCTACCGCTGTGCTGCTCATGCTGCTGCCTCCTTCGCTCCCGTGGCGAGGGCGATGATCCGCTCCTCGGAGAACTCCCCGCGCTCGATCACGCCCGCTACCTCACCTTCTTGCATCACCAGGATGCGGTCGCACATATTCAAAAGCTCGGGCAAGTAGGAGGAGATCAGGACCATCCCATTTCCCTCTTTCGCAAGCTCCCCGATGAGCCCGAACATCTCGGCCTTTGCCCCGACGTCTATGCCGCGTGCAGGCTCGTCGAAGAACAAGACCTTGGCCCTGGTCTCCAGCCATCGGGCAACGATTACTTTCTGCTGGTTTCCGCCGGAAAGCACCTGCACCCTTCTGCGTATAGAGGGCGTCCGGATATTCAACTCGTCCTTCCTGCGGTGTGCGGTCTGCCGCTCACTCCCAAGGTCCATGAAGCCAAAGCGGGTGGGCAGGTTGGCGAGCGTTATGTTCTGGTCCACCCCAAGCTGGAGCGCTAGCCCATCGCGCTTGCGGTCTTCAGTCAGGTAGCCGACGCCGGCCTCGATAGCGTCACTGGGCTTCTTGATCTTGAGCTTCTTTCCCTCAAGCTCTACGGTGCCGGAGTCTATGCGGTCGGCTCCGAAGACGGCACGGGCGAGCTCCGTGCGTCCCGCTCCTACAAGACCTGCGAAGCCAAGTATCTCTCCGGCCCGAACCTCGAAGGAGCAATCCTTGAGCTTCTCGCCCCGGCTTATGCCGCTCGCCCGCAACAGTACATCCCCTACCTCTATCTCCGGCTTGGGGTAGAGGTTGCTGACCTCGCGGCCTACCATAAGACGTATCAGCTTGTCCTCGTCCAACTCCGAAACGGGCAAAGTGTCGGCGATCCGTCCGTCGCGCATCACGGTGACCCGGTCGCCAACGTGGAAGATTTCGTCCAGGCGGTGTGAGATGTAGAGTACAGCTATGCCATGCGAAGTGAGATCCCGGATTACTTCGAAGAGTCCCTCTATCTCGCGCTCGGCCAGCGTGGCCGTCGGCTCGTCTAGAATCAGAACCTTCGCGTCAATAGCTAAAGCCTTGGCAATCTCGACCCGCTGCTGCTCGGCAATAGTAAGCCCTCCCACCAGGCGGTCCGGTTTTATCCGGAGTCCTACCCTCTTCAGAAGTCCTCTGGCGTCCTCTTTCTCCAACTTGCGGTTAACGAACCCTGCGCGCCCGGGTTCACGTCCGAGGTAGAGGTTCTCGGCGACCGAGAGGTGCGTAGCCAGGGCGAACTCCTGGTAGACCATCGCAACTCCAAGATGCTGGGCGTGCCCCGGGCCGTGGAACTCGACCCGTTCGCCGGAGATCTCCACCTCCCCCCGACTAGGTCGCTCTACCTGCGAGAGCAGCTTCATCAGCGTGGACTTACCCGCCCCGTTCTCCCCGGCCATCACGTGAACCTCACCGGGCATTATCTCCAGGTCCACACTATCCACGGCAAGCACACCGGGGAACTCCTTGGAGACGTTCTTCAACCGGATGACCGGCTCCTCCCTCCCGGATGTCTCGCTTTCAGGTGATGACATGGTTTCCTCCTTCCCTGACATAATTAACTTTGCTGACATAGCCGCCTATAGGCGCTGGCTTTCTCGCGTGTCCATCGACCGATACAAGGCGTTGACGAGTCGTAGCGTATTAAGGTTGTCAGCCCCAGAAGTGATTGGTGTCCCATTGTCGGCTACGGCCTCCAGGAGCGATCCCATCGGGCCTGCCACCGCGTCTGGCAACCAACGACTGGTCACCGGATACGGCAACCAGCCATCGGTGGGTAGCGTCCTGCTGAAAACCGTGAGGGTGTCGGGACGTCCGTGCGGATAATCGTACAGCAAGCCAAGCGTACCTTTGATGGAGCCTTCACTACCATCTATCCGGAACGATGCCTCGAAATCGCCAGCAATGTTCGTATGTGTGGCGTGGACTAAGGCGCGCACCTCGTCGGGGAAGACCAACGTGCTTATGGTGCGAGTCTCGCCCGTAGCACTCTGCCCTGGGGCGCGGCTGCCCGTGCACCACACCAAGTCAGGATCACCAAGAATCGACCGGATGGCATCGAAATAGTGGATGGAATGGTACATGATCTCCAGCCGATCAGAGGATTTCATCCACGGCCACATGCTCCAGTCCGTTACAATGTTGACGGTAAAAGACATGGTAGTAGGTTGCCCGATCCAGCCGGAATGCACCATGGCACGTGCCGCAGCTATCCCTTCCTCGAAACGGAGTTGCTGATTAACTGCTAGCTTCAAGTCGCGCTCATCAGCTTCTGCAACGAGACGTTCCGCCGTCTCGATATCCACTGCCAAGGGCTTTTGACAAAGCAAATGCTTGCCCGCCGCTAAAGCAGTAGAGACTATCTCAGGCTGCACCCAAGGCTGAACGGCCACGTCGACGATATCGGCGCGCTCGTCAGCCAGAAGCTCCTCAAGAGTCGCGTACACTTTGACAACTCCGTGTCGCTTTGCTACATCCCTGGCTTTATCGGTGTCGATGTCGAAGATGCCCATGACCTCTAAACCGGCCTTCTTATAGGCTGGGAGATGAGCATAATCGACTATGCCGCCTGCTCCTACAATCGTGATCGGTCGACGATGTTCTTCAGGGATGTGTAGGCTACAGCTTCGCGATATGGGCTCAAAGACCTCTAGCATCGGCTATTTCTCCTTCCTCACGACGAGTCTTAGCGTGCATTCGAAGCTCACCTAACAACACTTGCATGTCTTCGTTCACTCATCCAGCAAGGTGTTGACCCTTGACGCTGCTTCCTCCAGTGCATCAGCAACGCTTTTCTTTTGGGTGTGAACCTCATCGATCGACTCATTAAGGATCGCGACGATTTCGGTTACCTGAGGTATGGAGGGCAGCATTTCCACGTTCTTGTTTGTCTCTTCGATATGCTGATAACAGCGGAATTTACTCTGCAGTTCCGCATCCCGCCAAGTTGACAGTCGGCAACCGATTCCCCCTTCGACCGAGGTTACGCGATCCATCTCGACACTAGCCGTCGAACGCAAAAAATCCCACGCAGCTTCTGGGTTTCGGCACCCGCACGGTATCGATAGAGTCCAGTAACTGCTGAACGACGTGTGCCGACCGTTCGGGCCGTCACCACATGGTATCGCACCAAATTTGGTCTTACCAATGATCTGGGACGGGGGCATGTCGGCGACAACCCCGAAGCCGGACCAATTCCACATCATTGCGCCTTCTCCATCGGCATAGCATTCGCCTGACTTCACACTTTCGTAATCGTGGGGGTTCGGCTGAGTGACGGCCTCAACGTGTATGAGGTCGGTTAAGAACTGCAGCGCTTCCTGACCCTCGGGCCCGTGGAATGAAGCCCGGCGGCCGTCCAGCAGCGCGCCGCCTCGACTCCTCAAGTGGATTACAAAGTCGAAGACGCTATTGTGAGCATCAGGCATAGCCGCGAGCACGCAGCCGTATAGGTCACGCTCAGGTCGCGTAAAGAACCGTGCAACGTCAAGAAATTGAGACCAAGTCTCAGGAGGCCTAAGCGTGTAACCGTAAGCTTTCTCGAAATTTTGTTTTTCTTCAGGATCCTCGAAGAGGTCTGAGCGATACATAAACATCTCGGGCCCATCGTGATAAGGGAGGCCGAAAATGTTTCCCTGCTCGTCTGTCTGGAAATCGAGAACGGTTCTGCTCCAACCGCTGGGCCAGTGTTCGGGCGGTGACTTCTCAAGAAAATCGTTCAACGGTAACAATTGTTCTGTAGCCATCAAACGGGGTAGCCAGTCTGTACTGCAAATAAATAGGTCCCACTCGCCATTCTTGCAGCCGTCGCCGTCAACCATAAGGCTATGGAGAGTCGGAAGATCGAAATCTCGCCGTTGAATTTCGTAGCCCGTGTGTGTGTCTCGGTAGTTGCGTATCTGACGCCCCAATGCGCGGTCAAATCCGTCGAAGGTACGATAAGCGAGCCTTAGCACTTCTTCAGACATCAGTCTCCCGTTCCCTGTAGGTAAATCCTTTTACCTTGGAAAGACCGTACCATAGTCCATTGGCTGCGTCAATAACTTCACGGCAGTGTGATGCTACATGGCAGGTGGGTGACGCGTCATTTCTAGCTGTCAATATGCTCAGTAAACTTCGGAGACAAGTTCACCACGGCTATCTCACGCCGCACATCCAAAGATCGAACGATCAGGCTGCCTGTTCCCTCGAGGCGAAAATCTTTGGAGACGACAGACTCATTGCGATCGAGTCGTCTCTAGGTTAGCCTAACTACATGATAATTATAGGCTCTATACCATTGCTGTCGGGCTCGTGAGTATTGATCACAAAAAGCAGGTGACGATATCAGACGTCGCTAGGCGAGCCCAGGTGACGCCTGCAGTGGTTTCTCGAGTTCTCAACCATGACCCAACATTACGAGTTCGAGAGGAAACCTGTCAGGCAGTGGTTCGAGCTGCTCGGGACCTTGAGTACACTCCGAACAGACTTGCTCGAGCTCTTCGGCTCTCCACCTCGGGAGCTCTGGGCTTGATGGTGCACGATCTTGGCAACCCGTTGCACGCTGAAACCGTGCGCGGTGCACAGAGCAGCGCCGCTGCTCACGGTTACGTCCTGTTGTTAGCCGATGCGGAAGAGTTGGCCGTCAACGAAGCTGCCTACGAGGAGCTTCTAACCTCACGACGAATCGATGGTGCTCTTTTACATCTCGGTGGCCAGCTCGCAGACGAGCCATTGAGCCGTCTGACTCATCAACGGCCGCCGACAGTGGTTATTAACTCGCAGGTAAGTACTGCGGCCGGGTCGGTCACCCTCCAAGATGAAGCGGCTGCAGTACTGGCTACCGAACATCTCCTCGATCTTGGACACACCAGAATTGGCTTTTTGCGTGCTCTATCGCAATCCCCTCAGGGATCTCGCCGTCTTAGCGGTGTCAAAGGCACCTTGGACCGAGCCGGATTCGAACTTCAAGCTCAATGGACGCCGGAAGCCGGGTTTGACGTCGTTGGCGGCGCGCTCGCGATGCAGCGCCTGCTGGAAGGTGCAGCGCGACCTACCGCAGTAGTGGTAGCCAACGTCATGGCCGCCATCGGTGCTCTGGACAGTGCACGGAAGGCAGGCGTGCGCGTTCCGGAAGACATGTCCCTGGTTGCGATCCACGATACTTGGATAGCTAATCATACTGCTCCTCCGTTAACGACCGTAAGGCTACCCCTTTATCAGTTGGGCGAGGTCGCCGTGGACCTCTTAGTGGAGGTGCTCGATGAGGATAAACGCCGAGATGTGGTCCTCAGCGACCCTCCGCCACAGCTAATTTGTCGTGCTTCTTCTGCTCATGTGGGCTTCAACCGGTAAGATGGACATTCTAAAGTTTGGGACCTTGAGTTCCCAGAAAGAAGGTCCATTTGAGTTCCCAGAAAGAAGGTCCAAGTATCCTACTACGCTGCACCGGCTACCCAAGGCAGGCACACTGACCCAACATACAACTAACGACAGAGGTTCGCCTGCATCGGAGCACTCGATATTGACTACCCTCGCACCCAAGTCCGCCACAGTCGGAGCGTGGCGGAAGGACCGGCGAGAAACGGGGTTGAAGTTCAGCACCATCACTCCGTGGAAACCTAGCCAACAACCCTGCAACGTATGAGCGGAGCCTGGGTTGGCAGAAAAATCGGCCGCTAGATGCTCCAAATAGGTTCATGTGTGGATGTGAAAGACGCTTCGACCAGTGGTTTGCGGCTAGTTCGAAGGTTTTCAGCTTTTCATCTTGCAAAGTGGTTCTGCCAAGTCTCACTCCGCCTATGCGTTGCACGTTTACTGGCGAGGTGTGTCCAGAGGCCCCGTAAGAGCCCCATCACCGGGGACCTTGCGAAGCAACACGAAGGCCTACGCGGCCGGGTCTTCCATCACCGAAGCGTTCTCGGTCTCGTAGCGGTTGACCTCGGCCTCGGCCGTGGACCGTACTACCGACGTGACGCCCCGGTCCCCGCTGAAAGATGGGTCCATGAGCGCGAGATCCGCCCCTACGAGGGGTATGACCAAGATACGTGTAAAATCCGGCCACTAGGCTATTTTGTCCTGCAAAAGCTCGATTTTTGCTAGCAGATTATCGTTCCAATGAATGTCGGATAACTGCTATTAGCAGCAATACAAAGCGCAAAACCCCCTCTAAACTTCTGCTAATGCTCCACAGAGTACCCTTGAGCAATGTCTTCTAACGTAATTGCCAAGCTAGTGGCACTCAAACTCACGTATCTCGGCTGTACCCCAATTTATGTGCAACGCTAGGCTACGTAATTCACTTGACCGAGTAACGCTGGACGCTCTCTTCGTTCCAGCGTATGCCGATCCCTGGGGCGCCGGAGACTGAGGCTTGTCCGTCTTCTATTCTTAGGGGCTCCTCCAGGATAGGGTTCGCCCAGTCTACGTACTCCAGCCAGTGGCCCGTTGGGCTCACCGCCAGAAAGTGCGCGCTGATCTCCGGGTAGAGGTGGCTGGAGAGCTGAAGTCCCGCAGACTCCGCCAGCGTGGCGGCGCGCAGCCAGCCCGTAACCCCCCCGATCTTCACGGCATCCGCCATTGCGTAGTCGGAGGCGCCAGCCTCTATGCTCTTAGCCATGTCGTGCGTTCCCCACCAGTTCTCACCCGTCTGGATTGCGGTCTTCGCCTCGCGTCGGACCTGCGCGTGTCCCGAGTAATCGTCCGCGCGGACGGGCTCCTCTATCCAATAGAGTCCTTCTTCATCTAGCACCGCGGAGCGTCTCCTTGCCTCCGCAACCGAGAGCGACTGATTATAGTCCGACATCAGTTGTACATCCTCTCCGACGGAACGCCTGACCGCCCGGACCACCTCGACGTCCGTCGCAAGCTCGGGATAACCCAGCCTGATCTTGAGCGCCGCAAAACCCGGAGCGACCAGCTCTCGGGCTTCATTGGCTGCTCGCTCGCTGCCGATCATGCCCAGCCCGCAGCTGTTGTATGCTGGGATCTTTCGCGGCTCGCCACCCAGCAGCCTCACAAGAGGCAAATCGTGCGCCTTCGCCAGGGCATCCCAGGCAGCCGTGTCGACGCCGGCCATCGCCATGCCGGTCAGCCCCTGCCGACCCAGGAGCCGGAAGCTCTGCTGTAGCTTCTGCTCGATTACCGCAGGGGCGAGGGAGTCACCCTCGATCAGGGCCCCCAGGCTTGAGAGGATCTGGGCCACCGGCTTAAGCGCCATCGGCGTGTAACAGAAGACGTAGCTGCGCCCTGTGATCCCCTCCTCGGTGTGCAGGTCGATCAACACTAGCGGCGCCGTTTCTATGACGCCCCCGCCGGTAGTAAGCGGTCGCTGCATCGGCACGTCGACCGTGCGGGCGTCCAGACTGCAGATGGTCAATTCAGGGTTTGGGCTCATATCCTCCTCCTTGGGAGATAGGTTTTTCAGGTATTCATACACAGATTGTTTTGACGAAACGGGTATGCTCTCTTGGAGACTCGGCGGTCTGTGGCCAGCGTGATATCTCAGGACTTTAGCCGAGGCAGCCGCCGGTTCTTCGGGGAGGACGGCGCTCATGTGAGGACCGTCGCCTCGACGGTGCCCAACCGCTCCGCCGTCACGCATAGGCTGTCGCCAGGCCGAACCGGGAGCAGACTCAGCGGCGTACCCGTTAAGATGAGCTGTCGCGGACGCAAGGTGAGGCCGTATTCTGGCAGATGCCGCCTCAGCCACTCCACCGACCCCGCCGGACCGCCGGGTACGCCCGACACGGGCCCTTCCTCGACCCTCTCCCCGTTAATCGTTACCCGCAGCACGCCGGCCAAAGGCTCGTCGCCGCGCCACTGAGCGCCGTCTGCGGCGGGGAGCACCACGCCAGCGTGCAGGCCGTTGTTGGCGATCAGCTCCTGAAGACTCGGGGTCTTGGATCGGAAGACGTAGTTGTGCAGCTCGATGATCGGGAAGATGCGTGCGATCTCCGCGTCGTCCCCGAGCCGAACGGCCATCTCGCCTTCGATGGCCAGGTTCGCATACGAAGCGTAGGAGAGTTCCGCCCCGGACGGATGAAGCTCTGAACTGTACAGGAAACCGCGGATTGGCCCGTCCATACCGAACTGCTCGCGGGTGCCAGAGCCAGTACAGCCGACTTTGTAGCCAGCCACCGGCTCACCCTCCGCGGCGCGCAACGTGGCTACTTGGGCCTGGACAGTGTAGGCGTCGCCCAGCGTGAGGTGAGGGTGATCGTCTTCGGTGAACAGAGTTCCGGGCCTGCGTGCCCGGTAGTCGGCCAGTTGTCGAGCAGCAAACCCGTGTACAGAGAGGCTCATTCCTTTACCTCCGTGGCGCCTTCTTATATTTCCACGAGCCCAGGCAATCTCCCGATAGTTGGCTGCGCGCCGGACTTTGCTTGGGACGTTCCTTTACTATACAGCCTCCTCAGCAAGTCTCCTCAGCAAGACGAAAAGGTGCATCCACTCGTATCCTATAGGCCGTTTCTGCGCCTCACGGCACCGTAGAGCCTCTTTGTCCCGAGTGAGACAGCTTATAATCACACGCACCCTCTGTGCTCTCGCTCGATCTCGCGTGAATTCAGCGAGTTGCCAGACATGCTTGTACACAACTTGTATCGACCTGCCGGTGTAGGAGAAGAATCAGGGATCGTAGCGTTTGAGCAGACTGAAGATGTGGAGCATGGACTCAGGCTGATCCCCACCCTCGGAGAGGTCATGCCCGAGGAAGCAGACGAAGGAGTGCATGAAGTCTACGAGAGCGTGCAGGCGAGGCTTCGAGTCCCGTTCGTCAACTTCATCTTCCGTGTGCTGGCCAACTACCCGGGCTACCTGTGCTTCGCCTGGGGCAGGATTGAACCGCACCTGCTCACCACCCGGTTCGAGCAAGCGGCGAACGATCCCGCCGGCTTCCGGCCTCTCCCAGCTCCCGACCGGGAACTCTGTTGCCGTCTTCGTCATTGTTTCCTCCTTGAAGTAGTGGTTGACGGTTTGTCTCCAATTGGTGTCATTGGTGGCCCTCGCGTTCGCGGTGGAAGGTCCATTTTCGTCAACCAGACGCTAGAGCTCGTCGGATTCGGGGTCGAGGGTCCCGGCCTTCGTCATGGCCCGGATCTCTGCCCGATACTCTGCGGCGGCTATCTCTGCGGCCGCCTCGACGTGTTCCCTGTAGTTGCGCTCCGGGTGTGCGGCGGCGTCTAGCCTGATTGCTTCGTGATCCGGTAGCTTTGGTGCGGTACGCTTGATTGTGTCCACGGTGGTAAACCTCCTCGTGGGCCGTGAGCCGGGGAGTGTTAGAGCACTCGCCGGCTGATCTTCTCAGCGTTGTCTGTACCGACGTTGCGGGTCCGGGCCATATAGATCTGCGAGTGGGAGACCCCGCACCGCCTTGCGAGTCGCTTGCCCGGAAGGTCGATCTCCTGGAAGTAGCGACGCATCAGCGGGTTGTCTCGCTTAGGCTGTTCTAGGGGCATGGCTCCATTATTCTCGTTTTCAGTCCATACAGCGAGCTGTCAAGAGTATGTATTCTCGGAAATAGACTGAGGTCCCTTCTGCCTCTATCTTTCGCGGCCTCCGCGCTCGCGGCTTCCGTCTCGACTCCGATCTCGGTCTTCGCGGTCCCGCGCTAGTCGCTGTTCCCGCTCCAGTTCTTGCCGACGTTCGAGATCCCTTTCCCGTTCGCGCTCCTGTTCGCGTTCCCGCCGTCTGTCAAGCACGAGTTCGCGCTCGCGCTGAATGTCGCGGGTCTGCTGCTTCGTTAGCGCGAGCTCTGTCTTTGAGAACTTATCCCGCGCCACTGCAACGTGTATATGTGGATTTTCGGTGTCCCGATGTATTACGGCCATGTGAGGCGCGTCCCGGCCTTTGGAGTCGCGCGTCCAGGGCTTGATTAGTTCTCGTAGATCCCGGTCGTTGTAGTCCTTGCGCTCCGGGGAGATCACAACATGCACGTACGAGCTCCGGCGCCCGCTCTCGGACCGCTTACGCGCTTCGGTCGTGAATTGCCGCCGGTCGCCGCTCGCGAGGTCTAAGGTCTCATAGTTGGACCGTTCGCCCTGGTCACGGTCTCGGTCCTGCTCGAGATCCCGGTTGGAGAGGTAGCGTGCGAGGCTCGCGGCGCTCTGTCCGACGGACTTCGGCCCGGTGTAGCTGACGTTGGTCACGAGTCCCGCCATGCGCTATATCACCGTGCCGCAGTCACAGACGGTTGCGTGAGGCGGATGCTCGAGCCCGCAAACGCACCATTTGACCGGGTCCGACTCCGCTCTAGGCTCGCCTGGGGCCTCCGACGGTCGGAGAGTTGGGGCATCGTCCCGCTCGCCGCTCTTGAGCTCGGGCGTGCGTCCTCGCGGTATCTCGTCGCCCGCGCCAGCTCGGGCGCGCGAACCAAACCGGATCGATGGTCGCTTTTTAAAGTCTCTAAGCTTGTCCCGGTATCCGGGATAATAGGCGCTTGTGGCGTCGATCAGATAAGGCTCTTTGCCAGCAGAGACCACCAAGTAGACACCGTCGCGCATTATCTGATCCCGCGTCAGCCACAGCTTGACGCGCCTCATGGTGCGGCGGATCGGCTCGTCGCGCATCTTGGCCGGGTCGTCTTGCAGGCGACGCACGTAGGACGCTGGATATCTCGGCGCGGCCACTAGCTCTCTTGGTCCGCGGATGTTTTGTCCGCCGCTCGTCTTAGGCCGCGGGCCGTAGTCCATCAAAGCGGACAGGATCAGAAGGGGAAAGGACAATATCCAGACGATCAGCGCGAGCGTTAGAGACTCGTAGGGCTTGGGCGTCGGGATCGTCACTCGCCCAGCCGCCGCCTCGGCGAGCTCCGCGTCTCGCACGCCGTCCGTCGGACCGTAGATCGAGCCGCTTATGCTCGTCATCATAGACTCGGTCTTGTAGGGCCCGATGTTGGCTATAAATTGGTTGCGCGACTGCGCGATTATAGCCGCGTTAAGTCCTTTGCCCCGATACAGATTGATCCATATTTCCAGTTGCTTGGATGGCGAAAAGGTCCCGGCCTCCTCAAAAATCGCGGTAATTTTCGGTCCCCCTCTCTCGTGGCCGTCGGACGCCTCCGAGACGAGATATTGGACCACCGCTCGCACGAGGTTAGGGGCCGCTTCGGCCTCTGTGGTGGATACACACAGGTATAGTGCGGTGCGCTCCACCCACGTCGGTCCGCTGTCCCAGAGGCCCCCGGTGTCGAGGATGCGTCGGATGTGGTGCAGCTCCATGCCTCCCCAATGCGCGACCACGGTCTTGCGATTGCTGTCGTGAGGACCGCGATAGTTTTGGCTGCCGCCCCACTCCCCAAGCAGGATTTCGGGGTATTTTTCGGTCAACCGATCCATTTCTCTCGGATCTTGCAGCGCGTCGTACATCATGGCCGCGTCAGTGCCTCCGTACTCCAGTATCTGGGCTGCCCGCACCTTGTAGGCCATTGCTTGAGCGCCGTTGTCCCAGTAACTGGTCTCCGCATCTTCCTCTCCTGGTATCGAGGCCCGCAAAAAGCTACGGGCAGTCTCGTCCGTCAGCATCGGGTTTATAGGGGTTATGTGATCGTCCGAGTGCTGCGGCAGGCACGACACTAGATAGGCCAGAGGCTGCTTTGACCACTTGCCCAACAGGTCCCAAGTGGCCCCGAATATCTCACCTTTGGGGTCCACGACTATTAATGATCGCTCGGCCTGTCGGAGTCTGTGGGCGATGAGGTAGAGCAGCATCCGTTTAGTTTTTCCGGTACCGGTGCCGCCGGTAATCAGTAGATGCTCGCTGACAATGGTAGCGCCCGGCAGAGGCCAGGTGTGATCCTGGTGTCCGCGCGAAGGCTTGACCCATCGAGCGAGTCGAATAGAGCGGGCGTGAGAGGCGGCGAACTTCGCTCGGCGCGTCCTGATGTGCGGTCCGTCGAGCGGCTTGTGATGCCGCAGCCTCCAGAGGTCCAACGCGACCAGAGCGACTATGGCGAGCGCCACAATAACCCAGAGCGGCATCGTGTCGGTGATGTCCGATAGCCGCAAGCTTGGGGGATCGAAAATGTAGTCTTTGATCCGATTCATTTGGCGGCTCCTCTCTTGAGATTTTGCGCGGCTTCGCTCCGGATCCGCTCCCGGTCTAGCTGCGCAGCGCGGGGGTTGATCTCGGCCAGAAGCTCGTAGACGCATTGGGCGCGTATGACGGCCTCATTGGCCCTCGGCACTATCCGCTTCTCCGTCGCGTTGACGAGGGCCTCGCCCAGAGTCTCGGAACTAGACTCGATCAGCTCCTCCAGTCGATCCAGCCGGGCTATAACGGGACTGCGCCGCTCCAAATCCTCAAGCTCCAAAGACTCCAGTCCGTGCTGGATCAAGTGCTCGATCATCCTCGACTGCGAGAGATCCCGAGCCGCGCGGCGGATCTCGACCTGCTCATATAACTGCTCTCTGATAGTGATGGTTATGCGTGGATTAGCCACTCAAGCCTCCTCTGTAAGATTGCCAAAATTGCATTGACAATCGTGCGTTGCAGACCATGCCGCAGAGCGGTATCGCGGCACGAAAAACACCGCAAATGAGTCACAATCCGTCTAATCTGCCGCGACCGCTGCGACTTTTTGGCCGTCGGTCGCCGTCGCCTCGGTATAGATGCGGACCCAAAGGCCAAAAAACACTGTAATTTGCAGGAAAATAACGCGGGCGCGGAATGGAGCGCAGCGGAATGCAGCGGCCTTTAGCTTGCCGTCTACGATTTCGTCTCATCGTGAAGTCCACAGTTCGGGACGCAGAGATGCTTATCAAAGACGAAATCGTAGATGCGCAGCCGAGTTCGACGGCGCCTATCTCACGGATCTTTGGAGCGAAATGTGGTGGGGCGGTCATGCGGAACATTATGAGCGGATCAATGGTATATGTCAAATATATTTAATTTTAGATCTATAGCTAAATAAATTTATTTCACACTGGTGTAGAGGGCACACCA
>JAABUN010001545.1_pt1 | contig 49593 bp, 38 predicted proteins | sample 5559311 | NCBI WGS metagenome assembly JAABUN01 (sample SAMN10711877, study PRJNA513370) | rock metagenome | isolation source: Antarctica rocks | place: Antarctica: Victoria Land, Siegfried Peak sud
TCGAACTGCGCGGCGTAGGCCTCCAACGGGACCGGGGCGGCGGTCACGGACAAGCGCGCGGTCATCGGCACACCTCCTGCCCACCTTCTACCACCGCTCGCTACCCCAAGTCAACAAAGTACCGCTAATGCAAGACACGGGTGATCCGCTCCCCATAACGGAAATTTGTAGCATGGTGCCACCAGAGAAAAGGCGTGCTGAGAAATAGAGGAGAGGGCCGTAAATCTCCACGATAGTGCGCGCGTGATCCGAAGAGTGCTGAGCGGCAGAACAGAGCAATCGTCCAATGGCTTGCTGTCGCGCGACTTGATTCTGGGCGGAGAGATAGTAACTCTGAAGTACGTTGGCGAAGTAGTCCCCATCCCGAGCCTTCGTCTTGTTGCAGGCCTCGCAAACGCGGACAGTAGTTGTGCCCACGACCGGCATTACTGTAAAGAGGCTGCGCGGGATGACATGATCCTGAGTGCTGCATTTCACAAATACCTGTCGGGCTACGGGGCGGAGATTGGCCCCTCCCCGCCGCTGCGGCGGCGACCCTCCCTTATCGGGGAGGGTCGGAGGCCCCCGGCCAACCCAACAAGCAATGGTGAGACGCAGCATTAAGGCGCGTCATCCAGTGCGGGGGATGGGGCGAAGGTGGCGCGGAAGCGGGCGGCGACGATAGCGTCGAGGCCGAGGCTGAAGGCCCGCCAGCGCGCGATCAGTTCGCGCGCTTCGGGGGTGAGGTCGCTGCCGCCGCCGTCGCTACCGCCGCTCTGGCCGCTGAGGAGTTTCACGCCGAGGTGGGTCTCGATCTCGCGGAGTTTGTAGCGCGCGGTGCGGTAGGGGATCGCCAGTTGCTCGGCGGCCTTGGTCAGCGAGCCGGTGCGCGCGACCGCTTCCAGGAGGGCGACGCGCCATTCCGAGAGGCCGATCTCGCCCGACAGTTCGAGCCAGAGCTTCGCGTGCGGGACGAGGCGGCCCAGGATCGTCGCGACCTCGGCTGTCGGCTCGGGCGGGGTGAAGCGCTGGCTGTAGCGCCGCGCGGTGAAGAGCGCCTGCACGGCGGTGTCGGCGGCCACGATGCTCGGTAACACGCGTCCCAGGCCACGAATGCTGGCGACATCGGCGCGCGAGAGTCGCCCGGTGAGCGCGGCGCGGCGCGGGGTGCCGAAGAGATCGAGCGCTTCGTCCACCGTCAGCCGCCCCTGGCAGACGCGGCCCAGCACGTCGTGATCGCGCACCATGGCGATGGCGTCGGCGCAGGCCGACGGGTCGAGGCCGAAGTCGGGCAGGTAGGGGGGGCAGATCGCGGCGGAGTCGGTCGCGTGGCGCACGTTGAGGGGGTTCAGCAGCTTGCCGACATCGTGGAAGATCGTCGCCGCGCGCAGGATATGGGCATCCTCCGGGTCGAGGCCGCGCGTGTCGAGCGCGGCCAGCACTTCCAGCGTATGTTCGATCGGGTCGGTGGTGCGGTCGCGCGTCGGGTCGAAGTGGGGGCGGTGCTGCTGGAGGCCGCGCAGTCCCGGGAAGTTGGCGAGCAGGTAGGCCGCGATTGCCGGGATGCGCGCGGCGAACGCGGCGTCATCCGGCGCGTCGAGGGGGAAGTCGGGGCGCTGGCGCGCGGCGGGGTCGGGGATGGCGACGGTCACCGGGCCGATCCTTCCTCGTGTTCGTCGGGGTTGCCATTGGGGTCGTCGTCGGGGTTGTCGGTGGGGCTGCCGGTGGGGCTGCCGGTGGGGCTGAGGAAGTCGGCGTCGGCCCAGGCGGGGTGCGGATAGGTGTAGAAGCCGCGCCCGGTCTTCTCGCCGAGTTCGCCGCGCGCCACCCGCTCGTTGAGTATGGGGGGCGGTAGATCGCGCCGGTCGCCGCTCTCGGCGGCGTAGACCTCCTCGATCGCCTTGACGACATCCAGCCCGATCTCGTCCATCTTGCCGAACGGCCCTCTGGCCGTCCGATAGTGGATCATCCAGGCGCGGTCGATGTCCTCGAACGAGGCGACGCCGCTATCGGCGACCGCCAGGACCTCCCGCTTGATCGCCCGCCAGACGCGGTTGAAGATGAAGCCGGTGCTTTCTTTGCGGACCCGTAACGGCAACATCCCGATCCGGCGGGTGAAGCTGCCCAGCGCGTTGAGCGTCTCCTGACTCGTGCGCGTGCCGCCACCGACCTCGATCATCGGGTTGTCCCAGACGGGGATGTAGAAATGGAAGTTGGCGCACCGCTCGGGGCGCGTGGTCGCGTCCTCCAGCAGGCTGACGCGGATCGAGGAGCTGTTGGTGGCGATGATCGCCCCCTCGGGCAGGTGCTCGTCGAGTTGCGCGAAGACCTCGCGCTTGAGGGTCACGACCTCCGGCACCGCTTCGATCACCAGCTCGACATCGCGGAGCGCGGTGCCCAGATCGGCCTCGTAGCTGAGGCGACCGAGCGCCGCCTCGGCCTCGGATTCGGCGAGCTTGCCCGCCGCGATCAGCATGGCCGCGAAGCCGCGCTGCGCCGCGCGCGCGCGGCGCAGCGCCGCTGGGTCCAGGTCGTAGAGGGTGACGGGGAAGCCGCCGCGCGCGACCTGAAGGGCGATCTGTCGCCCCATCGTCCCGGACCCGACCACCGCCACGCGCGCGATTTCCTTCATTGCAGCCTCTCATAGTGGGTGGATTGGGGGGGCGGGGGACGGACCTCTCCCCGCCGCTGCGGCGGCGACCCTCCCCGACGCGGGGAGGGTGGGGGGTGGCCTCGGCCCATCCTGACATGTAACTGCGCGGTGCAGCGCACGTCGCTATTATCGCCCGCCGGGGGCGGCGCGGCAACGGGGGGCGGGGGCGGGGATATCGGGAGGGATCAGAAGTAGGCGGTGGCGAGCCAGTACCACGGGGCGGCGAGGGCGGCACCGACGAGGTAGGCGAGGGCCGCGCCTCTGGCCCAGCCGCGCCAGTCGTCTGCGGTGGGGTGGGTCATGTGCCGCCAGAGGGCGAGCAGCAAGGCCAGCAGGGGCCAGGCGAAGAGGACGACGCCGATGGCGGCGAGTTTCGCGGGGGCGTAGTCAGTGTGAAAGTCGTCGCGATAGTGGCCGGTGAAGCCGGAAAAGAGGAAGCCGAGCCGCGCGAACGGGCCGTGCCCGTCGAGGCGGTGGAGGTCCGGGCCGATATGGATGAGATCCCCGAAGCGCCCGACGAGCCAATAGCTCCCGTCGAGAGCCTGCACGAGCGGGGTGGTGTAGCCGCTCAGGTTGAGCAACGCGCTTTGGCGACCGAGGACGAGCGGCCCGCTGCGGATGATGGTCGCGGCGGCGTCGGGCGCGCGCTCTTCCAACGCGAGCCCCGCGTCGCTCTCACGCAGAACGAGCCAGCGATCGGGGAGGAGGACAGCGCGTGCGGTATCGAGGGCGTCGCCGCCACGGCTGTAGCTGGGCTGCCAGATGAGGCGTCCGTCGGCGATGCGATAGCTGGCTGTCAGGTTGCTGCTGCGCGGGAACTGGGAAGGGTTGAGCGGGGCACCGCGTTCGACCGCGTTCAGGAGGAGATCGATGGGGAGCAGCGGCAACGGCTGAAACGTGCCGTCCTCCAGTTGGCGCACTATGGGGCTGCCGCTGTAATTGAGGACACCGCCACCGCTGCGATCGGCGATGTGGGCGAGCCAGCGCAGTTGCCCCTCCTGGATGGTGTAGCGCCCCGTACCGGCGGACAGCGGCACGGTTTGCACCAGGCGCGTCTCGCCGATCGGCGAGACGTGCAGAATATCGGCGTCGATGCGGGCCGGGTCGGTCGGGCGGAGTGGCGCGCGGCTGTAGTGCAATTCCCAGCCTTGCGGCGTCGGGGCGGCGACGAGCAGCGCGCAAGTCGCGTCCGCGCCGCAGTCGGGCTCCGGAAGCGGTCGTGGCGCGGACCAGCCCTGGCCCGCCAGGTAGACCGAGAGTTTGGCGGCGGCGACGGGCGCTGATGGCTCGGCGGAGACGAGGCCCAGCTGGCCGCCCTGCCAGCCAAAGCCGTATGTATCGCCGGAGATAGGTGCCTGCGGGAGCTGCTCGGTCGTCCCATCGGTGTACAAGACGGCCACGACGCCCTCACGGTTGTCCAGGAGCGCCAAGTCCCCTGTCGGGCCGACGGCAAACGCTTCGAACCAGTCCGGGTTGAACGTGTCCCTCGGCAGCGCCCAGCGGATCGTCGCGATACGGCGGGCGGGCTCGAAGGCGACAAAGTCGGTCTGAGCGTCGGGGCCATCGCACCAGCGATAGACGAGCGCGCCTTGCTGGAAGGCGTTGAGGCGGCAGCGATAGTCGCGGGGGTTGGCGGGGGTCCGCCCGTCCGCGAGTGTCCAGGCGCTCTGCTGCCAGGGAGAGGGTTGTGTGAGGGCGACCGCGCCGAGGCGGCCCCAGGCCAGCAGCCAGAGGAGGGTCGCCAGGGTCAGCGCGAGGCGCGGGGTGAAGCGCCGCGTGAGCCGAATCAGGCCATTTGCGGCGTTAACCGCACCCGTTGGCGCTGCGTGCATGGCGATTCCCTCGAGAGCGTGCTTGGCCGCGCGAGACGGGTGATCTTGTCGCCCGCCCGTGTATACGTCGCCGTCGGGGACGGTGTTTCGTGGCGGGGTGACCCCTCCCCGCTGCGGCGACCCTCCCCTAAAAGGGAGGGCGGGACGAGGGCCGCTAACCAGGTGCGGCGGTGCAAAACGGGGCGCTCAGTCTCGCAGGGAGGGGGGGGCGGCGGCCTCGGCCTGGCTGCGGCGGTAGTAGGTGGTGATGACACGGACAGCTTCGGCGGGGTCGTCGGTCTGGATGAGCAACTCGAGGTCGCCGGGGCCAATCTTGCCTTCGGCCAGCATGGAACTGCGGAGCCAGTCGATCAGCCCGCGCCAGTAGGCGACGCCGAAAAGGACGAGCGGGAAGTTACGGACCTTGCCGGTCTGGATCAGGGTCAGGGCCTCGAACAGCTCATCCATCGTGCCGTAGCCGCCGGGGAAGATGATGAAGCCCTCGGAATACTTCATGAACATCGTCTTGCGGACGAAGAAGTAGCGGAAGTTGATCGAGAGGTCGACGTAGATGTTGGTGCCTTGCTCGTGCGGCAACTCGATGTTGCAGCCGATCGACTGTCCGCCCCCTTCGCGCGCGCCGCGATTGGTCGCCTCCATGATGCCCGGCCCGCCGCCGGTGATCACCGCGAAGCCCTGCTCGGCCAGGAGGCGACCGACGGCGATGGCTTGGTCGTAGTAGGGGTCTGTCTCGGGGACGCGCGCGGAGCCGAAGACGGTCACCGCCGGGCTGACGTGGGCGAGCGCGTCGAAGCCGGAGACGAATTCGCCCTGGATACGCAGGACGCGCCAGGGGTCGGTGTGGGTGAAGTCGAAGGATTGCTCGCCGTACTGCTGGCGCTTGGTGGTCGGCGAGGTGAAAAGCTGCTCGTCCTCGGTCGGTCGCCCGGTGCGCGCCGCGAGGTTGATGGAGGGGTTCGGCTGTAAGGCGCGTCGCCCATTCGGGTCGCGCAACGCGATCGGTTCCCCGGCCATCCCTTGCCCTGGCGGCAGCGCGCTCGGCTGGTTTTCGCTCATCGTGTCCCCCGCTTGTGCCCTCTCGCCCCTTGTCATCCCCGCCCCCGCCCCATCCCTGTCGGGGGGATCGTACAGGGGCGGGGGCGGGGATGACAAGGGTGGGGGCGATACGGCGCGGAGATGCTCGGATTGAAATCCGAGGTGAGGCGGGGGGTGAGGCGTGATGTGGGGGACGGTGTACGGCGCGCAAGATCCCGAACCGCACCCGACTGGGGGCTCGGTGCGGTTCGATGTGGCGGGGATGTTACACTGCGCCGGTGCGGGATGAATGGTGGGTATGGGGGGGTGGATGGGCGGGCGTGAGTGGGAGCGGGCGGGTCGCGGTGGAGCCGAGGGCGGGGCGGAGGGCGGGGCCGAGGGGCCGCTGGTGCTGGCGCTCGATGTCGGCACGTCCTCGACGCGGGCGATGATCTTTGATCGCGACGGGGTGGCGGTGCCCGGGCTGATCGCCCAGACGCCGGTACACCTCACGCTGACGCCGGGTGGCGGGGTGGAGGGGGACGCCGAAGCGCTGGTCGCGGTGGCGGTCGGGGTGATCGACGAGATCCTGCGCGCCGCCGGGCCGCTGGCGGCGCGGATCGCGGCGGTCGGAACCTCCTGCTTCTGGCATAGCCTGCTGGCCGTGGGGCCGGACGGTGGGGCGCTGACGCCGGTATTCTCCTGGGCGGATGACCGCAGCGCCGCCGCCGCCGATGCCCTGCGCGGGGAGTTGGATGGGCGCGCGGTCCATGACCGGACCGGCTGCGTGATCCATACGAGCTATTGGCCCGCGAAGTTGCGTTGGCTGGCGGAGTCGCGGGCCGATCTGGCGGACGCGCACTGGCTGGGATACGGCGAGTACCTGCTGGCCCGTTTCACCGGCAGCGCGGCGTGCAGCGTGGGGATGGCCTCGGGAACCGGGCTACTGGATCAGCATCGGGCCGATTGGGACGCGCCGCTGCTGGCGCAGCTCGGGATTGCGCGCGAGCGCTTGCCGACCCTGATCGATCGCGACGAGGCGTTGCCGCCGCTGCGCGAGGAGTGGGCGCGGCGCTGGCCCGCATTGGCGGGGGCCGCCTGGTTCCCGAGCATGGGCGATGGCGCGTGCAATAATGTCGGCAGCGGCTGTGTCGTGCCGGGGCGGATGGCGCTGAGTATCGGCACGTCCGGGGTGATGCGCGTCGTGGTGAAGGCCGATACGGTCGTCATCCCGCCGCAGGTCTGGTGTTACCGCCTCGACCGGCAGCGTTACATCCTCGGTGGCGCGCTGAGCAATGGCGGGGTGGTGATCGATTGGTTGCGCGCGACCCTGGCGCTGCCGGACGATGCCGCCGCGCGCGTGGCGACGCTCGCGCCCGACAGCCATGGCCTGACCTTCCTGCCCTTCCTGGCTGGACAGCGTACGCCCGATTGGGATTCGCGCGCGGTCGCCACGATCCATGGCCTGACCTTGGAAACGGAGCCGCTGGCGATCCTGCGCGCGGGGTTGGAGGTGGTCGCGCTCCGCTTCGCGCTCGTCCACGAGTTGCTGCAACCGCTCGCCCCGGCGTCGTATCAGATCGTCGTCAGCGGCGGCGCGCTGATGCATTGGCCGATCTGGCCGCAGATCGTCGCCGATGCGCTCGGCCACGCGCTGGTCGCGTCGGCGGAGCCGGAGGCGTCGGCACGCGGCGCGGCCCTCCTCGCGCTCGACGGCATCGGGGCGATCCCCGACCTGGAATCGGCCCCGATCGCGCTCGACGAGACGTATGAGCCGGAGCCGCAGGCCCACGCGGTATATGTGGCGGCGCGCGCGCGGCTGGAAGACTTGCAGGCGACATTGCGCCGTGGGAAGTAGGGGGTGCGAGGGTGGTGGCATCGCTGCGGCAACCTGACCACCCTCACCCCCGGCATCGCTGCGCTCGCCTCCCCGCCGCCCAGAGGGCACCCGCCCATCCGAGGAGAGGGGGATAATCCGACGACGGTGTAGGGGGCGGACCGCTCTTCGGCTCCGCTCACACCCATGAAGGGCAGGTGCTCCCGCCAGATGTCTCTGGACCACCGCACCTGGTGGCTCCCGCCAGATGCTCCCGCCACGACGGGACGACGGGACGACGGGACACCGCACCTGTGAACATTGTCCTGTCGCGGCGGGAACCGCCAGGCGCGGCCACCAGGCCCGGTGGTCCAGGGATGCTCTAGAGACATCTGCCCTCGCTGCGGCGGCGGCCCTCCCCTGAAAAGCAAAAGCGGGGACGGATCGGATGAACTGATTTGATGAGCGGGCGGTGTATGCTGGGTCGGTATATGTTTGGTTTATGGGCGATGTTTGTGGTTGGTTCAACCATCTTATGCACGTTCGTCAGGCGAAATGACGCTATTTGCGCGGATGCCGTTGACGGGGCGGGCGCGCACGGGTAACATTTTCTGGCTGGGGAGGAAACTCCATCGCGGCCCCTTGCCTTGCCGGACGGCGTGCGTGGACAGTGGTGTTGCGCTCGTCAGGTCGCACCGCGAGCGGCTACGGCGGGCAGAATCGCCTCGAACAGCTTCTTGTCCTGCCTCTTGGTCGGTCCCGGTCGGACCCCAGCGACCGGACCGACCGTTCTTTTCCTCTCTCACTGGGCACAATGCAGCCGCTCGCTCCGTCCGGCGCTGTCGAAGCGGCGACGAGCGCTGGTGGGTTGTCCTGCCGGTAGCGTGTGGGGCTGGCGGCTGTGCGAGCGGTGTCGCGATGCCCCGTACAGGATGTTAACCTTGCTGGTCTATCATCGTCCTGGCGGTCCCGACAGCGGCGCGTTGCTGGCATGGTTCATGCCGGGAATGGGTTGACAGACGCGCGTGCGCGTGGCTAGATTGGCGTGGTTCGTGCCGCTCGTGGTGCCGCACGACGCTTTCAGGCGGCGACTGACGATGGCGACGACGATGGCGGCGACGATGGCGATAGCGCGGCGACGACACGATTCTGGATGGCGACAACGGAGCGAGAACGCGCAACAGGAGGGCTCGTGGCGATAGCAGGGACGCAGGCAACCGACCAGCAGCGGTTGGAAACGCTGGCGATCAACACGATCCGCACCCTCGCGATCGATGGGGTGCAAAAGGCGAACTCCGGACACCCCGGCCTGCCGCTCGGCGCGGCGGGGATGGCCTATACCCTCTGGACGAAGTTCCTGAAGCACAATCCGGCGGACCCCCACTGGCCCGACCGCGACCGCTTCGTGCTGTCGGCCGGGCACGGCTCGATGCTCCTGTACAGCCTCCTGCACCTAACCGGCTACGCGCTGCCGCTCGACGAACTGAAGCGCTTCCGGCAGTGGGGCAGCATGACGCCGGGACACCCGGAACGCGGTCACGCGCCCGGCGTGGAAGTGACGACCGGGCCGCTCGGGCAGGGGTTCGCCAACGGCATCGGGTTGGCGATCGCCGAGGCGTGGCTGGCGGCGCACTTCAACCGGCCCGGCCACACGATCGTCGATCACCACACCTACGCGATCGTCTCCGATGGCGACATCATGGAGGGGGTCGCGTACGAGGCGGCGTCGCTGGCGGGACATCTGCGGCTCGGTAAGCTGATCTATCTCTACGATCAGAATCATATTACGCTGGCGGGCGGGGCGGATCTGACGTTCAGCGAGGATGTGGCGGCGCGCTTCGCGGCCTCGGGCTGGCACACCATCGTGGTGGCCGACGGCAACGATGTGGCCGAGGTGTCGCGGGCGATCGAGGCGGCCAAGGCGGTCGCCGAGCGGCCTTCGCTCCTGTTGGTGCGGACTTATATCGGCTTCGGCAGCCCCAAGAAGCAGGATAGTTTCGAGGCGCACGGCAATCCGCTCGGCCCCGACGAGGTCGCGGCGACGAAGCTGAACCTCGACTGGCCGACAACCGACACCTTCTATCTCCCGGAAGAAGCCCTGGCCCACTTCCGCGAGGCGCTACCGAATGGCAAGCGGGCGCAGGAGACGTGGGAGGCGCGGTTCGCCGCCTATGCCGGTGAGTATCCCGAACTCGCCGCCGAGTGGCAACGCGCGCAGGCGGGCGAGTTGGCCGAGGGCTGGGAGGCCGCTGTGCCGACCTGGCAGGTCGGCGACAAGCCGGTCTCGACCCGCGTGGCGGCGGGCAACACGATGGCGGCGCTGGCGAAGACGGTGCCGCAACTCATCGGCGGCTCGGCCGATCTCAACCCTTCGACCTTCACGGCGATCAAGGGGGCGGGGGACTTTCAGAACCCGACGCTTGGCGACGGCACGACGCAGGGGGCGACCGGGGGGCCGACCGACTACAGCGGGCGCAATATCCACTTCGGGATCCGCGAACACGCGATGGGCGCTGCGGTGAACGGCATGGCGGCGCATGGCGGCATCATCCCATTCAGCGCGACCTTCCTGGTCTTCTCCGACTACATGAAGCCCGCTATCCGGCTTGGGGCGCTCTCGAAGCTGCACGCGATCTACGTCTTCACGCACGACTCGATCGGTGTCGGCGAGGATGGCCCGACGCACGAGCCGATCGAGCACCTGGCCGGGCTGCGCGCGATCCCCGACCTGGTGGTGGTGCGCCCCGGTGACGCCAATGAGGCCGCCGAGGGCTGGGTGGCCGCGCTGCGTCGCATCGAGGGGCCGACCCTCTTCTCCTTCTCGCGCCAGAATCTGCCGATCCTCGATCGTGGCGGCGCGCGGGGCGGCACGGCGCAAGGGGCCTATATCCTGGTCGATGCCGAGGGGGGTGCGCCCGAGGTGATCCTGATCGGCACCGGCTCGGAGGTCGCGCTGTGCGTGAAGGCGCGCGAGACGCTGGCCGAGTACGGCGTGCGGGCGCGGGTCGTCAGTATGCCGAGCTGGGAGCTGTTCGCGGCGCAGGAGCGATCGTATCGGGATGATGTCCTGCCGCCGACTGTTCGGGCGCGGGTCACGGTCGAGGCGGCTTCGACGTTCGGCTGGGCGCGCTGGGCCGGGTCGGAGGGGGCGATGGTCGGCATCGATCGCTTCGGCGCGTCGGCCCCCGCCGACCGTAACATGCAGGAGTTCGGCTTCACGCGCGAACACGTCGCCGCCGTGGCCCTGCGCCTGCTCGGTCGCGACGCCGACGCCGACGCCGAGGAGGCGAAGGGCCGTGCCGAGGGCGACACCGCCGTGGCTCCGACCAGCCCGCGCGAGGGGCATTCGTAGCGAGTGGCGAGCGATGAGTGGCGAGGGGGACGGACCTCCCCTCGCCGCTGCGGCGGCGAACCTCCCCGACGCGGGGAGGGTGGGGACGGCGTGGAGGTAGGGCAAAGTTGGTGGTGGTGCGCCATACTTCGTGTGCGGCGTTGTGCGCCGATCGCTGGCAATTGCCGATCGGCTGCTGCCGCCGTCCGCTAACCACTAATCACTGACGACTGACGACTGACGACTGACGACTCGGAACTGACTACTGACTACTGGCAACAGTACGATGAGGTGAGCATCATGGCGACGACAACGGGTGCTACGGGGACACAGGGGCGGCTGGCGGATCTCCTGGGGGCCGGGCAGAGTGTCTGGCTCGATTTCATCACCCGCAATCTGGTTCGTAAGGGCGAGTTGCGGCGGATGATCGAGCAGGACGGGCTGCGCGGGATGACCTCGAATCCGACGATCTTCCAGAAGGCGATCGCCGAGGGCGATGCCTACGACGAGCAGATCAAGGAGTTGGTCGGCGCGGGGCACGACGCGACGGCGATTTTCGTGGCGGTGGCGATCAAGGACATTCAGGACGCTTGCGATCTCTTCCGCCCGTTGTACGATCGGACCGAAGGCGGCGACGGCCTGGTTTCGATCGAGGTGTCGCCATTGCTGGCGCGCGACACGGCGGGGACGATTGCCGAGGCGCGGCGACTCTGGGCGACGGTCGATCGGCCGAACGTGATGATCAAGGTGCCGGGGACCGCCGAGGGCGCCCCGGCGGTCGAGACGCTGCTCGGCGAGGGCATCAACGTCAACGTCACCCTCCTCTTCTCGCTCGCCAACCACGAGCGGGTGATGTGGGGCTACATCGCCGGCCTGGAAGCCCTGGCGGCGACGGGGAAGCCGATCAATCGCGTCGCGTCGGTCGCGTCGTTCTTCATCAGCCGGGTCGATGTGCTGGTGGACTCGCTGCTCGACGCCAAGATCGCCGCCACGAGCGACGAGGCGGCGAAGACGGCATTGCGGGCCTTGCTGGGCAAGGTGGCCGTGGCGAATGCGAAGCTGGCCTACGCGCGCTTCCGGGAGATCTTCGGGGAGGCGCGATTTGTGGCATTGGCCGCACAGGGCGCGAATGTGCAGCGCCCCCTCTGGGCGAGTACCGGGACGAAGAACAAGACCTACAGCGACGTCCTCTATGTGGAGGAATTGATCGGCCCCGACACGGTTAACACGCTGCCGCCCGCCACGCTGGAGGCGTTCCTCGATCATGGCACGGTGGCGCGGACGATCGATCAGGGTGTCGATGAGGCGCGTGCGACGTTGGCCGCGCTCGCGGAGGCGGGGATCGACATCGACGCGGTGACCCGGCAATTGGAGGAGGAGGGGGTCGACCTCTTCGCCAAGTCGTTCGACGATCTGCTGACGGGCGTCGAGGGGAAGCGCAAGGAGATGCAGGCGGCGCGATAGGGGCGGGGCTCTGCGCGTGGCGTTGTGGCGGCGGTAGGACACCCCCACCCCTGGCATCGCTGCGGGAACCTGACCACCCTCACCCCCGCCGCCTGTGGGCGGCACCCCCTCTCCCCATCCGAGGAGAGGGGGAAGGAGTAGCCGACGACTGCTCGGGAAATGCAACTGCGGTACGATGAGATACGCGACGCCGCGTGCGCCCGCCTCCTTGCGATGGGAGTATTCGATGGTCACGCATTCGCTCACCCTTGGCTCCGCGTTCAACCATCTCGCCGATGATACCGAGGAGACGCTTGGGGGTTCGTCCATGCATTGGGACGCGATCGTCGAGGCGTACCAGAGCTTAAGGCGGCATCGGCGTCGGTTCGATTTGCCCTGGTTCATCGGGGATCAGTTCAAGATGGTCATCCCGCGCGAAGGGGGGCGACCGCCCTACCAACCGTCGCCCGACCTGCTGGTCCACCCGACCCTTGGCACGGGCGACCGGGCGTCGCTCTCGGTCGCGCGTGAGGGGCCGCCCGCGTTGGTGATCGAGGTGGTCAGCCCGGCGACCGGGCTGTCGAACGATCTCCGACTCGATTATCCGGCGGGGAAGCCGATGGCCTACGCGGCGATCGGCGTGAACGAATATCTTACGTTCGACCCGCTCGGCGACATCATCCCGGAACAGATTCGCGCCTGGCGGCTCGGCCCGGCGAATGTGTATATCCCCTGGGAGGCGGATAGCGCCTGGCGGTGGGTGAGCGATCTCGGGGTATCCTTCGCCCCGCAAGGACTGCGATTGCGGGTCTTCGACGCGGAGGGGGAAGCGATCCCGCGCTACGAGGAGCTGGACGATCTGGTGGACGACCTAACAGGTACGGTTGCCGCGCAAGAGCGCGAACTCGCCGAGATGCGCGAGGCGTTGCGCCGCGCGCGCGGCGAAGGCTAGTCTCCGCGCGGTGCCGGGATAGGCGCGCGGGCGACGTACGCGGGATACGGCGCGACACGAAGGAGGAATTGATGGCAGATACGCATGAGGCACCGCATTACGGGCTGATCGGACTGGCGGTGATGGGGGCGAACCTGACGCTCAACATCGCCGATCACGGCTTCCCGATCGCGGCCTACAATCGCACGCACAGCGTCACCAAGGAATTCCTGGCGGGCGAGGCCAGGGGGAAGCCTATCACCGGCGCGGCGACGATGAAGGAATTCGTCGCCGCGATGGCCCGCCCGCGCCGGATTATCATCCTGGTGAAGGCCGGGGGCGCGGTGGACGCGGTGATCGCCGAGTTGCGCCCGCTGCTGGAGGACGGCGACGTCATCATCGATGGCGGCAATTCCTTCTTCCAAGACACGATTCGCCGCTCGATGGAGTTCGAGGGTTCGGGCCTGCACTTCATGGGCATGGGGGTCAGCGGCGGCGAGGAAGGTGCCCGCTATGGCCCGAGCCTGATGCCGGGCGGGCCGCGCGACGCCTACGAACTGGTCACGCCCGCGCTGGAAAAAATCGCCGCGCAGGTGCAGGACGGGCCGTGCGTCACCTACATCGGGCCGGGCGGCGCGGGCCACTACGTGAAGATGGTCCATAACGGCATCGAGTACGGCGACATGCAACTGATCGCCGAGACCTACAACATCATGAAGCAGGCGCTCGGCCTCACCGCGCCGGAGATGTCCAACATCTTCGCCCGTTGGAACTCGGGGCGGCTGAACTCCTACCTGATCGAGATCACCGCCAAGGTGCTCGCCTTCGCCGACGCCGACACCGGCCAGCCGTTGGTCGACGTCATCCTCGATCAGGCTGAGCAGAAGGGGACGGGGCGCTGGACCTCTGGCAACGCGATCGAACTCGGGATCCCGATCCCGACGATCGACGCGGCGGTCTGGTCGCGCGGGATCTCCTCGATGAAGAAGCTGCGCGTGGAGGCGGCCAAGACGTTGCGCGGGCCGGGCGGGGCGTCGATGGAGGATGCGGGGACCGAGAAGAAGGCCCGCCTGCTCGACGCGCTCGAAGGGGCGTTGTACGCCTCGAAGGTCAGCTCGTACGCGCAGGGGATGGCCTTGTTGCGCGCCGCCTCGGATAACTACGGCTTCGGGTTGCAACTCTCGGAGATGGCGCGCATCTGGAAGGGCGGGTGTATCATCCGCGCCGAGTTGCTGGACACGATCCAGGGGGCGTTCGAGCGCGACCCGGCCCTCGACAATCTGCTGCTCGACCCCGGCTTCGCCGAGACGATCAACGGCCTCAACGGCGATTGGCGCTACGTCTCGCGCGTGGCCCGCGATCTCGGCGTGCCGATCCCCGCGATCAGCGCGTCGCTCGACTACTTCGACTCCTATCGCTCGGCGCAGTTGCCCGCCAACCTGATCCAGGGACAGCGCGACTTCTTCGGCGCGCATACCTTCCAGCGGACCGACAAGCCGGGCGTCTTCCACAACATCTGGGAAGGGGAGAACACCGCCAACCCGCAGGCCACCTCGGTCCCCGCCACCTCGCGCGGCGCGACCGGCGAGGATGAGGCGACGGTCGAGCGGGTGGACCCATCGAACGTGTGATACGAACCGGCAATACGCGCGCCGGGGCGGTTCGGCCCGCCCCGGCGCGTGTGACGAGGGAAGCATGACAGGATCCGCGCCCGTGAATGCCCCAGCCCGCCCGGCCATGAACCCCCTGCGCGAGGGCTTGCGCCTGGACCAGACGCCGCCCCCCTGCACGATGGTGATCTTCGGGGTGACCGGCGACCTGACCCACCGGAAGCTGATGCCGCAACTCTACGACCTGACGGTGGACACGCCACTGCCGGCCCCCTTCTCGATCGTCGGCTTCGCGCGCCGCGACTGGGATGATAACCGTTTCCGCGAGGAGATGAAGGGCGCGGTCGTCGGGGCGCTCGGGGAGAAGGTGGACGACGCGGGCTGGCAGAGTTTCGCCCAGCGCCTCTGCTACGTGAACGGGAACTTCGACGATCCGGCGGGCTACACGCGCCTGGGGGAGACCCTCGACCGCCTGGAACGCGAGCGCGGCACGGGCGGGAATCGGATCTTTTACCTCGCCACCCCGCCGAGCTATTACCCGATGATCATCAACAACCTGAAAGATGCCGGGCTGGCGCAACGGCGGATTCCGGGCGAGGTCGACAGCGGGGGCTGGACGCGGCTGGTGATCGAGAAGCCATTCGGCCACGATCTGGCCTCGGCGCAGTCGCTCAACAACGAGATCGCCGGCACCTTCGCCGAGTCGCAGGTCTACCGGATCGACCACTATCTCGGGAAGGAGACGGTGCAGAATCTGCTCGTCTTCCGCTTCGGGAACGGGATCTTCGAGCCGCTGTGGAATCGCCAATACATCGACCATGTGCAGATCACCGTCGCGGAGTCGATCGGCATCGAGGGGCGCGGCGAGTTCTACGAGGAGGCCGGGGCGCTGCGGGACATCGTGCAGAACCACATGTTCCAGGTGTTGAGCCTGATCGCAATGGAGCCGCCGAGCACGATCAACGAGAAGACGGTGCGCGACGAGAAGGTGCAGGTGTTGCAGGCGATCACGCCGTTGCGCGGCGCGGCGATCGCCGCCGACGTGGTGCGCGGGCAGTACGGGCCAGGCTGGGTGAACGGCAAGGTGGCCCCCGGCTACCGCAGCGAGAAGGGAGTGGAGGCGGACTCGACCGTCGAGACCTACGTGGCGATGCGTCTGCGGATCGACAACTGGCGCTGGGCGGGGGTGCCGTTCTACCTGCGTACCGGCAAGAGCCTGCCGCAACGGACGACCGAGATCGCCGTGCAGTTCAACACCGTGCCGGCGCTGCTCTTCGCGGGCACCGGCACGATGCCGTCCGAGCCGAATGTGCTGACCCTGCGTATCCAGCCGGATGCCGGGATCACGCTCCGCTTCGCAGCCAAAGTGCCGGGGGCGGAGATGCAGATCCGCTCGGTGAACATGGACTTCTTCTACGGCACCGCGTTCACCGCCGCCGGCCCGGATGACTACGCGCGCCTGCTGCTGGATTGTATGCGTGGCGAGCAGACGCTGTTCGCCCGCCGCGACGAGGTGGAGCAGGCCTGGACCCTCGCCACGCCGATCCTCGACTACTGGGCGCGGCATCCCCGACCCCAGTTCCCCAACTACGAGGCGGGCACCTGGGGTCCGCCCGAGGCCGACGCGTTGATCCAGCGCGATGGGCGGCGGTGGCGGCGGCTATGAGTCGTAAGGCGTAAGGCGCGAGTCGTAAGGGGCGGCGTGGTGGTGCGCCGGGCTGTGCGCCAGCAACAAACCCTCTCCTTACGTCTTATGCCTTACGCCTTACGACCCGGTACTGAGGTGACGATGAGTGCGAACGCGGATTTCGCGGGGACGGGGCGGCGGGTCGAGGTCGGGCAGGTCGAGGAGACGTTGCGCGAGATCTGGCGCGAGGAGGCCGCGCGTGCCGTCGAGGAGAGCGCGTCGCTCGCCACCCGCTCGAATGTCCTCAACCTGGTCGTGCATACCTCCTCGCCGCAGGAATTGGCCCGCGTGACGGCGGCGATCGCCAGCCTGGGGATTCACCATCCGTCGCGCACGATTCTGTTATCGGCGGAGCCGGATAATCCGGGTACGGCGCTCGCGGCGTGGGTGCATACCGATGTGCAGATGTTGCCGGGACAGGCGCGGCGACTGCTCTTCGAGCGGGTGGCGATCGCGGCGCGCGGCGAGGCCGCGAACCACTTGCCGGGCGTGGTCGATCCGTTGCTCCTCTCGGAGTTGCCCGATTTCCTCTGGTGGGTTGGCGAGCCGCCATTCAGCGCGCTGCGCTTCACGCGCATGAGCGACATAATCGATCGGCTGATCGTCGATTCGGCCTCGTTCACCAACGTCGCCCTCGGCCTGCGCGAACTGGCCGAGTCGACGGTGGTGCCCCACAGCGCGGGGATCAGCGACTTCGCCTGGGATCGGCTGCGCCCCTGGCGGGAACTGGTGGCGCAGTTCTTCGATCCGCCCGAGTATGCCGCGAGCCTGGCGACCCTCGAAGCCGTGGTCATCACCTACGAACCAGGGGCCGAGGGGGACTGTGAGGGCCTGAGCGGGGGGCTCCTGGCGCTCGGCTGGGTGTGCAGCCGTCTCGGCTGGCAGATCGGGCCCACGCCGTCGGGCGAAGGGGGGGGGTGGCGCTGGCAGTTCGGCGGCGGTGAAGGGGCGATCGAGGCCGTCTTGCGGCCCGAACACCGGGACGACGCGGTCGTCGGGCTGCGCGCGATCACGCTCACGGCGGGCGGGCGGGCACCGGGCGTGTTTCAGGTGTATCGCGAGGATAGCGCGAATCTCGCCACGCATGTCGAGGTGCCGGGTGCGCCGAACCTCGATCGGATCATGCGCGCCGTCGAACTCGACGAGAATGCCCTGTTGCTGCACGCGTTGAGCCAGTTCGGCCACGACCCCACCTACGATGGGGCGGTGGTGTTCGCGGCGCAACTCGCGCTTGGTCTGGAGGGACGGCGATGACCGGCGACGTGGGCGGGACGCGACCGGAGATGCACATCAGCCCCGACGCGGGCGCGCTGGCCGACGAGGCGGCCCGACGCTTCAGCGCGGCGGCGGGCGCGGCGATCACGGCGCGGGGGCGTTTCACCGTCGCCTTGTCCGGCGGCTCGACCCCGAAGGCGCTCTTCCGCCTGCTGGCCGTGCCCGCCGCGCGCGACGCGGTCGATTGGGGGCGGGTCGTCATCTGCTGGGGCGACGAACGTTGCGTGCCGCCCGACGACGAGCAAAGCAATTATCGGATGACGCGCGAGCAGCTGCTCGATCACGTCCCGATCCCCGCCGCGCAGATCCACCGTATCCCCGCCGAATTGCCCGACCACGAGGCGGCGGCGGACGCCTATGCCGCCACGCTGCGCGAGGTCTTCGCCTGCGAGCCGGGGGCCTTGCCGCGCTTCGATCTCATCCACCTCGGGCTCGGCACCGAGGGGCACACGGCCTCGCTCTTTCCCGGCAGCCCGGCGCTTGGCGAGCGCGAGCGCCTGGTGGCCGCGCCGTGGGTGGCGAAGCTCGATGCCTGGCGGATCACCCTGACGCCGCCGGTACTCAATGCCGCGCGGGAGGTGCAGTTCCTCGTCGCGGGCAAGGAGAAGGCGGCGATCGTGCGCGAGATCCTACACGCGCCGTATGACCCCGAGACTTTCCCGGCGCAGATCGTGGCCCCGACCGCCGGGCGACTGCTCTGGCTGCTCGATGCGGCGGCGGCGGGGTGACCGCTCCCCCCATCCCCTCCCCGACGCAGGGAGGGGGTGATTCGTTGCACGATCATGGGCGGGGGGATGGAGTGATGGATTCTTGACGAGTCGCTCGTTCCCTACAGCGGGGCGGGGTGGGGGGAGGGGAGTGCATGTCGGTCGAGGCGCGTAAGGAGCAGGCGGCGCGCGAGGCGGTGGCGCTGATCGGGGAGGGGATGGCGGTCGGCCTCGGGACCGGCTCGACGGCCACCTTCGCCGTGCGTGCGATCGGCGAGCGGGTGGCGGCGGGTCTGCGGATCGTCGGTGTGCCGACCTCGCGGCAAACGGAGGAGTTGGCGCGGAGCCTGAGTATCCCGCTGGCGGAGTTGGACGATGTGGACCGACTCGATCTGACGATTGATGGCGCGGACGAGATCGATCTGGCGACGTTGGATGTGATCAAGGGTTATGGTGGGGCGCTGCTGCGCGAGAAGCTGGTGGCCCTGGCGACGGTGCGCCAGGTGATCGTGGCCGACGACGCGAAGGTGTCCGACAGCGGGCTGACGAAGGTGGTGCCGGTCGAGGTGGTGTCGTTCGGGATGCGCCACACCGCCCAGGCGCTCGAAAAACTCGGCGGTCGAGCGGTGTTGCGTGTGCGGGATGGTGCGCCGGTCGTCACCGACGGTGGCAATCGGATTCTCGACTGCGACTTCGGCCCGCTCGTCGCCCCGGCGGGACTGGCTGCGGCGATCAAGGCGTTGCCGGGCGTGGTGGAGCATGGGCTCTTCATCGGCCTGGTCCACACGGTGATCATCGCCGGGGCGGACGAGGTTCGCACGTATCAGCGGTGAACGCCCCCAGACCCCCAGGCCCCGCTGCGCTCGCTTGCCGCGCCGGGCCTTACGGGCCTCTATTCCGGGGGAGAAGATGCGGGCGAGACGACGTGGGGGTGACCCCTCCCCGGCCCCGCTCCGCTCGCCCGCTGCGGCGGGCCTTGCGTGCCCTTGCCGCTGCGGCGGCGACCCTCCCCGACGCGGGGAGGGTGGGGATGGGTGGCTCAACCGAGGCATGGGGGTGGCCTGAGTCGTGGGCGCGGGCGCGTTGAGGAGGGGGTGGCGTGGCGATTACGACTGAGGATGCGGCGGCGCTCTGCGCGCGGGTGTATGCGCTGGTTCGTGCCTGCCCGTCGGGGAGGGTCACGACGTATGGCGCGCTCGGGAAGGCGCTCGGCCACCCGCGTGGGGCACGGATGATCGGCTGGGTCATGAATGAGACGCCCGATCGCCTGGAGGTCCCGGCGCAACGGGTGATCGCCAAGGATGGTACGCTGACAGGGGGCTGGGCGTTCGGCGGGGTCGAGGCGATGCGCGCCCTGCTGGTCGGCGAGGGCGTGGAGTTCGATGAGCGCGGGCGGGCGCAGATGAAGCGTCACGAGTGGGACCCGACGCGCGATCTCGAACCGGACGACCTTGCGCGCCTGCTGGCCGAGGCACCCATCGTTGCGCCGGTTCAGCCCTCGGCGGGCCTGCTGCGTCTCTTTAATCGCGATCCGGCGTCGCCGTTCAGCCAGGGGTGATGCCGCCCCCCCCAGGCCCCGCTCTGCTCGCCCGCCGCGACGGGCCTTACGGGCCTCCATTCTGGGGGAGCGGACCTTGCGAGGAGGGGTGCTGCACGGCGGGCCTTCCAGCTTGCGATGCTAGGTTCCGCTTCGCACACCTTCGCTCACCAACGGCGCGGGGCTTTGCGTGCCGTGGACACCGTTGTGCTCTGGCTTCGCGCCCAGGGTGCGGGGGGCGGGGTTGCGCTGACGACTGCTTCCCTCTCGCAATCGGCAATCTGCCAACCGGCGATTTGCAACCCCACCCGGAGGTGACCATGAGTGTGGAGGGCCGCGAGGGCTTCTGGATTCGCTTCGAGGATGTCGATGGTCGTGTGGTCGAGGAGCGCTCGTTCGTGCCCGCGCTGCCGGAGGTGGGGCAGTTGATCCCGGTTAGTGGCACCCACTGCGAGGTGATGGAGCGGTGGACCGACCGAGAACTGGTCGCGGAGGGTGGCCCTGAAATCGCGGTGTTCACGGTGAAGCCGTTGGTGTAGCGATGGCTGTGGTGTCGGCGCGTGTTGTACCGTTGCGTGCCACCGAGTAGGACAGCTTCACGCGAGCGCGGGAAGGCTGATGGATAGCGGGGTGATCAGCTCGCCATGCATCATCGGCGTCCTTTCGTGTCCTTTCGTGTCCTTGATAAGAGGTGCGTGGCGGACTGAGGGCAAGAGGCGACGGCGGGGCACCCGCACCCCCGGCGTCGCTGCGGCTCGCCACCCTGCCGCCCAGAGGGCCCCCGCCCATCCGAGGAGAGGGGGAGGACTGATCCCGAGGCGTGTCGTGGAGGCCAATCGCCCTGTGATGCCAACGTCGCCTCCCCGGACCGACACCGCCTCCCGACGGGACTTCCCCCTCTCCTCGGATGGGCGGGGGCCCTCTGGGCGGCAGGGTGGCGAGCCGCAGCGACGCCGGGGGTGCGGGTCCCCGCCGACCGCAGCGATCCGTATCCCCACACGCAATTGCGAATCAGATACGACCGGGCCGCACGCTCAGTAGCCTGCGCCGCGATCGACGAGATTGAGGATCGGGGCACCGGTTTTCAGGCGGCGCAGATTCTCGGCGACATGCCTGCTGGCCGAGACAGGGTCGCTCGCCGCCGCGACGTGGGGCATCAGGACAACGCGCGGGTGGCCCCAGAAGGGGTGATCGGGCGGCAGCGGCTCGGTGTGGAAGACATCGAGTACGGCCCGCGCGATGTGGCCGCTGTCGAGCGCGGCCAGGAGGTCGCGATCGACGATGTGCGGGCCGCGCGCGAGGTTGACGATGGTCGCGCCGCGCGGGAGTTGGGCGAGAGTGCGCGCGTCGAGCAGGCCGCGCGTCTCCGTTGTCAGCGGCAGCAGGGCGACCAGGATGTCGGTGCGCGCCAGGAAGTCGCGCAGGCCGTCGGCACCGGCGAACGTGGCGATGCCCGCCAGCTCCCTGGGGCGACGACTCCACCCCGCCACGTCGAAGCCGAGGCCCACGAGCGCCCGCGCGCCCGCCAGACCGAGTTCGCCGAGGCCGAGGACGCCGACCCGCCGAGCGGCGGCCCGGACTTGCGGCAATTGATGCCAGACGCGCGCCGCCTGCTGCTCGCGGTATGTGTCGTAGTCGCGATGCGCGTTCAAGACGTGCTGGATCACCGTCTCGGTCATCGTCTCGGCCATCTGTGGATCGACCAAGCGGGCCAGGGGGACGGCGGTCGGCAGCGTCTCGTCGTCGAGCAGCGATTCGACCCCGACCCAGAGCGATTGGATCAGTCGCAGGCGCGGTAAAGTTGCCAGCACGCCCGGTGGCGGCACAGCGACCAGCGCGCACTCGATGGCGGCAGGGTCGCCGATGTCCGGGTGGATATGGATAGTGTCGTCGGGCAATGCCGCGCGCAGAGGTTCGCGCCACTCCGCTGGGTCTTCTGTCGTTGTCAGGAAGAGGAGGTGCATCGTTTCGCTCCAGGGGGGACGAGTGCCGAGTGCCGTGCGGTGAGTGATGAGTGGAGCGCGGGGCGCGAAGCGCGAGGTAGGCGTACGCCAGTTGCCGCTCGGCACTCATCACTCGGCACTCGGCACTCGTCCTTCGGCCCTCGCTCAGTAATGGATCGCGCGGGGCGCGCCGCCGCCGACGGAGATGGCGTCGCCGTTGATCGCCACGCTTTTCGGGGAGGCGAGGAACGCGACGACGTAGGCGATCTCTTGCGCCTCGATGATGCGACCAAGGGTGTTACCCGTCCCGATGCGGCGTTCGATCTCCGCCGGTGTGGTGTCGTGTGCGTGCGCCTGCGCGGCGATCAGGTCGGCGGTCTTCTCGGTGCGGGTCGAGCCGGGGTGGACGACGGTGACGTTGATACCCTGCGGCCCGAGTTCGTCGGCGAGATTCTTGGTCAGGGCCGCGACCGCCACGTTCCGCATACTGCCGACGATCGACCCGGTCTGGCGCGCGGCCAGGCCACTGACATTGATGATGCGCCCCCAACCCTGGCGGGCCAGCAGCGGCGCGACCTCGCGAGAGCAGCGCAGGTAGCCGAGCACCTTGACGTTGACATCGTCCCAGAAGATGGCGTCGGTGATGTCGGCCAGCTTCGGCGGCGGGGCCTGCCCGCCCGGTCGTGCCGCGCAGTTGACGAGGATGTCGATCTGGCCGAGCGCGGCGACGGCCTGCGCCACCATCCGCGCCACGGAGGCGTCGCTGGCGGTGTCCACCGTCAGCGGGACGATCTGCCGCCCGCTCTCCGCCGCGAGTTCCGTCGCCGTGGCTTCCAGGGCCGCGAGGTCGCGGGCGGCGATCACCACATCCGCCCCTTCGAGCGCGAGTTGGCGGGCGATGGCTTTGCCGATCCCCCGGCTACCGCCGGTCACCAGCGCGACCTTGCCGGTGAGTTCGAGGTCCATGGTGCTCCTCACGTCTCAGAGGGCGAGGACCATCAGCTCCTCGTCCCAGTGGCGTTCGTTGAGTTTCAGGCTGCGACGGTCGACGCTGTAGGTGACGAAGCCGAGCGCGCGGTAGAGCCGGAGCGCGGGTTCGTTTGGCAGCGCGACGGTCAGGATGAGTTGTTCGAGGCCGTCGAGGAGACGGGCGCTCTCGATCGCCGCCGTCAGCAGCGACCTCCCGACACCTTGACCGCGCGCCGCCTCGGCCACGCCCATGCCCACGACCGCACCTCTGTGGCGCCTCTTGGTCCCCTTCTCGCGGAGGATCGTGACCATGCCGACAAGTTCCCCGGCGAAAGCCCCGATCGTGAACCCGACCTCGGGGTCTTGCTGCGCCCGCAGTCGCTCCGCCGTTTGGGAGGCCGGGCGGGCGATCATCTCCGCGTGGGTGGTGCCGTAGGCGTCGGGCGAGACGTGCAGGAGGTTCAGGCGGAGCGCGAGGTACGCCACCGCGTCGTCCTCGGTCAGTTGGCGGATGGTGGTGGCGGTCATACGTTCCCCTCGGTGCGTCGCTAAACCGCGAAGCAGTTGTGTGCCGTGTTGGGGAATCCAGCGGCCCCGTGACATGGGCAGTTTCGCATATCCGGGCGTGCTGGGTCGGCTGGTGGGTGATTGGCGGCGCAGGGCGCGGGTTCTTCGCGGCGGCCCAGCACGACAGCCACCTTCGTGGGGGGCCGTCCATCGAGGGATTGTCATGCTGCGCCGCCGCGAAGCATCCGCGCCCGCCTTTGCTCCCACCGCCCTCATGCACGACGTTGAACCGCACCCGTTCTGAACGGCGTCGTCATACATGGCTGTCTGATTCGGGCACCTGCTCCGGCGCGCGGGTACGCGGTTGAGCCGATGCGCCATGCAGATTGGCGATCACCATATCGTCCTCGTATTGCGTGCAGTTGGTGAATAAATACTTTGCAAATACTTGACAAGGTCCGCGTCGGATGCTATTATTCTTCCAGAGGCTCGGGAGGGCCGGTAACAATTGAATGTGATTGGTTCCCCTGGCGCATCCGACAACCGGCCCTCCCGACCTTTCCTTTCCTTGATAACACCGCTGCACTGCTTTCCCTGACAGGCTCCACGGCAACGGTTGACGGTGGCGACCCCCAACGATTCCCCTATTCCATTCGGCAACAATAACGAGACGCCGCGCCCCCGAACAGGGCGTGCGGCGTCCTGTCGCGTACGTCGATCGGCTGCGCGATGGGGGTCTGCTACAATCGCGGCGCGCGTGGGCGCGGGCGATTGGGGACGGGGAAGAGAAACGGGCGGGGGCGATGACGCAACCACTGACCGGGATCCGGGTGCTCGATCTGACGCGGGTGATGACCGGGCCGTATTGCACGATGATGCTCGGCGACATGGGGGCCGACGTCGTCAAGATCGAGCAGCCGGGGAAGGGCGACGACACGCGCCCTTGGGGACCGCCTTTCCTCGGCGGCACGGACACGGGCGACACGACCGGAGAGAGCGCGTACTATCTCAGCATCAACCGCAACAAGCGGAGTATCACGGTTAACTTGAAGGAGGAGCGCGGCCTGGCGATCGTGCGACGGCTGGCGGCGGAATCGGACGTGGTGGTGGAGAATTTCGCGCCGGGTGTGGCCGCACGCCTCGGCGTCGGCTACGAGGCGATCCGGGCGATCCGACCGGATGTGGTCTATTGCTCGATCTCGGGCTTCGGGCAGGACGGGCCGGAGTTCGACCGCACCGCCTATGACATCATCGTGCAGGGGCTTTCCGGCATGATGAGCATAACGGGACCGCCCGAAGAAGCGGGCGGTATGCCGACCAAGATGGGCGTGCCGATCGCCGACATGGCCGCCGGGATGTTCGCCGCCTTCGCCATCGCCAGCGCGCTGCTGCATCGCCAGCGCACCGGGCAGGGGCAATATATCGACAACTCGATGCTCGGGAGCCAGGTGGCGTTGTTGGTCTATTACGCGGTCGGCTTCTTCGCCACCGGGCAGGCGGCGACCAGGCAAGGCAACCGGCATCAGACGGTCGTCCCCTACGACACGTTCGCCACGGCGGATGGGTACGTGAATCTGGCGATCGGCAACGATCGGCTCTGGGCGCGTTTTTGCGCGGCGTTCGGGCTGGTCGAGGCGGCGGCCGATCCGCGTTTCGCGACGAACGCCTCGCGTCTGGGCCACCTGACACCCCTCTACGAGGCGATGAACGGCGCACTTTCCCAGCATACAACCGCCGAGGTGATGGCGAAGCTCGACGCGCAGGGGGTGCCCGCCGGGGCGATCAATACGGTCGATCAGGTCTTCGCGATGCCGCAAACGCGGCACCTGGGGCTGGATCAGCAGGTGCCGCATCCCACAATCCCCGATCTGCACCTGCCGGGCTTCCCCTATCGGCTGGGCGAAACGCCGTGCGAGGTGCGCCTGGCCCCGCCGCTGCTCGGGCAACAGACGGACGAGATTTTGGCTGAATTGGGCTACGACGCGGCGGAGATCGCCGCGCTGCATCACGATGGGGCAGTGTAGGAACGGCGTTGGGTCGAAGGTCGAAAGGCGGGGGGCGGGTGATCGGGGCAGTGGCGATCGTGCGGGTGGAGGGGAGCGCGTCCGGCGTGCATCGGCTGGCCGATGGCAGGGAACTGGCGCTGGCGCTGACGGTGCGGCTGGAGACGCCGGGCGAGGCGTGCGTGGCGATCGTGGCGGCGGTCTTGATCGGGTATGCGCCGTCGCTGTCGGAAGAGGTGGCGGTGCGGCTGGACGACCGTCTTTATGATGGTCTGTATGCGGGGCTGGCCGTGGCAGAGGGGGCGCTGCCGCCGGGACGGCTGCGGATCGGCGTGGTGGCAGTGCAGAGTGAGCCCGCGCTGACAGGGGCGTTGCTGCCGTCGGGCGATTGGGTGGCGGTGGGGGCGCTGGGCGAGACGCTAGCGGCGCTGGCCGCCGAGGCTACGGTGCGTGCCTGGGGTGCTTTGGTCGAGGCCATGGGGTAGGGGTGGGGGTGGGGGGCGAATCCTGCTGGTTGATGGTCCGTACTGCGGCGGCGGGGCACCCGCACCCCTGGCGTTGCCGCGACTCGCCGCCTCGCCGCCCAGCGGGTGCCCGGCCATCCGAGGGAGCAGGGGAAGAGGGAACCCTAGAGGCGATGGCGAAACGGAACCTTTAGCCGCGGGGCGCAACGGTAGCTACCGCTGCGCCCCGCGGCATTGTCGCGCCGCTCTGGTGCGTTCCGGGCTGGTGCGGCGCGGCATGGTGGGGCATGGTTAACGCGGTCGGGGGCGATTTGGGGCGACCTGGCGTGGCTGGCGGGGTCTGGCATGGAAGTTGCTTTTCAGGGCCGTGACAGGTCGATGGGAGGGTAGTCGCCGAGGTATGAGGGCCAGATATCTGGCCGGAGGGGGCAGGCCGTGAAGCTGTCGCAGGTCGAGTGGGTGCCGGTCGGTAAGGCGGTTTACAAGGAATATCAGAAGGATGACGTGGCCGGGCTGGCGGCGGAGATGGCCTACTGGATCATCTTCTCGATCTTTCCGTTCTTTATCTTTCTCGCCACGATGGCGGGGCTGATCGGGCAGGCGATCGGCGTCACCAACATCCTCGATAACATCACCAAGAGCCTCTATGGCGCGCTCGACGGGCCGACGGCCGAGACGTTGCGGGGGGTACTGGAGACGATCCTGACTCCGGCGGGCGGGGCGCTCTCGTTCGGCGCGTTGCTCAGCGTGGTGCTGGCGCTGAACTCGGCCTCCACCGCCATCGCGACGATGATGAAGGCGTTCAATCGCGCCTATGGGGTCGAGGAGACGCGCAACTTCCTGGTGGCGAAGCTGGTCGCGGTGGGGCTGACGTTGGTCCTGGTGCTGCTGTTGATCGGCGGGTCAGTCCTGCTGACGGGGGGCGGCGCGATCGTGCGCGCGCTCGGCTTGGGGGCGATCGGCGGCTTCTTCCTGCGCGCGCTGACGATCATCGGGGCGCTGGCGGGCATCGGCGTCGGGCTGTCGATCATGTACTGGAAGGGCCCGAACGTGAAGCAGTCGTTCGCGTGGGTCTCCCCCGGTTCGTTGATCGCGACCCTCGGCCTGGCGCTGTTCAGCGCGCTGTTCGGCCTCTACGTGACCTTCATTGCGGGTGCCTCGTTCGGGAAAACCTATGGAGCGCTGACGGGGGTGATCCTGTTCCTCTTCTTCCTGCGCTTCGCCAGCCTGATCATCCTGCTGGGGGCGGAGTTCAATGCCGAGGCGGCGCGGCGCTACGACCCGGAGACGATCCGCGACAAGGTGACGGACCCGAAGAAGCAGCTTCCCACCAAGCAGGGGAAGCCGCACCCGCAGGCGGCGCGCGAGGCGGGCGTGACGCCGCAGCAGGTGGCGGCGTCGCAGCGGCGCGCGGCGGGGAAGCTGGCGGGGGGCGTGAAGGGGCCGGAACTGGCCAACGCGCCGATGGCGGCGGCGGTCGAGGATGATGACCCCGGTTACAGCCACGAGGACGGTGGCGAGGGCGGGGACGAATTCGCCAATCCGACGCTCGACAAGCGGCTGCGCGAGTTGCGGGAGCGACCGTTCGTGTCGGAGTTGGCGCGCGTGCAGGGCGAAAAGGCGTTCAACTCCTCGGAGGAACGCCAGCAGCGGGCCAAGAGGGCTTTCGCGACGCTCGGGGTGGCGGCGGTGGCCGCAGTCGGCGCGGTGGCGAACGGGGTGTTCAGGCGGAACGGGGGGTAAGAAGGAGTCGTCAGTCGTCGGTCGGCGGTCGTCAGTGGGACGGTAGGCGATTGGCGTTGCGGCACTCGTGCCTTGCCGATTGGGGCTGTGAGAGTGTAGGAACGATGGGGCGACCCGGCGATATCGTCGGGTCGCCTTTATGTCTCTCGCTTGGAACGCCAACGATGGTCGAGTGGTGTTGGTGGGCCGGTTTGTGCGGATGCGGCGTGTGGGTTACGACCACCAGGAGCGTTTGGCCGAGGGTGGGGCGGCGGCGATGTAGGGGGTGTCGTCGAAGGCGTCATAGCCGAGTTGGTCGGCGGCTTCGGCGAAGTGGCGGAGGGCGATGCGGAGGTCGTAGTCGTCCGCGTCGCCGGTGAGTTCGCCGCGCCCGGCGCTGATCGCCTCGCGGATGGCGAGGACGGCGGCCTGACGGCAAAGGCCGGCAATGTCGGCCCCGCTACGCCCTTCGGTCTCGCGGGTGAGGAGGCGGTAGTCCACGTCGGTCGCGAGCGGGCGGTCGCGCAGGTGGACGGTGACGATCGCCTCGCGGGTGGCGAAATCGGGCAGGGGGAGGGTGATGGTCAGGTCGAAGCGACCGGGGCGGAGGAGCGCGGGGTCGAGCATGTCGGCGCGGTTGGTCGCGCCGAGGACCATCACCCCCTGCATCTCCTCCATGCCATCCAACTCGGCTAGCAGTTGGCCCACCATCCGCTCGCTGACCTCGGAGGCGAACGCGCCACCGCGCGCGGGGACGAGCGCGTCGATCTCGTCGAAGAAGACGATGCAGGGGGCGGCGGCGCGGGCCTTCTTGAAAATCTCGCGGATGCCCTTCTCGGACTCGCCGACCCATTTCGAGAGCAGTTCCGGCCCCTTGACCGAGATGAAGTTGGACTCGCTCTCGCGGGCGACCGCTTTGGCGAGGAGCGTCTTGCCGGTGCCGGGCGGGCCGTCGAGGAGGATGCCGCGCGGGGGTGTCGCGCCGAGCTTGTCGAAGAGCGCGCCGTAACGGAGCGGCCATTCGACCGCCTCGATCAGGGCGGCCTTGGCGTCGTCGAGGCCGCCGATGTCCGCCCAGCCGACGTTGGGGGTCTCGATGTAGACCTCGCGCAGGGCGGAGGGGGAGATCTCGCGCAGGGCGTCGAGGAAGTCGGCCTGCCGGACGTCGAGGAGCGCGAGCTGGTCGAGCGGGACGGTGTCGAGGCCGAAGTCGATCGTCGGCAGGAGGCCGCGCAGGGCGCCCATCGCCGATTCGCGGCAGAGCGATGCGAGGTCGGCCCCGACGAAGCCGTGGGTGAGGGCGGCGAGGCGGTCGAGGTCGACGTCGGCGTCGAGAGGCATCCCGCGCGTGTGGATCTGGAGGATCGCGAGGCGACCGGGGCGATCGGGGACGGCGATGGTCAGCTCGCGGTCGAAGCGACCGGGGCGGCGCAGGGCGGGGTCGAGCGCGTCGGGGATATTGGTCGCGCCGATCACGATCACCTGGCCGCGCGCTTGCAGGCCGTCCATCAGGCCGAGGAGTTGGGCGACGACGCGCTTCTCGACTTCGCCCGCCACGTCCACGCGCTTCGGGGCGAGGGCGTCGATCTCGTCGATGAAGATCACGCTGGGGGTGTGGCGGCTGGCCTCCTCGAAAATCGAGCGGAGGTTGGCCTCGCTCTGGCCGTAGAACTTGTTTATGACCTCCGGGCCGTTGATGTGATAGAAGTGCGCGGCGGTCTCGTAGGCGACGGCGCGGGCGATCAGGGTCTTGCCGGTGCCGGGCGGGCCGTGCAGCAGGACGCCCTTGGGGGGGTCGATGCCGAGGCGCTCGAAGAGGACCGGGTAGCGCAGGGGCAGCTCGATCATCTCGCGGATGCGCCGGATCTCGTGGGCGAGGCCGCCGATGTCCTCGTAGGTGATGGCGGGGCGACCGTCGGCGGCGCGGTTGTCGGCGAGGCGTACGGAAGTGCCGTCGCCGATCAGGACCGGGCCGTCGGGCTGCGTTTCCAGCACCAGGAAGTCTTGCGGGCGCGGGCCGAAGAGGCCGACGCGGACGCGGTCGCCCGTCATGACCGGCTGGCCGTCGAGCAGGTTCGCGAGGTAGCGGGCATCCTGGCCGGTGAGGGCCCCGCCGCCGCCGACCGCCTGGAGGACGATCCGTTTGGCCGCGCGCCCGGCGACGGGGCGGATGCCGACGCGCTCGCCGAGAACGGCGCGGGCGTTCTCGCGCGTGACGCCGTCGAGCTGGATGAGTCCGCGCCCGCGCTCGGCCACGGCGAGCGGCAGGGCCTTGGCGATGGTGGCCCGCGCGCCGGTGATCAGCAGGAGGTCGCCGGTCCGCCCGCCACGAGCGGCGAGGTCGGCGGGATCGAGGCGGACAATGCCGCGATCGACGTCGCGCGATTGGGCCTCGGCGACGCGCAGGCCGTCTTCGGTGCGGGGGGTGGCGAGGGCGGCGGGGAGGGTGGGTGCGGTCATGGTGCCTCGGGGGGTGGCGAGTCGTCGGTCGTCGGTCGTCAGTCGTCAGTCGTCAGGGAGGGGGCGGTGGTCGGTGGTCGGTGGTCGGTAGGGGGGTGGGGTGGTGGGGAAGGACCTCTCCCCGCCGCCTGCGGGCGGCGACCCTCCCCGACGCGGGGAGGGTGGGGACGGGATGAGGGGCGGTGAAAGGCGGTGGTGGGACGGGTCATTGGGGGGCTTCGGGGAGGGGGCCGGCGGTGGTGATGGGTGAGATGGGTTCCTCCGGGGGGGTGGGGCGGTCGGCGGGGAGGAGGATTTCCATGATGCCGTTGATGAAGGTGGGGGGCGCGGCGCGTTCGGGGTGGACGGCGACGGGCAGGGTGACGATCCGTTCGTAGCGGCGAGATGGCCCGGCGGCGGCGATGGCGAGGCGATTCTCGATGGCGCGCACTTTGAGGGTGGCGGGGTCGGTACCGGGCATGACGGCGACGACGCGGATGAGGTCGCCTTCGTCGAAGATGTCCACGGCCGGTTCGCGCGCACCGGCGTTGTTGGCGATGACGGTGCGCGGCTTCTGGCGGGGCGGGCGGCGACCGGGGCTGCTGACCGGCTGCGGGCGGGGCGGGGCGGTGGGATCGGCGATCTGGGTGACGAGGTCGCGCAGGCCACGCATGAGGCCGCGAAAGCCGTTGTCGCCGGGATTGTCGCGATTGGGGCCGCCGCCCTGTCCGTTGTTCGCCATGCGCGCTCCTCGGTGTGTTCGGTGTGCTCGGTGTGTTCGGACGGCTATACCGTCGCTGTCACTATCTACGGGGTTGAGGGTGGTGTGGTGACAGCACGGCACCGCTCGTCATTGTAGCATCAGGGATTGGGTGGAGGGGTGTGAGGGAGTGGCACGCCTCCCCGACCACGCGACCCTGCACGGGTGATACGCCCCTGCGGTGCGGCGGCGGCGCAGCGCCTTGAACGTGAAAAGGCGGGGAAGAACGGTTGGCAGACACCGCGATACGTTCGCGAATACCGCGCAGATCTGCGTGGCCCCCGGCGCGTCGGGCCACACGCCGCCCGATGCCTCGGCGTGGGGTACGGGTTTTCAGCGGGCGGGCGATGGTGTAGACGACAACGCCCGACGCGCGATGATGGCGATGCGGGGTGCCGTTGCGGTCGGTCGCGGGTGGGCGGCGGCGGGAAGGCGCGCGCTGGTGTCCCCGCCCCTTACAGCGTGGTGATACCGAGCCCTTCGGTGACGTAGCGCCGGTTGATCCGCAGCTTTTCTTCGGGTGTGCCCTCGCCCTCGGCGGGGCGTGGGGGGTCGAGGTCGAGGGTGACCCAGCCTGCGAAGCCGCGCTCTTGCAGGATACCCCAGGTGGCCGGGAGATCGACGCCGCCCGCGCCGAGGTCCTTGTAGAGGATCCGCTCCTGATGCATCTCGCGGGTGGGGGTCGGCCCGGTGTAGCCGCGATAGTGCGGCGCGGTGTCCTTCCAGTGGATGGCCTCGATGCGGTCGAAATGATCCGTCAGGAGCGCGACCGGGTCGCCGCCGCCGAGGTTGATGTGGGCGGTGTCGAGGGTGAGGGAGACGTAGGCCGGGTCGGTCAGTTCGAGCAGGCGGGCCACCTCGTGCGGGCGCTCGATCGGCCCCCAGATGTGCGGGTGCGGGGCAAGCCGGATGCCGAACGCGGCGACCTGTCGCCCCAACTCGTTCAGGGTGTCGGCGATGGTCGCCAGCTCGGCGTCGCTCGACCCGCCCGCCGGGCGCGCGCCCATGTTGATCTTGAAGTGGGGGCAGCCGAAGACGGCCAGGAAGTCGCGCGCGAAGGCGACATGGTCGGCGATGGTCCGCTGCCGCGCCTCGGGGTTGATGAAGTCGGTCGATTGACCCGGCCCGCCATTCGAGCAGGTACACATCGCCAGCCCGTAATGGTCGAGGATGGCCTTGAGTTCGCGGGGACGCGCTTCGTAGTCCAGCACGAGTTGCCGGTAGGGCTCGATGCCGGGGAAGCCGAGGTCGGCCAGCAGGGCGGCGTGCGCGGGCTGGAAGTCGCCGAAGATGAAGGTCGCGACCGCGAAGCGGATGTCGGTCGGTTTGCCGACGATTGGGGGAGGCATGGGGAACTCCTGGCTGAAGGGTTGCGGGTTGAGAGGTTGGGGGGGCGGGGCGAGTGGTGGGGGCGGCGTGACGGCGCGGGGGTGCCGTCGGACTGAAGTCCCGGCTGAAGGCTGCGGCCACGAAGTCCCTCTGCAGGGACTGGAGGGCGAGGTGGGTGGTGGTGGTACAACGATTCGCCCAAGTCCGCCCCACTCAAGCGTATCGCCAATCCGCAGCACCCGTCACGCAGCACCCGGCCCTCGGCCCTCATCACTCGTCCCTCGTCACTTTTTCAGGGTCTCGATCGCGCGCGCCAGTTGGAGATCCGGGCCGCCTTCGAGGTTTTCGAGGGCGATTTCGGGGCGGAGGCCCTGCTTCTGGATGACGCGGCCTTTGGGGGTGAGCCACTGGGCGATGGTGATCCGCGCGCTGGAGCCATCCTTGAATTCGTGGACGGCCTGGATCGAGCCTTTGCCGAAGGTGGTCGCGCCGACCAGCGTCGCGCGCCCGTAATCTTGGAGCGCGCCGACCACGATCTCGGAGGCGGAGGCGGTCCCGCCATTGACCAGCACCACCAGCGGGAGGTCGTGGTAGGTCGCGCCACCGTCTTTCGGGGCGACGATCGGGACCTGCTTCGCGCCGGTCACGTCGAGGATGGCCGGGGCGGATGTGGCGGCGACGGCGGTCGGCGTGCCGGGGCCGACTGGCACGGCGGTCGGCGGGTGCAGCATCGCCCGCGCTTGCACGCCGTTGGCCTTGTCTTCCAGCAGGGCCGGGCCGCGTGCGGGATCGACGAAGCGACCGATCATCTCCTGCGCGGCCTGGACCCAGCCGCCGCCGTTGTTGCGCAGATCGAGGATCAGCGCCTTAGCGCCCGCTCGGCGCGCGTTCTGCAATTCGTCGTCGAATTGGGCAGTCGTCTTGTCACCGAAGACCGACACGGTGATCAGCGCGATATCGCCATCGAGCATTTGCAGGCGCACCGAGGGGATGTTGATGACCGCGCGGGTCACGTCGATTTCCAGCGTGCCCGCCGTGTCGGCGCGCGTCACGCTGAGGCGCACGACGGTGCCCGCCTTGCCGCGCAGCAGCTTCTGGACTTCTTCGAGGGCTAGCGCGCCGATCTCGCGGCCATCGACGCGCAGGATCGTGTCGCGCGCGCGCAGGCCCGCCTGATCGGCGGGGGCACCCCGGATCGGTGCCGAGACGAGCCAGCGCCCGTCCTGCCCTTCGAGGTAGAGGCCGACCCCCTCGTAGTCGCCGGACATCTGCTCGCGCACGCCCTGCTGCTGCACCGGCTCCAGGAAGGTGGTGTAGTCGTCGCCGAGGGTGGAGAGGAGGCCGCGCGCCGCGCCGTAATCGAGCTGGCGACCGGTCGGTTTGCCGTAATAGTATTCGCTCCCGACGAGTTGCCAGACCTGCACGAAGTTCTCGAATTCGGCCTGGAGTTCGGGCGGCACTCCTGCGGCGGCGGCGGCGCTGTTCGGCAGCCGATCGCGCCGGAAGCGCTCGGTCAACAGCCCCGCGTTGAAGCTGCCGATCAGCAGGACGAAGACGAGCCCGAGCAGGAGATACCTGCGCCCCCAGGGAGAGAGTCGGAAGATGCGCTGCATCGGGTGCTCCGGGTTGTGGGGGACGTGAGACGTGAGTCGTGAGTCGAGCGGGAACGGGGCGGCAGAGGGGCGACGAGTGACCGCGAACGCGGCGTTGGGGCGCGGCTTATGCGCCGCGCCGGACGGTGTTCTCCAGGGGCGCGAGGCCGAGGCCGTCGATCGCGATCTGGACGGTGTCGCGCGGGTGGAGGGTGAAGTCGTCGGGCGGGATGATGCCGGTGCCGGTCAGCAGGATGGCACCGTGCGGGAAGGCGTTGTCGCGCCCGAGGTAGTCGATCAGGTCGGCGAAGGTGCGATGCAGGCGGTTGGTGCTGACTTCGTCGGTGTAGACGACCGCGCCGTCGCGCGTGATCGTCAGGCGGATGGTCAGGGCGAGCGCGTCGGGAACCTCCCAGGCGAGGGCGATGGCCGGGCCGAGCGCGCAGCAGCCGACATAGGTTTTGGCTTGCGGCAGATAGAGGGGGTTCTGGCCCTCGATCGCCCGCGAGGAGACGTCGTTGCCGATCGTGTAGCCGACGATCTCCAGCGCGCTGTTCAGGACCAGCGCCAGTTCGGGCTCGGGCACGTCCCAGCCGGAGTCGGCGCGGATGACGACCGCCGTGCCCGGCCCGACCACGCGAGCGGGCGTCGCTTTGAAGAAGACTTCCGGGCGGTCGGCGTCGTAGACGAGGTCATAGACGCTGGCCTGTGACGACTCGCGCATCCGGGCGTCGCGGCTGCGCTCGTAGGTCACGCCGCACGCCCAGACTTCCTGGCTCTCGAGCGGGGCGAGCAGGGCGCAGTCCTGGCGTCGGTGCGTGCGCCCGCGCGTGGGGTCGACGCCGCCGAGCACGTCGCGCAGCCGCGCGACCGACATGCCGAGCAGGCGATCGAGCGAGACGACTTCGTTGTCGCCGCCGATCTCCTGGATCGTCTCCCCGGTGAGGAGGCCGAGTCGTGGCGTGGTCTCCCCCATGACAACGAAGCGGCAGAGTTGCATGGGGTTCCTCCGGTGGGTTGTAGGCGACGGTCGGTGGTCGGTGGTCGGTGGTCGGTAGTCGATAGGCCCCGCCTGCGGCTCTGCCCCTGGCCCCGCCTGCGGCTCTGCCCCTGGCCCCGCCTGCGGCTCTGCCCCTGGCCCCGCCTGCGGCTCTGCCCCTGGCCCCGCCTGCGGCTCTGCCCCTGGCCCCGCCTGCGGCTCTGCCCCTGGCCCCGCCTGCGGCTCGCCCGTTGCGACGGGCCTTACGTGCCCTTGTGGCCGGGCGGTGGACTTGTGAGCGGCAGTGTACACCAGGAGCGGGGGCGGTGGGTGGGGGAGGCGGGGGGACTGGGACCAATGTCCGCTCGATGTCCGCCCGATCGTCGTGGGGGCGGGCTGGTGAGTGGGGGAGGGGCCGATCGTGGGTGATGGGGCAGTGTTGCGCGGGTGACGGCTCGATTGCTGCCGGGTGGGGTTGAGCGTCTTGCGCGGCGGAAGGGGTGGCAACGTTGCGGGGTTCTCCAGGGCCGTTGGCGCGCGATGGCTCCGACGTTGATGAGCAGGCACAAGGGTGGCAACGTTGCGGAGTTTTCCAGGGCTGTTGGCGCTCCGAGGCGAAGAGCATCCAAGACCACCCTAACGGGTGGCAACGTCGCGGAGTTTTCCAGGGCTGTTGGCGCGGATTCTTCGGCTGCGGCTCAGAATGACAACTCCGTCTGTTGTGGGCCGACCGCGTACGGAATTGTCATTCTGAGCCGCAGCCGAAGAATCCGCGCCTTCTTTCGCTCCTACCGCGCCCACGCAAACGCTGAATCGCGCCTGGGCCGTGCTTCGCGGTTGACGCCCCAACCACGCGCCCTCACAATGCCCCCCCACCTTGCGGCAGAACGCGCGAGCATCCGTTCGCACGCCCCCACCGCCGTACCGACCACTTGCCGCCCCTACCGACTACCGGCTACCGTCTTACGACTCACGACTCACGACTCACGACTCACGACCGACAACCGACGACTCACCCCCCGGAGGCCCGATGCCGATCACGATCACCGAGGTTATCGCGCGCGATATTCGCTTTCCGACGTCGCGCTCGCTCGATGGCTCCGACGCGATGAACCCGAATCCGGACTATTCCGCCGCGTACGTGACGCTCCGCACCGACGACCCGCAGGGATTGGCGGGGCATGGCCTGACCTTCACGATCGGGCGGGGCAACGAGATCTGTGTCGCGGCGATCCGCGCGCTGGCACCGCTGGTGATCGGGCAGACGTTGGAGTCGTTCACCGCCGACATGGGCGCGTTCTGGCGGCGGATGGTGGGGGACAGCCAGTTGCGGTGGATCGGGCCGGAGAAGGGGGCGATCCACCTCGCCACCGCCGCGATCGTGAACGCCGTCTGGGATCTCTGGGCGAAGGAGCAGGGGAAGCCGGTTTGGCAGCTGCTGGCCGACATGAGTCCGGAAGAGATCGTGCGCTGCATCGATTTCCGTTTCATCACCGACGCGCTGACCCCCGACGAAGCGCTCGGGATCCTGCGGCGGCAGGAGCCGGGGCGGGCCGCACGTCGGGCGGAGATGGTGCGCGATGGCTTCCCGGCCTATACCACCGCCGCCGGGTGGCTCGGCTACGACGATGAGAAGATGCGCCGCCTCTGCCGCGACGCGCTCGCGCTCGGCTGGAACCACTTCAAGCTGAAGGTGGGGGGCAATCTGGAGGACGATATCCGGCGACTGACGCTGGTGCGCGAGGAGATCGGCCCTGACCGCCCGTTGATGGTGGACGCGAATCAGGTCTGGGATGTCGATCAGGCGATCAAGTGGATGGGCCAGCTCGCCCGGTTCAATCCGCACTGGATCGAGGAGCCGACCAGCCCGGACGACATCCTCGGCCACGCGACGATCGCCCGTGCGGTCGCGCCGATCGGGGTCGCTACGGGGGAACATTGCCACAACCGGGTGATCTTCAAGCAGCTCTTCCAGGCCGGGGCGATCAGCTTCTGCCAGCTCGACGCCGCGCGCCTGGGCGGGGTCAACGAGTGCCTGGCGGTGCTGCTGCTGGCCGCGAAGTTCGGCGTGCCGGTCTGCCCGCACGCGGGGGGCGTCGGCCTCTGCGAGTACACGCAGCACCTCTCGATCTTCGATTACATCGCGGTTGGGGCGTCGCTGGAGGGGCGGGTGTTGGAGTACGTCGATCACCTGCACGAGCATTTCTTCGACCCGGTGGTGATGCGGAACGGCCACTATATGCCGCCGACCGCGCCGGGCTACAGCATCACCATGCGCCCGGAGTCGCTGGATACCCACGAGTTCCCGCAGGGGGCGGCGTGGGCGACGGGGTGACCCCTCCCCGGCCCCGCTCCGCTCTGCCCTTGCCGCTGCGGCGGCGACCCTCCCCTAAAAGGGAGGGCAGGCGAGTCCGACGGTGTGTTGCGCGGCTGAGGGGATGGGCGCTGCCGACGCTGGCTGGCGGTTGAGGCCACGCTCGCGCTCGCCCGTCGCGACGGGCCTCATGTGTCACCACCGCGCCTCGGGGCGACTCACGCCGCCACAAAACCGGCCTGCGCCGGTTAGGATGGGCGCAGATCTCACCCGTAAGGGTGAATTTCGGGGCGGCGTGAGCCGCATTCCTGGCCCCCCTGCCTCGGATCAATCCAACGCTTGTGCGCTGTCTTGCGCGCGGTCGTGCCAACGGCGGGCGCGACCGGCGGCGCTGCCAACCGTTGCACGGGGCGGTGTCGAGTTCGCAGGGGGTTGTGGTGTTCCGCCGATTTTTTCGCTTCCCGCTCCACCCGCGCCCCTGGTTGTGGGGGCCGCCGTTGCCGCGCCGCCGTGGCCTTGGATATCGGCATTCGCCTCGATGACGTGGGTGTGGGTGGTGCAGTCGCGCGATACGTCGCACAGCAAAGAGCGGGGTCGGCCAACGCCGACCCCGCTCTCCTTTGTGGTCCGTGTTCGGGGCGTCGCGTGCGGGTTAGCCCGCGCCGCAGGCGCAGCCGCCGCCACCGCCGCAGCCGCCACCGCCTGCGGCGCGCAACTCGTCGAGGGTGTGGATGACGAAGCCGCTGCCCTGGGTGCCGTTGTCGATGAAGTCGATCGTCGCGCCGCCGAGCAGCGAGGCGCTGCCGGGATCGAGGATGACGCGAACGCCCTCCGTCGAATAGATCGTGTCGCTGTCGCCGCTGTCGTCAAGGCCCATGCCGTAGCCGACGTTGCCGCAGCCGCAACTGCTCTGTGCCCAGAGGCGCAGCCCGCTGTCCGTCCCGGCGTTCCCTTCCATGATCCCGCGCAGTTGCTCGCCCGCCTCGGGAGTGATCGTAATCGTCATGGGCGTGTCCCCTCCTGCTCGATGCGCTGTGTCTCCGTGCCAATCCGCACGCGGTCGATAACGAAACGCTGCCTGTGCTAATGATATTCCTTGGGGCGGGGGTGTCAAGGGAGACGGTGGGGGAGGCGGTAGGCGGTAGGCGGGAGGCGGTGGGCGGTAGGGGTGGGTTGGGCCACTCCGCGCCATTGTGCCACGGTACGGCGGGCGAAGGGTGGGCGGCACCGGGCTCGGCGGTGCTTCGGCGCGCGGGTGCCCGACGACTGGCGGCGGGACGGGGTAGAATCGCGTCGGGTTGCTCGGTGAGGAAGGTGGAGACGGAGGGGGATTATCTGGCGAAGGCGGAGAGGACATATCCCTTAGTGGTGTGGGCGTGTGGCCTGCGCTTCGAGGCGGGAAGTGCGAGAAGTGAGGGACGATGATGCTGTCGGGGCAACCGATACGACCGATCGAGTTGCGCGCGGCGAATGCGCGGGAGTACGCGCTCCTCAGTGCGTTGCAAAACCGCCTGCTCGCCGAGTGCCTGCCTGATGACCCGCCGACACCCCTGGAGGATCATACGCGCAGTTGGCGCAACCTCCCGCCATTCCTGGATGTGTTCGACCACCTGATTCTCAGCGCCGATGGCACCTTCGCGCTCGCCAGCGGCGCGATCTCGCTGCCCCGCACCGACGAGAATCGACACGTCGCGTATGTGGGGATTGGCGTGTTGCCGGAGTGCCGACGGCAGGGCCTCGCGCGCCGACTCCTGGCACCGATCGCGGATCTGGCACGGCGCGATGGGCGGCGCTTGCTGCTTATCAGCACGAATGCGCGCGTCCCGGCGGGCGAAGCGTTCATGCGGCGATTGGGGGCGAAGGCCGGGCAGCAGGGGCACACGAACCAGCTCGATCTCGCCGACCTTGACCGCGATCTCCTCGGTCGCTGGTTGACCGAGGGACCGCTGCGGGCGCGGGGCTTCGAGTTGGGGCTGTGGACGGGCGAGTATCCCGAGGCGGAACTGGCGACGATCGCCGCGCTGCACGGTATCCTGAATCAGGCCCCGCGCGGTGACTTCGATGTCGAGGACCGGCAAGTCACCCCGGAGCAGTTGCGCCAGATGGAGGCGTCGAATCGGGCGAGCGGGACGGAGCGGTGGACGCTCTACGCGCGCGTGCAGGCGTCCGGCGCGTTCGCTGGCTTCACCGAGGTTTTCTGGCATCCGAGTCACCCCGCGATGCTGAGCCAGGGGATAACCGGGGTCTTCCAAGCCCATCGTCATCGTGGCCTGGGGCGCTGGCTGAAGGCCGCGATGCTGGACAAGGTCCTGCGGGATCGATCGGAGGTGCGACTTATCCGTACCAGCAATGCCGACTCCAATGCGGCGATGCTCGCGATCAATCACGCACTCGGCTTCAGGCCCCACCCCGCCGAAACCTTTTGGCAGGTGGAGACAGACGCCGTGTTCCGCTATCTCGACGCCCGCACCTGAGCGGGTGCGGGATAGGCGACGTGACTTGGCCTGCCCGATCACCGCGCGGCAGATGGGGATTGGCGTGTGCTTTCGGCTTGTGCCATTCGTTCACGAACGCTATCCTCGCACCGTTGGCAGGTTCCGTATCGGTAATCCCATATCGGTAATGAGGAGGTTCGACCGCGATGCGGCTGCTGCTTGTCCGGCATGGCGAATCGGTCGCCAACGCCACGGGGATCTATCAGGGGTGGTTCGACTCGCCGCTCAGTGCGCGGGGGGAGCGGCAGATCGCGGCGACCGCGCGGGCGCTCGCGGCGCGTGATGACATCCGCCCGACCGCGTTGTACGCCAGCCCGCTCTCACGCGCTTGGCGCACCGGCGCGGCGATTGGCAAGGAAATCGGGCTGCCGCCGGTATCGCACGACGGTTTGCGCGAGATCGATGTCGGCGCGGCGACCGGGCTGCCGTTCGCGACCGTGCGCGAGCGCTGGCCGATGTTGGAGTCGGATCGCCTGGCGCGCGGGCTCGATCACGGTTGGCCGGGCGGGGAGACCGGGCGCGGGCTCGGCGCGCGCGTCGCCGCCACGCTGGAAGAGATCATCGCGCGCCACGAGCGCCCGGTCGCGCCCGGCACGACCGAGGAGGCGGTGATCCTGGCCTCGCACGGCGGCACGATCCGCTTCGCGCTGGCCTATCTGCGCGGCGACACGGCCAACATCTGGCCGAACGATACGGTCGATAACTGCGGCGTCTCGGAGGCGGTGATCGACGCGGCGGGGCGGCGGGTCGTGGTGGTTAACGGCTGTGAGCATTTGGAGGGGGACGAGTGACGGGGGTGTGACGAGTGATGAGCGATGAGTGATGAGGGGGTGGGTCTTATCAGGGCGTCGTGGCGGTCGGCGGGGACCCTCACCCCGCGGCCACCAGTCGCGGTGGTCCAGCGGTGGTCCAGCGATGCTCCGGAGACCTGCGGGCGGCACCCCGCTCTCACTGCGGCGGGAGAGGGGGAAGGGGGCTCACGCCTCCGCATTTCGGGCTCTGGCGTTGGGTGCATGTTTGTACTCTGAGTGGTTAGGATGTTTCCGGTGGCGGGGCCTTCATGTGCGGGGTTGAGCGGGGATAGCGACCTGGAATTCGCTGAGAGTGCAAATTAGCGCGTGGGTGGCTGCTTGCTGGCTTGGCGGTTCCGGCCCTCGCCGAGGCCGAAGTACGCCCCATACACCGAGTCGATCTGGAAACCGTTCACCCCGACCGCGCGCAGCCGGTCGATGTCCGCGCGTGCGAGTGCGTTGTGTGCGTGGGGTGGGTAACGGAAGGTGTTTATGGCCGGGAACACGAGCGCTCCGGCCCGCTGGAGCATCGGTACCGCCGCATCTGGTAGCTGCTCCGGTATGCCGAACCAGAATCGCCCGTGCAACGACGGCGCGTCTCCTTGGGTGGCCCGTCGGAGATAATCGTCTGCGACGGGAAACAAGATGCGCTCGGCGATGATCTCGCGCACCAGCGGGTGTGACGAGATGGTGACTGCCGCCGAGGTCAGGGCATACTCCTCAAGGAGCGCCCCGATGCGACGAACAAAACCAGGCGTCATCTCGGAACCCGCTTGCGCCTTGATATCCAACATGACGCCCAGCCGGAGTTGTTGGCACAGCGCGAGCGCCTGGGCAAGCGTGGCGATCGGCTCGACACTCGCGCGGTAACACATCGCGGAAAGTTCCCGTGCGGTGCGGTCGACGAGGCGCGCGTCTACGCCACAATTCGTCAGGAGGCTGCCAGCTCGATCGTGGAAGAGTACCGGCTCGTCGTCCCCTGGCCTGGTCACGTCCAGTTCGATTAGGTCGTAGCCGTGCTCGCCAGCCAGGCGGATAGCCGCCAGGGAGTTCTCCGGGGACTCGGGGGTGATCACCCCGCCGCGATGCGCGATGAGCAGCGGTCGCCTTGCCTTCAAGGCGGCAACGTCGCAGAAATCGACCAGGTTCGCGCGCGCACGTTGTGCCATGCTTCAGATTCTCCTGCCCCACGGCGGCAGCAGCGAGATGTGCCGCTTCGGGGTATTGCGAGGCGCGGCGTGAGGGCGGAATGCGGCAGCGCGGCGGGGGCATCGCCCCCGCCGCGCTGTGTAGTGTCGTTGCTGGGTGTGACAGTTACTCGGCGGCGACCTTGGTGACGGCGTTGTAACGCCCCATCAGGCGTGACTTCTTGCGCGCCGCCGCGTTGCGATGGATGATGCCCTTATTGGCGGCCTTGTCGAGTTGGCGGATGGCCGCCAGCAGGGCCGTCGAGGTTTCTTCGCCCGCGCCGACCGCGATCGCGCGCTCGGCCTTCCGTACGATGGTGCGGGTCGCCGAGCGATAGATCAGGTTCCGCTGTCGTCGTCGCTCGTTGACCTTGATGCGCTTCTCGGCCGACTTATTGTTCGCCATGTCGCGTTCCCCTCCCTCTCGGCAGTCGGGCACGCTGCCCGCTCCGTCTGCATCCCCAACTTCGGGCGTGGGAGCGACACTCTGCCATCCCACGCGAAGATTCTTACCGTTAAGCATTGGTGCGCCCGGCGCACCAACAAATACGCGCCTCGCAGCGCGCTCACGGGAGTGTACTCGATCGGCGGGGGAATCTCAACTGTGGATGTGGGTGCGGGTGCGATTCAGCATCGTGCGCGGACGGTTGCGGCGCTGTGGCAGGCGGTTGAGGCCCCGCTGCGCGCTGCCACCACCGCGCCTCGGGGTGCGGCGGCACCACGAAACCCGCCTGCGCGGGTTAGCCGACGATGCGTCGGCGATGGTCCTAACCCATGAAGATGGGTTTCGTGGTGCCGCCGCACCCCGAGGCGCGGTGGTGGCAGCGCGCAGCGGGGCCTCAACCGCCTGCCACAGCGCCGCAACCGTCCGCGCAAACTATTGAATCGCACCTGTGGGTGCGGGGTGCGATTCAGGGTCGCCAGATGACGACGACGAGCGTGAGGATGAGGCAGGAGAGGACGAAAAGGGCGGCGATGGCGTAGATGAGGGTCGCCTGACGACGGGCGCGGGGGTCGCCGGGACGGTCGGTGGGCCGCCAGGGTTCGCCCTCGGTCGGCACGCGCGACCGGAGGAAGGTGCCGCAACGACCGCAATAGTTACCGGCGGGCGGGTTTGCCGCGCCGCAGTTCCCGCAAGTGCTCGCCCGTTCGGCCATGCGACTCCTCGTGAGGGCGGGGCTACGGCCCTCACCCCGGCCCCGTTACGCTCGTACCCGTGAAGGGCATAATACACCCGTGAACATTGTCCCCTTAATCGGGGAGCACAGGTAGGGCTACTACCCACCGCGCTCGCGACTGTGACCAGTGCGCCCTTCAGAGGCAGGGCAGACGGCTCCTGGTGAGATGCGGCACGCGGTCAGCGCGGCGCGGCGACGTAGACGATGCGCGCGGTGTCCGGGCCGGGGGGGTCGAGGGTGGGTTGGCCGTAGGCCCCGGCGGCGTAGGCGGCGAGCGGACGCAGCCCGGCGGCGCGCAGGGAAGCTTCCACCTCGTCGCGCGTGTAGGGTCGTTGGAAATGTCGCTCGGTCACTGTTTCCTCGAAGCCGCCGACGCCGCCGATGCGAGTGGTCACGGTGAGGGTGGTCGCGGCGCGTTGGCGCGCGGCATCCCACGCGGTCCGCCAAGTATAGGCGACCGCGCCGAGATCGAACGTCTCGGGCGTGGGCGATTCGTCGGCGTAGGCGCGCGCGGTGGTGAGGTCGCAGACGAAGAGCCCATCGGGGGCGAGCGCGGCGCGAACCTGCGCGAACGCGACCCGCAACTCGCGCGGCTCGGTGAGATAGTTCAGGCTGTCGTAGGCGCAGGTGATCAGCCCGAACGGGCGCGCGAAGCCGAAGGCGCGGAGATCGGCGCGCACGAAGTGACACCGCGACCCGGCCTCTTTGGCCTTCCGGCGGGCGACGGCGAGCATCGCCGCCGAGCGATCGAGCCCGACAACGGCCAGCCCAGCCGACGCGAGGGCCAGGGCGGCGGTGCCGGTGCCGCAGGCGAGGTCGAGCGCGGCGCGCGGGCGACGGCGCTCCTGTGGCAGGAGGGTGTCGAGCGTGAACCGGATCAGCGCTGCCCCCCACTGCCCAAGCCCCTGGCGGTCGTAGTGCGGGGCGTAGACGGTGTAGGGCTCACTCAACGCGCGACCGCAGCGCCCCGAGGTGGGCGAGGACCGCCGCGCCGGTCTTGATGCCGTTGAAGAAGCGCTCGACTTCCAGGTTCTCGTTCGGGGCGTGATTGGCCTCGTCGGCGTTGGCGTAGGGGGTGCCGAAGGCGGGGATGCCGAGGATCTTGGTGAAGACATAGTCGGGCAGGCTGCCGCCGAGCGCCGGGACGAGCAGCGGCGCACCCTGGGCCGCCGTAAGCGCGGCCCGCAATGGCGCGGCGTATGGGGAATCCATCGGGGTCTTGGAGGGGTCCATCGAACCCTGGCGCACGATCTCGACGCCGGGCGCGTGGCGGCGAACATGGTCCGCGACTTTGGCGAAGACGTCGTCGGCGGTCTGCGCCTCGACGAGGCGGATGTCGCACTTGGCGAAAGCTTCGTGCGGCAGGACGGTCTTCGAGCCCGCGCCGCCATAGCCGCCGTGCAGGCCGTTGATGGTGAAGGTCGGCCAGGCCGATAGCCGCTCGAAGAAGCCGCGATCGGTTGGCGCGTCGAGTTCGGCGAGGTCGAGCCTGCGCCGCACCTCCGCCAGGTCGACCGGCAGCGCGTCCAGCGCGGCGCGTTCCAGCGGCGAGAGGGGCAGGACGTGGTCGGAGAAGCCGTCGATCGTCACCTCGCCCCGATCGTTCTTCATCGTGCCGAGGAGGTGGACGAGGGTCCAGAGCGGGTTCGGCGCGATGCCGCCCCAGTTGCCGGAGTGGAGATCGCGGTTCGCGCCGCGCGCCCGCAACTCGAATGACAGCACGCCGCGCACGCCGAAGTTCAGGGTCGCCTGCCCGCTCTCGTGGGTCGGACCGTCGGCGGTGATGACGAGGTCGGCGGCGAGGTCGGCGCGATGCGCCCGGATGAAGTCGGCCATACGCGGCGAGCCGATCTCCTCCTCCCCTTCGAGCAGGACCTTGACGTTGCAGGGGAGCGTGCCCTGGCAGGCGAGGGTCGCCTCGATCGCCAGGATCTGCGCCAGGTGTTGGCCCTTGTTGTCGCCGACACCGCGCGCGTAGATCTTGCCGTCGCGGATCGTCGGCTCGAAGGGCGGGGAGAGCCACTGGTCGAGCGGGTCGGGCGGCTGCACGTCGTAGTGGCCGTAGAGGAGGACGGTCGGTGCGTCGGGCCGGTCGGCACGCGCGCCGAGGACCATCGGCCACCCGGCGGTCGGCAGGATGCGCGGCTCCAAGCCGAGCGGGCGCATGATCCCGGCGATGTGTTCGGCCGTCTCGGCGATGCCGAGGCCGTGCGCGCTGATGCTCGGCTGCCGCAGATAGGCGAAGAGGCGGTCGAGATAGTCCTGCCGGTGGGCGTCGATGTGGGCGAAGATGGCCGTGAGGTCGGGGGTGGGTGGGGTGGTCATGGGGGGGATGCTCCTGCTGATCTCTTTGGGCGGTGATGAGCCGATCCGAAGGTGTAATGGGAAAGCAGTGAGGGTGTCGGTGAATCGGTTTTCCCGAACGGCACCACACGCCGCCCTCACCCCGGTACCCCGCTCTCCGCCGACGGCCTCGCGGTGCCGCCGCTGATGCCGATCGGCACGCCGTCCGCGCGCCAGCAGGCCGCGCCGTGCAGGAGGCCGTCGGGGCCGACCAGCACGCCGTTCATGCCGCCCGCGACCTTGGGGACGACAACGACTCGATGGCCGCGCGCGGTGAGGTCGGTGCGCGAGGCGTCGAGGTCGGGGAAGCAGTCTTCCAGTTCGAGATCGCCGCCCTGCGTCCAGACGCGCGGGGCCTCGACCGCCTCCTGTAAGCTCATGCCGTGATCGATGACGTTGATGATCCCCTGGGTGACGGCGGCGAAGATCCGCTTGCCGCCCGGCGTGCCGAGGGCCATGAAGGGGGCACCGTCGCGCAAGACGATCGTCGGGGACATGCTGGAGAGGATGCGCTTGCCACCGGCGATCGAGTTCGCGCGACCCGGCACCGGGTCCATCAGGACCATGCAGTTGTCGAGCAGCATCCCCGTGCTGGGACAGGTGACCTTCGAGCCGAAGGCGCTGTTGAGGGTCTGGGTGGCGCTGACGATCGTCCCCTCGTCGTCCATCACCGTTAAGTGCGTCGTGTTGGCCCCCTCGCCACCGCCGAAGGTCGCCACGGCGATCTGCTCCCCGGCGGCGGGATCGCCGGCCCGTTGCGGGTCGATTTCGCGGCGTCGCTGCGCGGCGTACTCCTTGGAGGTGAGCCAGGCGACCGGCACTGCGGTCGTCTCGGGATCGCCCATGTAGCGGCGGCGGTCGGCGAAGGCGATTTTCAGCGCCTCGGCGAAGAGGTGCTGATAGCCGGGCGTGCCGAAGCGTAGCTCGCCCTGGCCGATCGGGAAGCCTTCCAGGAGGTTGAGGATCTGGGCGATGTGGGTGCCGCCCGACGAGGGCGGGGCCATCGAGACGATCTCGTGGCCGCGATAGGTGCCGCGCACCGGCTCGCGCTCGACCACGCGATAGTTCGCCAGATCATCCAGGGTGATCAGTCCGCCATGCGCCGCCATGTCGGCGGCGACGGTGCGGGCGAGCGCGCCGGTATAGAGGGTGTCCGCGCCCTCGGCGGCGATCTGCCGCAACGTGCGTGCATAGTCGGCGCGGACGATCGTCTGGCCGACGGTGGGGAGCCGCCCGCCCGGCAGGAAGACCTCGGCGGAGGCGGGGAAGCGGGTCAGCGCCTCGCGTCCGTCGGCGATCATGAAGATCAGGTACTCGCTGGCCGGGAAACCGTCGGCGGCGTGGCGGATGGCCGGTTGGAGGAGTCGCGCGAGTGGCAGGCGACCGTAGCGCGCGACGGCGTGCGCCCAGCCCTTCAGCGCGCCCGGCACGGCGACGGCCAGATAGCCGATGTCGTTGGCCTTGCCGACCGTCTCGTAATCGAGGCTGTCGGCGATCGGCGCGAACATGTCGGGCGTCGCGGCGGCGGGGACGGTGGCGTAGTTGTCGAGCGTGACGATCGCGCCGCTGCGCCCGTCGCGGATCACGAAGAAGCCCGCGCCGAAGGGCGAGACCATCATCGGCTCCACGACCGAGAGGGCGAAGAGGGTGGCGACTGCGGCATCGACGGCGTTGCCGCCGAGCGCCAGAATCTCCGCCCCGGCGACCGACGCGAGCGGGTGATTCGAGGCGACGATGGCGCGCGAGGCGACGACCTCCCGCTTATAGGTGGCGAAGCCCTGGCGCGCAGATATGGTACTCACGGTGCGACCCCCTCCCCGATGCCGACCACCTCCCGACGATGGGCGGAGTGTCGCATGGTGGGCTGGCGGGGGCAACTGGCGTAGGGGTGGGGGGTGGAGATGGGGTGGTGGTGGGCAGAATCTTGGGCGGCGGAGGCGCGTGGCGTGACCGATGTGGCAGGCGGTTGAGGCCCCGCGTTGCTCTGCCACCACCGCGCCTCGGGGCCTGCGGGCCACGAAACCCATCTTCATGGGTTAGGGACTCGCGTCGAAATAGCTGTCCCATGTGGTCTGCGCTACTTCAGTGACGCCCGACAGGAGGGCAACGCCAGCGGGATACGTATTTCGACGCGAGGCCCTTAGTTCTGCGTATCTAGTCCGCGCAGGCGGACTTTGTGGCGACCGCTGTCGCCCCGAGGCGCGGTGGTGGCAGAGCAACGCGGGGCCTCGACCGCCTGCCAGGGGCGGCAGCGCCCATGCCCCACCCACGTCTACATGCCACGCGCACATTGCGCGTGAGCGCGTGGCACGCCACAATAGGGCGACTCTCACGCAGCATAGATCGCCGATGTTCGCAAAGGTGGCCGATCAGCGAAGGATGGTGGCGCGCGTGTCGTTGGCGTTTGTCGGGGTGTTGTCGCTTCGCACGGTCGTCTTCGCGCTCGGGGTGGCGCTGGTGGTGGTGACGGTGCGCTCGGCGATCCGCCAGTTCGTGCTGCCGCGCAGCGCGCCGGATGCGCTGACCCGGACAATCTTCCTCTTCACCCGCTTCCTATTCGATCTGCGGCTGGGCAAAGCGGCGACCTACGAGGCCCGCGACAGCGTGATGGCGCTCTACGCGCCGGTCACCTTGCTCTTTGTCCCCGTCGTGTGGCTCGCGCTGGTGTTGAGCGCGTACACGGCGATGTATTGGGCGCTCGGGGTGCGTCCACTGATCGACGCGATACGGATCAGCGGCTCATCCCTGCTGACGCTCGGCTTCGCGGTGGCGGGGGAACTGCCGACGCTGCTCCTCACCTTCTCGGAGGCCGCGATCGGCCTGATTCTGGTGGCGCTGCTGATCTCGTACCTGCCGACCATGTACGCCGCCTTCTCGCGGCGCGAGGCGGTCGTCAACATGCTCGAAGTGCGCGCGGGCTCGCCCCCCGCCCCGGTCGAACTCTTCGCGCGCTACCATCGCCTGGGACAGTTGGACGATCTGGCCGCGATGTGGGTGGTCTGGGAGCAATGGTTCGTGGACATCGAGGAGACGCATACCTCGCTGGCGGTGCTGTCATTCTTCCGCTCGCCGCAGCCCGATCGCTCCTGGATCACGGCGGCGGGGGCGATCCTCGATGCCGGGGCGTTGTACTCCTCCACGCTCGATCTGCCGCGCAACCCGCAGGCGGAGTTGTGCCTGCGTGCCGGGTATCTCGCCCTCCAGCGGATCGCCGATTTCTTCGGGATCGCCCACAACGCGGACGAGCAAGTGAACAGGCCGATCAGCATCGCGCGCGGCGAGTTCGACGAGGTCTGCGCGCGCTTGGTCGCGGATGGCGTCCCGGTAAAGGCCGACCTTGACCGGGCATGGCGCGACTTCCAGGGGTGGCGCGTCAACTACGATCTCGTCCTGCTGGCCCTCGCGTCGCTGACGATGGCCCCCTACGCGCTATGGTCGTCCGATCGCTCGATACCAGTGCGGCGGCGGCTGTTCACCGGGAATCCCTTCCGGCGCAAGGGGCGGTCGATCGGCGGGTGATGGGCCACCTACTGATCGCTGACACCCCCTTGGCCTCATTCCTCCTTGCGGATCACCAGCACATCGCGCCGTTTGATCTGGCGATCGACGGGGTGTTCCAGGTCGTAGTAGGGCGGCGCGGTGACGACGTGGAGGCTGGGCTGGGACTCGATGGCGGCGGTGACGGCTTCGCGGCGTGGGGCGGTGGCCTCCCAGGCCAAGGTCATGGTGCCGCCCGGCAGCAGGACCTCGGCCCAGCCGGGGACCGCCTCCTCCAGGAAGCGCATGACCTGGCCCTTGTGCTGGATACCGTAGGGCAGATCGGCGACGATCGCATGGAAGCGCGCGCCGCCGGGCAGGCCTTCGAGGAGTTCGACCGCGTCGTAGGTGTTGCCGAGGACGAGCGCGAGGGTGCGCGTCTGTTCCGGACGACCGATGGTGAAAACGGCGCGACGGCCCACGCCGCGCACCCGCTCCTCCGTGCGCCGGTAGGGAATGCCGACCCCGAGCAGAAATTGCTGCACGTAGGCGTCGGTGGTGTCGAAGTCGTCCTTCTCGCGCTCGATGCCGACGGCGTCATAGCCGCGCACCAGGGCGGTGAAGAGTGTCGTGCCGCCCCCGGAGAGGGGATCGAGGACGCGCAGGCGCTCGCCGGTGTCGGCGGCGAAGTCGCCCGCGAAGAGGCCGAGGTTGAGGAGGACGGTGGTGAAGAGTTCGCTGGTTTTCCCCCGATAACGCCGCGCCTCGATGATTTCTTGGGGGAGGAACGGCGCGGCGGGCGGATCGAGCGGGCGCAGGAATGGGCCGGGGTGTTCGTCGAGCGCGGGGAAATATTCGTAGACCCCGGCGACCGTGCCGAGTCGCCACAGGAGGGCGAGGTCGTCGTCGGTCGCGTCGGCGAGGTCGAGCAGGAGCCAGTCCTGGCCCGCGAGTTGGCGGCGTTCGTGGTCGCGCAGGCGCGGGGCGAGGGGGCTGGCGAGGACTTCCGGCACGACGAGGAAACGCGCCAGATTGCCGTAGAGGGTGGTACGCTGCGGGGCGAGGGCGAGGGCGAGAAGCATGCGTGGTGACCTCCATACGGCACGATAGAGCGGCGCGGGCGGGGATGGCTTGCACCCTGGCGGCGGCGTGGCGGCGGGGGACCCTCACCCCCGGCATCGCTGCGGCTCGCCACCCCCTCTCCCCATCCGAGGGAGAGGGGGAAAAGGTCCATCCCCACCCTCCCTTTTAGGGGAGGGTCGCCGCCGCAGCGGCGGGGAGGGGTC
>JAABUN010001546.1_pt1 | contig 49576 bp, 47 predicted proteins | sample 5559311 | NCBI WGS metagenome assembly JAABUN01 (sample SAMN10711877, study PRJNA513370) | rock metagenome | isolation source: Antarctica rocks | place: Antarctica: Victoria Land, Siegfried Peak sud
CCTTGAGCAGCGCGGAAATCTCTAATTTCTTGAAGTGCTTGAATTAAGTTCGCCCCCATGTCTGTTCTCCAACTCTTTAGTTTTAATTATTCTAGTATTTCTCTAAGCAACGAATTATCCCTGGGTTGCTGACTTGTTACCCCCGACCGAAGAAGCCTATCTGTTTCGAGATGTCACCATTTTACAAGATATCGATTGCCATTTAGCCACTGCTAATTTAGCGATGGCAGGGGAACCTTGGGCAGTCCTCACGGATACCCCGCCGACATTGCAAACTTTTGCCATTTACGGTCAGCGATTTGGTGGAATTGAACCCCATTTTAAGGATTACAAGTCAGGGGCGTTTGAATTGATCCGTTCTCATTTACGCGATGCGGAAGCCCTGAGTTGTTTATTAATGCTGATCGCTTCAGCCATGCTCATTGCGATCTCAATTGCGGTCGTCGTGGTCAGTCAAGACCGCCGTCCACTGCTCGACTGGCACTATCAACGGGGACTGAGCTTTTTACAATTGGGGTTGCGGGAAATCAAACGTCTTTGCTATCTAAAACTCCCACTCCCGAATTTAGTCAGCCTGCCTCGACAGAATCCTCCTCCAGCTTCTGCTTCCTTGAAAAAGCGAGAGGAGTTCCAGACCCGGATTGAGTTCTTCCGTGTGACCCTCTTCTCATCTTGAGACTATGAAAAGTTTTCTGCACCACTAAGGGCTAAAACAATCACTGTTTTACTATTATGAGTAATTAAGTTGAGGAACTTAGTTGTATTGCCTTTTTTTAGTTCAAAAACCTTTGCATTAGCTTCATTTTTGGCAATGGTAATTTTATATTCTCGCGCTTTTAATTCTCGCTCAAAATACTGAGATACTGTGGTAACTGAATCTTGAGTTTGTTGGCTGCTTTGATCTAATGGTGCAGTAAATAAGCTTAGACCAGGTTGAGAATTTATATATTTAGGAAAATCTCCAAAAGGATCGTTGAGATTATTAGGATTTGGTAAAGCAATAGTTTCCGCAGGAGTAGAAGCTAGACTTTGAGGATTTTGTTTTGTAGGTTTAGATGCTATTTCTGTAAATTTCTTAATTACAGTTTGATTAATTGATTTTTGCTGATTAATAATTGGTTTATTAGTTTGACGAATAATTGACGATGTGACTGCTGAATTGGCAGGTTTTTTAATAGCGCGCTGTGGATTAGAAGAAATTGGTAGTTGCGTAATTTTAACCTTGTTTTGAACTTGGTCTTTTTGAGTAAGCTCCGCTTTTTTCGTAGGCATAGGGGCAAATAATAGTAATCCATGAATTCCTATAGAAAGTAGCAGCATTGGTCGAGCTAGTTGCTGCCAAGAATAGTTTTTGAGCGGATAGGATAGTGTCATTTTTTAATTAAGTGTTTTTGCAAATAATAAACATTAGAAATCTAAGTTGACAAGCCACAAGACTTTTTCTTTTGCTTTTATATACTAACCATTAGATGACTGGAATCAAAACTTTTTTAGAAAATAGCTATTTTTAATTAGTTTATTATTAATAGTATCAATGAAGCTTCCTAAGAAAAGTTAGCAAACAAATACAGTTACTTAAACAAAAGTTTAGACAATCTTAATCAAAAATTAACCTTTTTCTCCCCATTATTTAACCAAGATAGTAGTAACTTTATTCAGGGTGACAAAAATAATTCTTTGGATTGAGGTTGAATTTATATGGTTGTATATAGAAACACTTTTAGGTTTGCTTTTACAGCTTCAGTAGTCACGGCAGCTATGGTGTTTGGTTCTGTAGTTGAATCTTTCGCCCAAAAAGCAGTAACTTTAAATGGTGCTGGAGCTACTTTCCCCGAACCACTGTATCAACGCTACTTTAGCGAACTGCGTAAAGGCAGCCAACCTGTTCAAGTTAATTATCAAGGCATTGGTAGCGGTGGTGGAATTAGACAGTTAACGGCTGGAAGCGTTGACTTTGCAGGTAGCGATACTGCTTTGACTGATGCGGAAGCAGCTAAAGTTAAAAATGGAGTATTGTACGTACCTACTGCTGGTGGACCAGTTGCAGTAGTTTACAATCTCCCTGGTGTATCTAATCTAAAATTGTCTCGTAAGGTGCTTCCAGCAATTTTTTCAGGTCAGATTACCAACTGGAACGACCCCAAAATTGCCGCCGACAACGCCGGAGCAAAATTACCAAATAGCCAAATTAGATTGGCTGTCCGCGCCGATAGCAGTGGTACGAGCTATATTTTTACCAATGCCCTCAGTGGAATGGATAGCTACTTCAAAGGTAGAATAGGACCTAACAAAGCGCCAAAATGGCCCGGAAAGCCTGTAAGTGCGAAGGGAAATCCTGGTGTTGCTCAAATTGTGAAACGGACTCAAGGTAGCATTGGCTATGTAGAAGCTACTTTTGCAACCAACAATAAACTTCAAACAGCGTTAGTTCAAAACCGTAGAGGAACTTATGTTGCCCCAACTCTAGCAGAGGCAAATAAGGCGCTCAGTGCTGTACAATTTAATCCCGACTACCGAGTTACATTTAGTAACCTAGGTAATCCTGCAGATGGATACCCAATTACAGGTTTGACTTGGTTAATGGTGTACAAAAATTATACGCAGCCCGGTGATGCCGCCGCCATTAAGCGGATGGTACAGTGGATAATGACTAATGGTCAGCAATTCAATGACGATCTTGGCTACACACGGATTCCTCAAAGTGTTGCTGGTCGAGTGGTTCAGAGCGTTAATAGTGGTGTTAAAGGGCCCTAAGCCTTAAAATGTCTAAGATGTTGGTGAATTAAGGTAAGTAGTTTTGGGGTGTTTCCTCTGGGGATACCCCAATAATTATTTAAACTGAGTAGATTGTCATAAAAGTTACTTATTAAATATGCAGCAAAGCACGGAATATGAAGTAAGCGACCTGACAACAGTAGATGGCAATAGTCAGTGGTTAGACAAAGGATTTACCTGGCTGGTTTGGACTTTTGCCTGTTGTACGGCTTTTTTGCTGTTTTGGATGAGTTGGATAATTTTTGAAAAGGCTTGGCCTGCCATTAGCAAGTATGGGTTAGGCTTTTTGTGGGGTCAAGAATGGGAAGTAAGCACTCTAGTTTTTGGAGCTTTGCCTTATATTTATGGAACCTTGGTCAGCAGTGCGATCGCTATAATATTAGCTTTTCCTGTAGGACTTGCGGTAGCAGTAGTTACAAGTGAAGATTTTTTACCGCCGATAGTGCGGAATCCCCTAGCTTTTACGATCGAGTTAATTGCCGCAATTCCCAGCGTAATAATTGGTCTTTGGGGAATATTTGTATTGATTCCCTTTCTTGATCCTTTTCAACAGTGGCTATACCAAAACCTTGGCTGGTTTCCTTTATTTAGCACTCAACCTGCGGGCTACGGAATGCTGGTAGCAGGTTTGATATTGGCAATTATGATTTTGCCAACTATGGCGGCAATTTCCCGCGAGGTGCTATTGGCAATTCCCAAAGAGTTGCGGAGCGGCTCAATGTCTTTAGGCGCTACACGTTGGGAAACTATTTTTGGCGTAATTATCCCGGCGGCGGCTTCTGGTATTCTTGGGGCGGCAATATTGGCACTTGGACGGGCTTTGGGCGAGACAATGGCAGTAACCCTTGTAATTGGTAACTCCCCAGTAATTAGTCCCTCGTTGCTTGACTTGGGTTATACAATCCCAGCAGTGATGGCAAATGAATTTGGTGAAGCCCAAGATGATTTGCACGTCGGCGCACTCATGTACCTTGCCTTAATTTTGTTTATTGTGACTTTGTTTGTAAATATGGCGGCGGTTTTGATGGTGCGGCTGATTGGTCGTCAACAGCAAAAGTAAATTATTTAATTAAAATATATGTCTGCAAGCTATCCCCAAAAATTAGATACATCAATAATTGTAGAAATCCAAAAACCGTTGTCGCCTTATCGGACAATGTTCGACTATGGCATGAGTGCGATCGCCTTTACCCTAACTGGTATTGCTCTAATACCGTTAATAGCGATACTGGTAGAAATTCTCCGCCAAGGATTGCCCCACCTCAAACTCGAAGTATTTACAGCCTTACCAGCGCCACCGCCGATATTACCTACAGATCCTAACGGATTTGGGAATGCGATTGTCGGTACGCTGATGATGGTAGGAATTGCTTCGCTAATAAGTATTCCTGTAGGGGTAATGACTGGGATATTTTTATCAGAGTTTGGTCAAAATTCGGCGATCGCTAATGCTGTACGATTTATTACTACTATTTTGACTGGTGTACCTTCAATTATTGCTGGTGTGTTTGCTTATGGCGTACTGATTCTCAACCACATTACCCAATTTTCGGCGGTAGCAGGCGGTTTTGCTCTTTCTGTAATCATGCTGCCGATTGTTGCTTTAACTACCGAGCAAGCCCTAAAATTAGTACCTCAAAATCAACGTCTTGCTTCGGCGGCTTTAGGTGCTAGTCGGTTTCAAACCACGTTTAAAGTTGCGCTGGCGGCGGCAATTCCAGCGATGACTACAGGAATTTTGTTAGCGGTAGCTCGTGCGGCGGGTGAAACTGCGCCTTTAATTTTCACGGCTTTATTTAGTGACATTTGGCCACAGGGATTATTTGAACCTAGTCCAGCTTTGTCAACGCTGATTTATAAGTATGCTCAATCTCCTGATGTAACTCAAAATCAGATAGCTTGGACGGCTTCGGTAGTTTTAGTTGGTCTTGTTTTGTGTGTGAGTATTCTTTCGCGATTAGCTACCCGCCCACGTTCAAATAGTCGTTAAATTATTTCTCCTCAAGACGAAGTTGTAACTATATTATCTATCCCTATGAACAAAAATAATCCTGCTCCAGAATCATCAATTCCCGCACTCCGAGCCAAAGATTTAAGCTTTTACTACGGCACTCAAAAAGCGCTCGAATCAGTGTCAATGGATATCTATCAAGGACATATAACCGCAATTATTGGCCCTTCAGGTTGTGGCAAATCAACATTTATCAAGTCTCTCAATCGAGTTAGTGAGTTAGAGAGTAGTAATGTCAAAGTTGAAGGTCAGGTAGAATTTTTTGGGCAAAATATCTATGCAAGTCGTGTTAACTTGAATCGTTTGCGGCAACAAATCGGCATGGTATTTCAAAAGCCGAATCCGTTTCCAATGAGTAATTATGACAATGTTGCTTATGGAGTGCGAATTGCTGGTCGTTGTTCTAAAACGGCGTTAGATGAAATTGTCGAATCGGCTCTAAAAAGTGCCGCTTTATGGGATGAAGTCAAAGATAAGTTAAATAAGTCAGCTTTGGGGCTTTCGGGTGGACAACAACAGCGCCTTTGTATTGCTCGTGCTTTAGCTGTGAAGCCCAAAATTTTATTAATGGATGAACCCGCTTCAGCCCTCGATCCGATCGCTACAATGAAAATAGAGGACTTGATCAAAACTTTGCGATCGTCGGTCACGATCGCCATTGTGACTCACAATATGCAACAAGCGGCGCGGGTTTCTGATTACACGGCATTCTTCAGCACTGATGAAAGCCGAATTGGGCAGATGGTAGAATTTGGTTCTACAACTCAAATTTTTTCTGAAGCAACTCACTCTCGCACCCGCGATTATGTACAAGGACGTTTTGGCTAATTTATGATTAATAATGTAATTTTTCGGCGGTTATTTTCTTGGGTGGCGATCGCCTTTACAATTCTACTAGCAACAACAAGTAGCGTCCAAGCTGCCAATCTACCAAAGGCAATTATGTATCGAGATCCAGCCTGTACTTGCTGCGGTGCTTGGATGAAACACTTGCAATCTCAGGGATTTAAAGTAAAAAATGTTCCCACGGCTGACATGATTACTTTTAAGCAGAAACACGGCGTAACCGACGATTTAGCCTCTTGTCATACAGCAATAATTGATGGCTACATTGTTGAAGGTCACGTTCCTAGCGACGATATTAAGCGATTATTGGCACAAAAACCCGATAATATTAGAGGTATTGCAGTTCCCGGTATGCCTGTAGGTACGCCAGGAATGGAAATGGGCAACAAAAAAGATTCTTATGCTGTAGTTTCTTTTGATAAAAGAGGACAAACTAAAGTTTTTAAACAATATTCTTTTTAATATATGCAGCAAGAAAAAATATTGTGGTTAGTTAAAGGTGTTGGCGGCTTGCTGTGCATTGGTTTAGGCTTAAGCGTCTTTGGTGAAGCTTTGAGTCGAAAAATTAGCGGCGATGGCTGGTTTTGGATTGGTACAGCAAGTTTAGCAATATTTAACTTTGGTTTATGTTTGATGTTTGATAGCCATAATCATCAGACCCGATTAACAAAGTTGAAACAAGAAAACTTAGTCTAAAAATCGTCATGAAAAATAGATTTTTTTAACCACTTTAATAAAAATATAGTACAGATCCATTTTGGCTTTTGAAACTTGCATAGAGATTATTTACCCGCTCTAGCGGAGGCGATTTCACCCTTATTACACTATTAACGAAACTTAAAGAAGTGGTATTAATTCTTCTTGATAATTAAATTTAAGCTATATGTTACAACGGTTTCAGCCCAAAAAATAGCAATTATTCGTGTCCGGCTACGGTTATACATTGAACCACAATGGGGCATTGCATGATAGAGCGCTCAATTCTTATTATTGATATGCGATGTTAATAAAGGCGACATATTATCTAAATAATTGACAAAATTGTCTAATAAATGGTAATGTTTTCACGGGTGCATCGTTTGAATTATAAAAATAGTTTGGCTCGTGTAAACCTCAACCATAAATTTCATGAACACCCGAATTCTCGGTAATTTTTGTAAATCTTCCATAGCACTGACTATTGCAGCAATTAGCTCAACTACTTTACCTGTCCAAGCAGCTTTACTTGTAAGTAGCATTGATGATAATTCTATCAAACAGTATGACGACACAACGGGTGCATATATCCGGGATTTTGTTACTTCTGGTAGCGGTGGGCTATTGAATCCTCAAGGCTTAACCTTGGGACCCGATGGCAACCTGTACGTCAGCAGTTCAGGTACAAACAGTGTCAAAAAATATGATGGCACTACAGGGAGCTATGTGAATGACTTTGTTGTTTCTGGGAGCGGCACGCTGTACCAGCCAAATGGTTTAGCCTTTGGTCCCGACAACAATCTTTATGTTGGTAATACAATTTTAGCAAGCTTGAACGGTTCTACAAGTAGTGCGGTAATCAAGTATGACGGAACGACCGGAGATTTTCTTAGTGAAGTTGTAGATGGAATTCAAGACCCTTTTGGTTCTCTGTCTCCTTACAAAGATGTAGCATTTGACTCAAAAGGCGATCTGTACACTACTTTCTTTGGCTTCCGTTCAGGCTTGGGTAGCGTCAACAAGTATGACCCAATTACAGGAGAAGGTATAGGTGGCTTTTCAGCAGGTGGTCGACCGTTCGGTTTAGCAATTAGCTCAAATGATGACATTTATGCAAGCGATTTGAGTGGTGCTGTGTTCAGACAAACAACGACTGGACTTGTGCAAGCATTCATTCCTAATGGCGGGGAGCTTAATTTTGGGACTAGAGACTTAACTTTTGGTACAAATGGGAATTTATTAGTAGTCAATTCGTCCACTAATAGTGTTAAAGAGTTTGACAGTGAAACAGGAGACTTTTTGGGTAACTTTGTTGCCTCTGGGAGCGGTGGTTTATCTAGCCCTAGTTATCTAACTACTGCTAATGTACCTGTTCCCGAACCTTCTTCTGTATTAGGCATAGCCGCACTTGGTGGTTTATTCGTAGGTGGTGCTTTGCAGCGTAGGGTAAACAGCCGTAAGAAACCATCTATATAGACAGAACTAAGTCTCAATATAGCGACTCTTGTTTCCTAGAAATATAGGCTTAAACTCCTCAACAAACGAAGTAGATAGTTAGCGATCGCCACTTCCAAGCTTATTAGCAGTTTTGGTAAAGTTAACTCTGTACGTCTTGATAAGACTATGCTACCAACAACGTAAACCAAAGCCTGTCATGGGGACGGATATTAACACGTCTAAGCATGACAAGTTCTCTAAACAATCAGGTAAATAAAAATGGAATTTGACGACAATTTGCTATCCTCAAAAGCAGCTAACTTAGCTACCGAATTGCAAACAGACTTACAACAATTTGTTCCGCCTTCAAGAGTTTCAGCCCTGCAACTTGAAGCTGAAGTTCTATCAGCAACAACATCAAACTCTCAAGCTCGAATCTCTAGCATTGAAGCTGCAACTGCGTCCGTGCCAATTGAGGGTACGCCTGCTAATGATATTATCGTTGGCACTAACAATAGCGACACAATCTTTGGGTCAGATGGTGATGACGGCATCTTTAGTCTTGATGGCAACGATACAGTTTTTGGTGGTGATGGGGTTGACATCATTATCGGTGGCGGTGGGAATGACTTGCTCAATGGTGAAGACGGTAATGACTTGATTTTTGGAGACTCTCAATTTTTTGGTGTTGGTGGGGATGACATCATCAATGGTGGTAACGGCTTTGATGTTGTATTCGGTGGTGTTGGCAATGACACTATCAATGGAGATAACGGAAGAGACACTTTGGATGGTGAAGAAGGAAATGACACTATAAATGGAGGGCAAGGAGCAGACGATCTATTTGGTGGTAATGGGAATGATTTACTAAGCGGCGGTAGTGGAGACGATTTCTTGAGTGGTGGAAATGATGATGACATTCTCAATGGTGATGCAGGCAACGATCGCATTTTTGGTGATGCGGGCAATGATCGCATTTTTGGTGGTGAAGGGGCTGATATCCTCAATGGTGGTGAAGGCAATGACGTAGTTTTTGGCGGTACAGGGAACGATCGCTTTTTTGCAGGTTCTGGCAACGACCAAGTCTTTGGCGAAGATGGTGATGACACCGCTGATGGGGAAACTGGAGATGATTTCTTGAGTGGCGGTAATGGTAAAGATACACTCTTTGGTAGTATAGGCAACGACTTCCTCGCTGGTGACGGCGGAGACGACTTGCTTGTTGGTGGAGTTGGGGACGATACCCTAAATGGTGGAACTGGTAACGATACTTTAATAGGCGTTGACCCCTTTGTCCCAGCTTTTGGATTCGGTAGTAACGAGATTGATATCTTAACTGGTGGAGAAGGAAGCGATAGTTTTATTCTTGGGGACGCTAACAACGTCTACTACAATTTTAGTCAATCTGATGCTATTGGCTTTGCTATAATCACTGACTTTAACTCTAGCTACGATACTATCCAGCTTAACGGAACTCAAGCGCAATATTCTTTATCTCAAGGTTCTACAGATTTGGGAGAAGTATTTACTAACATCTTCTTAAATACATTCGACCAAACGAACGAACTAATTTCCACAGTACAAAACGTCCAAATTTCTGACTTTAGTACTGGCTTTAGCTTCGTTTAACTTTATTATCGTAATTTTCCAGCCATAATGTACTGATTTGGCGGTGAAACTTACGGCGAGGAATGACCAGGCGTTTTGGGATGAATAGTTCATCCCAAAATGCTACTTCTATGAATAGAATTCCCCCAACTGTTTGCTAGGAAGTCCCCACCACAATGCTGTTAGCTTTCGGTGAGGCAGCATATTACTGTTCGTCGCGCCCGTGAACTTGAGCAGGTGGACTTGTAGCTTCGACGGCTGTAAAGGATTCTAAGATTTTGTAGGTATGAGAAGAACCTTTAGGGACAACCCAAGAGTTGCCAGGTTCTAACAAAATCATTTGTCCTTCAAGGTGCAGTTCAGCTTTGCCTTTAATCACATAACCAACAGTTTCATATTCCCGCGTAGCTGGGGGTTTAGCGTCGGAAGTTGGTTGCTCATCTTCCCACAAACGCATAGATACAGATTTACCAGAGGCGAGATATTTTTGTCCTAATTGACCTGTGGGGGAAGTAGTAGAATCTATTTTTTTTACACTTGTATCGCTCATATTTATCTCCTATTTAGTTGCTATTTTCCTGGTACGAGTTCGACTTTGATCCAGCCTGGTTGTCTTTTGTCGAAGGCTTTGTAAGCTTCAATGGCTGAGGTGAGAGGCTCTCTTTGAGTCAAGATTTTTTCGGGATCGACAGCGCCAGTTTCTACCAAATCTACAAGGGTAGGAATATATTTGCGATGGTTGCAGTTGCCCATGTTGATTGTGAGGTTTTTGTTCATCGCCATACCGAGGGGGAAGAAACGATGACTTGGCGGATAAACCCCAATAACTGACAAAGTTCCGGCTTTGGCTAAACCTTTCACTGCCCAGGTTATAGCTTGGGAGGGACCGTCACCGGGGTTCCAGTTGCCATTGCTGGGGTTAGTTTCGGGCGCGATTTGTTCGACTTCTTGTTGAAACTCTTTTGCTTGCTTTTGAGCTTGTTTTGCGGCGGGGCCTTGGTGAGGTTGAGTTGAATCAACACCCACAGCATCGATCGCGCGATCAACCCCAATACCATTAGTTAAACTCTGAATTGTCTCAACAGGATCTTCGGCGTTAAAATCAATAACTTCCGCCCCTAAATCTCTTGCCATGTCTAGACGAGAAGCAATGGTATCGACGGCCAAAATCCGTCCAGCACCTAATAGTTGCGCGCTGGCGATCGCAAATAACCCCACAGGGCCGCAACCAAATACCGCCACTGTATCGCCGGGGGAGATTTCAGCAATTTCTGCGCCAAAATAAGCAGTGGGAAAAATATCCGATAACATAATTGCTTGGTCATCGGTTACACCCTGGGGCAACTTGACTAAACCAACGTTGGCGTAGGGAATCCGGGCGTACTCAGCCTGCAATCCTTGAAAAGGCCCGGTATCTTTAGGCCCCCCAAAAAAGGCAGTTCCCGCACTTGGCCCATTGGGGTTTGCTTCATCGCATTGGGCATAGTAACCAGTACGACAGTAGGAACACGAACCACAACCAATAGTAGACGGAATCACAACGCGATCGCCTATTTTTAAGTTACGGGCATTTGCGCCGATTTCTTCAACTATCCCTACTCCTTCGTGACCTAAAATTGTCCCTGGGATCATTCCCGAAAAAGTACCGCGAATCATGTGCAAGTCTGTACCACAAATAGCGCTGGCAGTGAGACGCACGATCGCATCCATGGGGTGAAGAATTTTGGGTTCGGGTACGTTATCTAGGCGGATATCGCCTATACCGTGAAAAACGACAGCTTTCATAGTAGATTCTCCTGAAGTAAAAAACTATTTCAGCAAAACAGGTTGGGCATTAACACGGAGACGAAATAAGCTGTAAGGCTTTTGACGCAAGTCTTTGCCATTTTGATATTGAGCTTGACGGTGGAGTTGATTGGCGGTGAAGTAAAGGTAGCCATTACGGGCTAGAGATAGAGTATCGGGCCAAAGTACGCGATCGTCATTAACTAGAGTTTCGTAAGCACCATTAGGCGATCGCCTTTGAATGGCATTTTGCTCGTAATTAGTTAAATAGACCCGGTTTTGAGAGTCGGACTCTAACCCATCAGAAGCGCCGCCTTTTTCCCCCAAGTCTACAACCGTTGCTGCTACTTGTTCGTCAGTTATTTGCTCGTTTGCCAAGGCATCGGTACTGACGCTATACAATCGCCGTCCAGCTAAGGGACAGTAATATAATGTTTTGCCATCGGCACTAATAGCGATACCATCAGAGCCGATAGTAATAGGCGTGGAGGGCTGATTTGCAGAGGGACGGTTGCGGACGACTTGACCTTCAACGCTAGGTAAAAAGTTTTTGACCGCTTTAGTCGAGGGATGGTCATTTAATCGCCGCCAGCTTTTACCCGAATCCAGGTCTACAACGATAATTCCATTGGAGCCGTTGCCGGAAGAATCGGTAATGTAAGCAATTCCCGCATTACCGCGCCGCAAGTCAAAGCGAATATCGTTGAGGTAAGTTGTAGGCAAAGCTACTTCTTGCGGAAACAAGATAGTTTTAAAGACGCGGTTTTGCTTGAGGTCAACACCAATTAGTTTTGGCCCACCGTAAGTTGTTGGGCCAAACTCAATACTTCCGGTATCTAGTAGCCATAAACGATCTTGAGGATCTATGACTACGCTTTGCACTGAAACCAAGGACTCTGATTGTTTGCTGGGATTTAAGCGATTAATTTGAGCGTTAGGATAAGCTACCGTGCGACCGTTTTTGACTTCCGCCACAGTGTAATCTACTTTGTCACCCCAGCGAGGGAAATTGACAAAAATTCTCCCATTAGCGGAAACAGTCACACCTGTAGGCATAGGGCCACTAAAAGAGGCAACTTGCTCGATATTGCCTAGCTTTTTTTCTTGGGGTAGTGCTTGGACGGGAGACGTAAAAGCTATGGTAGATAAAAGGCACGCCATAGAAAAGCTTAGATATTTCACGGCTTGAGAACAACTTTGATGCAGTCGTCTTTTTTGTGCTTAAAGATTTCGTAGGCGTGGGGTGCGTCTTCTATTTTCATCCGGTGAGTAATGATGTAAGAAGGATCAATATCCCCGTTTTGGATCCGTTCGAGTAACGGGCGAAAGTACCTATGTACATGGGTTTGCCCGGTTTTCATTGTCAAACCTTTATTCATAAAAGCGCCCATCGGTACTTTGTCTATAAAGCCAGTGTAAACACCCGGTACAGACACTGTGCCACCTTTACGACAGGCAACGATCGCTTGACGCAAAGCTGTAGGTCTATCGGTTTCCAAACGCAGCGCTTGCTTTACCTCATCGTAGAATCCATCTAAACCCGTGCCGTGGGCTTCCATTCCCACCGCATCCATACAAGAATCTGGCCCACGTCCCCCGGTCATTTCCTTAAGTGCTTCCCCTGCATCTACTTCTTCGTAGTTAATGATTTCTGCTTTGCCTTGTTCTTTTGCCATTTTCAATCGTTCGGGAACTCGGTCAATGGCAATTACTCTTTCAGCACCTAGCATATAGGCGCTTTTAATCGCAAACTGTCCGACGGGGCCACAACCCCAAATTGCTACCGTATCTCCGGGTTGAATATCGCAGTTTTCTGCCGCCATGTATCCGGTGGGGAATATGTCGGTAAGAAACAAAACTTGATCGTCGGTTAGTCCGTCAGGAATTTTGAATAAGCCAGTATCAGCAAAGGGAACGCGGGCATATTCAGCTTGTCCGCCAGCATAACCACCCGTCAAATGAGAGTAGCCAAAAAGACCAGAGGGGGAATAACCCATGATTTTTTCTACCATCCAAGCGTTGGGGTTGGAGTTATCGCACAGCGACCACAAATCACGGTTGCAGAAAAAGCACGAGCCGCAGGAAATTGTAAAAGGAACAACAACGCGATCGCCTATATTGACATTTTTAACGGCGCTACCGAGTTCAACTACTTCTCCCATAAATTCATGCCCGAGGATGTCTCCGGGCTTCATCGTGGGGTTGTAGCCATCATAAAGATGCAAGTCAGAACCACAAATCGCAGTGGAAGTAATTTTAATAATTGCATCGCGCGGGTTGATAATTTTGGGATCAGGTACGGTTTCAACTCGTACATCGTTAGTGCCATACCAGCAAACTGCTTTCATAATGTTATTTTGTGAGGTTTTTAACTTAAGGTTTGAGGACAACTTTTATGCAGTTGTCTTGTTTCTTTGGACTGTGGGAATATAGCCGCCGTAGATGTGCAAATCTGAGCCACAAATTGCTGTTGATGTAATTTTAACGATCGCATCGCGCTCGTTGAGAATCTTCGGATCTGGTACTGTGTCTACTTGTACTTTATTAGCGCCTTGCCAGCAAACAGCTTTCATTTGTGGATTATTCCTTAAAAGTTAACTACCTTTTGGCTGTCCTTCAGTGCTGGCAATTTCCCCGGCTTCCATCAACATTTTGAAGCGACGCAAATCATCGCCAATTTGTTGTTCTGGTTCTTCGCCAAAGAGTTTTGCTATAGCTGCTGTGGCTGCACCGCCTGGGGGTGCGTATTCCATTACTACTTTTACTTCTGTACCGCGATCGCCTGTTGCGGGTTTAAATCTGATAAAGCCAGAGTTATCAATGTCCGCACCTTCTACCGAAGCCCAGGAAATAAATTCATTTTCCCGATCTTCAATGATGTCTGCATCCCACTCTACGGTTGCTCCTAGGGGCGCAGTTGCTACCCAATGCGATCGCTTTTGATCTACGACTGTTACTGACTTGACGTGCTTCATAAAGCTGGATAAATTGCCAAAATCATGCCAATAACGGTAAAGTTCAGCCGCAGGCTTGTTAATTGTGACAGTTTTCTCTACTTTGATGGTTTTATCCATCCCTAACGCTTCGGTAATGCCTCCTTGAGATTTGGCTGCTTGATAAGCCAGACCGCCCCCGGCGATCGCCATTAATGCCCCACGCAACGATCTCTGGCGCAATCCCATCAACACCATTGCACCGCCGCCAATTAAGGAAGCCCATTTTCCAGTATCGCCGCTACCTTCGTTTTGATTGCCTTTATCTTCAATGGTTGAACTCATGATTTGCTCCTTTAAATTGACATCTCCCCTGTTTCAAGAGGAGAGGTTTAAAACTATGCTGTTACTGATGCGCCCGTTGTGGGCTTTGCGGGTTTTGTCCCTAGGAAGTTGCGGTACAAATGAACTAGATTCTGTTCGTAAACCGCCAAGTCTTTTTCAATTGCTGCAAACAAGTCTGTAGCAACGGGATCTGTAAACTTGACGCGCAAGTTGTGAATATCAACTACACCTGTTTGCAAATCTCCTAAAGCGCGACGCAGTAGAGAGTTGTCATCGCTACCTTGTACTGATGCTTTTAACTTGGCGTAGGTATCAGCAATGTTTGCAGTTAAGGAAGGCTTTTCGCCCATTTGATTGAGTCTTTGTTCTAGCTTTTTGATGTGGAATTGCTTATTGGCGATAATTTCTTTAAGCAGATTTCGTAAGCCTTCATCGCTTGTTTTTTGAGCGTACTGGTCAAAAGCTTCTTGGGCGTAGCGTTCTCCCGCCAAAGCGGTGTTCAATCCCTGGGTAATTTCTCCCTTACTCGAACCGCCCCAAGAGTCTGCTAATTTCCACCAGTCTGCATTAGTATCGGTTTCTTCTGGTAAAGCTGCTTCTTTGCCACCATAACCAAGACGGCTAAGGATAGCAGTAGTAAATATTGCCAAATCTCCTGGCTGACGAGACGTAATTAAATTACCATCAACTACTAAAGGCTGATCAATGTAGTTTGCACCAGCATTGATCATGTCGGTTTTAATAGCGACAAAACCTGTTGCTTGCTTAGCTTTGAGTAAACCAGTTTCAATTAAAACCTGTGGCCCGTGACAAACAGACGCAACAAGTAAACCTTGTTCCATTGCATCCTTGACAAACTGCACAGTATTGGGATTAATCCGCATTTTATCGGGAGCCATACCCCCAGGAATTACTACCGCGTCAAACTCCGATGCGACAGACTCTGTAGTTGTACCATCGGGCTGCATAGAAAGCTTACCTTGTTTGCCTTTGTAAGTTTCATTCATGCGTGAACCAAGTACCGTTACATCCATACCCGCCATTTTTAAGGCTTTGTAAGGTATTTGAAATTCCGCATCTTCTACGCCATTTTCAATCAAAATAGCGACTTTTTTTGCTTTTGTACTGTTGTCTACCATAAAACTTTCCTCCTATAAGTTATAGCTACGATGTTGCAAATCAGTTTTGATAATCGTCCGACAAACTTTTACTTACTATCGGCAAATTCATAGCAATATTTTAGCTAATCTCATTAGCTCTTTCTAGCTTCAATTTAAGGTTATGTAGATAGCTATTAAGTTCTCGTCAATCCAAAGGGATAGATTGTTTCTATCGCAAGGGATAAGTTACCTAACTGGTGCAAACGCTATGGTAAACAAATGCGATCGCACTCCAGTAGAAGTTATGGCTAAAAACAAAAGTTCAGATTTACCTCAAGAAGTTACCGAATCTTACGGTACAGGCGTACATGAATCCTCTATTGCAGATATTGGCGATGCAACGCTAACAGGTGGCGATATAGATGCAGATTGGCAAGATGCTGATACTGTAGGTGACGAAGCAGTAGGCGGTACTGCACCAACTCCCGACCAAAATATAGTTGATGAACTAGGGGCGGCGGTAGGCTTGGAAATGAGCGATCGCGCGTCTCTGCGAACAACGGAGATTTTGGAAGAAAGAGACGATCACCGTTGGGAAGACGATCCCATGTCTTCGGAAGATTACGAAGAACACAAAGTATAGTTTCCCCAAAATCAAAAAACAACCCAAACCTTAAAGGACTATGGCTCACCTTAGCCGTACATAGTATTCAGAGTTGCTTGTACATAGATGTAATAAAAAGGAGTAACAACGTGGACGCTATTGAAACCCTAGAAAAAGATCATGACAGAATTAGAAGTCTGTTTTCAGAGTTTAACGAGACTACCGATCCTCAAGAACTACAAGATTGTTTTGATAAAATTGGCAACATTCTAACCATACACGCCGAAGCCGAGGAGCAAGTTCTTTACCCCGAAGCAACTAATTGTGAAGGTACGGGCGAAGTAATTGCCAAAGGTTACCAAGATCATGACAAAGGCGATCAAATGGTTTTGGAGATTAAATCTATCAGTCCTAGCCAATCTGAATTCAAACAAAAAGTCAAGGAATTACAGTCGTTTATACTCAATCATTTGGATGAGGAAGAAAACGATCTCTTTCCTAAAGTCCGCCAGGGTATTGACGATCGCAAGCTAGAGGAACTTGCTACTGAAATTAAGCACACCAAAGCTGAGGTTGCGTCCAAAGTAGTAGATTAATTTTTTGTTGGCTGTACAACAGTTAGCTAGGCTAAGTAATTAATTCAGTGGGTGATAAATATAATTTCTCTAGCTGCGAACTTTGTTTGCAGCTAGGGTAGTTTGATATGCACCAAGTATTTTTTTAGCCTACTGGGCTTCAAATTCTTCTTTTGTAACTCCGCAAACAGGACATACCCAATCTGCTGCTATATCTTTAAAGGGAGTGCCTGGTTCTACGCCGGAGTCTGGATCTCCTTGCGCTGGATCGTAAGTATATCCGCAGACTGTGCATATATATTCATCCATAGTTGATATCTCCTCTTGAATTGACAACTCAACTACATGGTATAAGCATTACCCCATTGCAAAAATGAGTCAGGCGGTAGAAAGTGTACGCTAGAACTTAACGTACTATTAAGAGCAACTTCATGGCAAAAAAACGGGATTCGCACTTCTCTGAAGAAGGTTTTGACTTTCTTGATCGTCAAAATGCCACAGATAGCGCTCAGGCGATGGTAGGACAGGTAGCGAAACGTTTTGACAAACAATACAAAGGTGAAGGTTTTGAACTTCCCCCAGAAGTTGAAGCCATGCCAATTTTTTTAGAGTGGACTGCGGGTACACTGGCAAATAGAATCAATTCTAATTTTTGGGAAATTGCCAAGCCTCAAAAACACTGGCGTTGTTTAGATATTGGCTGCGGTGTCAGCTTTTTGATTTATCCTTGGCGGGAGTGGGACGCATACTTTTACGGGCAAGAAATTAGTACAGTAGCAACAGACGCTTTAAATAGTCGCGGTTCTCAACTCAATTCAAAGTTATTTAAGGGTGTACAGTTAGCACCAGCCGATCAATTGCACTATGCAGCCTCACAGTTTGACTTAGCGATCGCAACTGGTTGGAGTCAGTATTATGAGCTTGATTACTGGAACTTAATTTTAGCGGAAGTCAAGCGGGTACTCAAACCTGGCGGTCAATTTGTTTTTGATATTCTCAATCCTGAAAAGCCTCTAGTAGAAGATTGGGCAATTTTAGAAACCTATTTAGGCACAGAGGTGTTTTTGCAGCCGCTTTCTGCGTGGGAAGAAACCCTAAAAGCAGCTAATGCCAAAATAGTTTCGCGCCAGTCGGGAGAACTCTTTGAGTTGTATAAAGTACAGTTTTTAGATTAATGAGCGATCGCCTCCAAATGCCAGTACAGAAGTAGAATTTAGCTAGATGCCTCAGCCAATTTAAAAGGGCGTGGTCTAGCAATGCCGTAGCCTTGAGCATAATCTACCCCAAGCTCTGTAAGCTTTTGCAAAATAGCATCATTTTCTACAAATTCAGCAATAGTTTTCAAACCCATCACATGACCAATTTGATTAATGGCTGCGGTTAGTGCCAAATCCATGGGAACCTCAACAATCTCCCTGACAAAGTTGCCATCTATTTTTAGGTAATCGACTGGTAGGTTTTTGAGATAAGCAAAAGAAGACATCCCACTCCCAAAATCATCTAAAGCAAAGCTACAACCAAGACTTTTAATTTCTCGAATTAGCTTACTAGCATTATTGAGGTTAGTAATAGCGATTGTTTCAGTAATTTCAAAGCAGATTGCTTGGGGTCGAACTTGGTGTAGGGCAAATTGTTCGTGCAAAAAGCCAATAAACTGATCGTCGTTGATACTCGCACCAGAGAGGTTTACGGCATAAAAAGAGCGATCGCTCTTTTCTAGGCAATCCCCATCTTGATAGTACTGCCCAAGCTCGGTAAAGAGAGTACGAATTACCCAACGGTCAACAAGATGCATCAAACCGTAACGTTCAGCCGCAGGAATAAACGCCATTGGCGGTATGAGCTTACCCGTTTCATCTAGAAGGCGTAGTAAGATTTCACAATTTTTGTGACTTGACTCAGTTGAATTTAGAGAGACAATTGGTTGGCAATAAAGGCAAAAACTATTGTTTTCTAAGGCTTTATGAATCCTAGACACCCACTGCATTTGACTGTACTGAGTTACTAGCTCTTTATCATCACAGTGATAGATATGGACGCGATTGCGTCCAGCATTTTTAGCTGCATAACAAGCTGCATCCGCCGCATTTAATAGACTAGCCAAATCGGCTGTCTCTGTATCTATCCCAACTAAACCGATACTGACACCTACTGTAAAAATTTTGTCCTGCCAAATGAAGCGAAATTCCTCAAGCTTTTGCCGTATAGTATCAGCAATTCGCAGTCCTTGCTGGGTTGGGCAATTATTAAGTAATAGACCAAATTCATCTCCGCCTAAACGAGCAACAGCATCAGCAGACCGCACTTGATCTTTTAATAAATTAGCCACTTGACGCAGGAGTTCATCTCCGGCCGCATGACCGCAGGTATCGTTGACGATTTTGAAGCGATCCAAATCTAGGTAACATATTGAATGCTGCTCGTTGTTTGTTTTGAAATTTAGCAATACTTGTTCTACTCGCTGCTCAAATTCTTGTCGGTTGATAAGTCCTGTCAATAGGTCATGACTAACTTGCCAAGATAAACGTTTCTCACTGTCGCGCAATGCTCCTTCCGCCAGCTTACGCTCGGTAATGTCTCGGAAGACAATTACTGCACCTCTAATTTTTCCTTGATCATTTTTAATCGGTGCAGTACTGTCATCAATCGGTATTTCGCTGCTGTCTTTATTAATTAAAATCGTTTGTCCGGGCAGACTAATAGTAACACCCCCCTGTAATACTTCTGCTAAGGGGCTATCGATTTGAATGCGGGTTTCTGCATCAATAATATGGAGTATTTCTGCGGCATTTCTACCAAATGCGTCTTTTTGTTTCCATCCTGTTAAGGCTTCAGCAACAGGATTGAGTAACGTTATACAACTTTTATCATCAATAGCAATAACAGCGTCGCCTAAACTTGCCAAGACTGTTTCTAACCATTGTTCTCTTTCTTTTAGTTGTTTTTCTAATTTATGCCGATGTAAAGCAATTTCGATTGTAATATGCAATTCTCTTTCATCAAATGGCTTAGTAATATAACCGAATGGTGCTGTATTTTTTGCCTGTTGAATTGTATTTATAGCTGAGTTAGCGGTTAAATATATTACCGGAACCTTAAATTCGTCCCATATTTTTGCTGATGCTTGTATGCCGTCCATTTTACCTTTTAGGCAAATGTCCATCAAAACTAAATCTGGGAGAGTAAGCGCAAGTTCTCTGAGCGCTTGCTTGCCTGAAGCTGCGATCGCAGTAACTGTGTATCCTAGCATCAATAAGTTTTCTTTAATAACTTCTGCTACAATAACCTCGTCTTCTACGATCAATATTTTTATATTATTCATTGCTTCATTTATCAAATCTATCTGTGTTTAAAGGAAATATGATTTTAAATTTTGTATCGTTAATATTATTTATTTCAATTTCGCTATCTAGCTGTCTAAACTAAGCTCCTAACTAATTTTAGACAGGAAGATTTAATCTTTTCTAAATATGGCTCTGTAGAAAAGCCACACGATCATCTTGAACAACCAGTTTATAATTATGAGAGTTTGGCTTAGAAAAAGTAATACTGATTTCGCCCAACTTACCCTCTGGAAAAATGTGCTTCAAAGAGTAGGACAGTCTCAATAGATTTGCTTTTGCGTAGGGATTTTTAGGCTCGCGGTTTAATTATTAGGAAAAAGAACTTTTATTATTGTTATTCCTATTTGTGTCAAACATTTGATTGTTGTAAGTCGTGGGCTTCATAATAACTCACCTCACATCTACTGCTTTGCAGAAACGTTATAAAATTAGAGTCTCTCTCAGTAACTACCGCAATGCCTACAGTAGAATTACTGAAAAACTTAAAGCTTTCACTCAAAAATGGAGATGACTTGCCTTGTTTATCCGCATATTTACTGCATTGTGCCAAACAAATCAAAATTCAAAGCGATAAGTATTAAAAAAGCGAGGTTTAAACCTCGCTTACATGATTTTCAATTAAGTCCTTAATTTGGACGCTTACACGATCGCATTCTCCTTTTTGCGTTTGACAATTATTCCTAGTGCGATCGCAATTACAATTATCAGCATCCATTCGGCGGGTTCGGGAACGGCGGAAACGGCTATTGGATTGTTAAATGTTGGCATTTGTTTGTCCTCAATTTCCCGCTTAAAGCGATCGCTCTCTTTCTCGGCTTGTTTTAAATCGTTTTGCTGCTGCTGGTTTACAAGTACGATCATTGAAGAATAAGGCGTAACAACTTGCGCGGCTTTGGCTACTTTGTGAATCCCGTCAAGATTTGCAATCTCTTTTAAATCTCGATCTTGACCTAAGTAATTAATCAATTGTCTGGCTGCAAAGGGGTTAAATTCATTGTTGGGATCGGCGGGAATATTATTTTTTTCTGCAAACCAAGCATAACCATCTTCAACCCCAATAACTCCCGGTGCTAAAGCTGATTGCGTAGCGAAACGCTGCATCACTTCCTGTACTTGGGTTGCGACTCCCCCGCCACTAGCTTGTATAGTTTCAAAAATTGCATCGTCATAGGCGCTAAACGCTCCGCCTAAATGTACTATCCATAAAGGTGCAGGTAGGTTTAAAGCTTTTGCTTTATCGTCTCCTAATTCGTAACTACCGCGATCGCTTATCAACAAAATCGCATCGTAATTACTGTCGCCGCGCAACTCCTCAAATTGCTGTAACATCTCCAATGGCTGCATTGTGCCGTAAAAAGTTGCCCTTTCCACATCAAATGCTAAATCATTGAGCTTTTTGGGTGCAACTCCCGGCGCTGAAGTTACATAAACATCAAAATCATTGCTAGAAATAGCTTGTTTTAACCATTTAAAGGTTTTAACGGCTTCAGTAGTGTGCTTTGCCATACTGTAGGACGTATCTAATACTATGGCAATGCGATCGCCTGACGGTAAGCGGTAATCTTGTTTAGATAAAGGTTTTCCGGTAATTTGATAGCCGTTTAAGTTGACGTGGTGTAGTAATGGTGTGGTTGGCTTAGTTGCGATCGCACTCCCAAACCAATTATCTTGAGAAGCTATTTTGCCATTATTTAGGCGTTTGGTGTCTTTAGTCCAGAAAATATTACGCTTTTCGCTTAGTTGCGGTAAAGCAATTCCCTCTTTTGTTTGCAAGACTTGGTAAGTCATCCATAGATGTAAGGGTGTCTTTTTATCAGGTAAAACAGGGAAAGCTCTCAAACGGTAGCTATTTGGGCCAATTTGCTCTAATAAAGCTGGATCTACATTGCGTCTAACTTGCTCAGTATATACTTTTTGCGCCGCGCCACGAGTTGAGACAGCAAAGGGGAAACGCGCTGATAAGTCGCTGCTATTTCCTAACCATACCCCGGTAATTACCGCACTTGGGGGTAAAGAAAAAGAGTAAACTATCTCTTGACTGTCATAAGTTTGATTTTCGTAGATTTCATACAACTCTACCTCCGCCCAATCACCTTTAGTTGTTGTTTTTACTCTTTGTTCGGCTAACCAAACTTTTCTCTCATTGATACTCAGCAATCCCGCTTTAGCTTCGCTGCGATTAAAGGTAGCTTCTACGGCTTTTTGGACGGCTTTTTGTTCTCCCCGCAAAATTGGGACATCAAAAAAATCTGAATACAATTTAGTAGCGGTATCTCTGTCTGTGCGTTTACCATCGTATAAAAAGGGTGAAACTAATACGTTGTAAGTATTTTGCAAAGATTGACTAAAATCTTCCCCCAAATGAAAAACGCTGTTATAAAGATTGCGGATATTAGTATTTTCTCGTCCGTAATCTTGATAGCGGTAAGTTGCTAAGTAAGCATTAACTAAGCCTTTGCGGATTTCTTCAGACTTTTGTAATAATAAAGAGCGATCGCGTTCAGTAGTTATTGGCTGCTGGAGTGCGGCAAAAACTTCAACTTGTGGCTGCTTTTGTACGGCGATAATTGCAATCAATCCTGACATTAGTACGGCAATTGTGCCTACATACGCTTTAGTCCAGCCGTACCTTGAGGCAAAATCATTTAAGTTATTTCGCCAAGCTTGAATATAAATCCAAGCCATTCCAAAAGGAATAGTAGCACTTAAAACAATTACTACAGCTACAGGAGACAAAATTATTCCGTAAACAATCACCAAAAAGAGAACTTGTATTGGTGTACTGAATAAACCGTACATAATAGCGGCGCTGAGAGGGATTGCATAAAACAATGCCAGGGTTAGGATGTATAGTGCGATCGCAAGTATCAAACTATGACACGCTAGTTTTATCCATGCACCACTAACGGTTGTGGGATTGCCATAAATTAGCTGATGCAAGTAAGCACCAATACTTATACAACCAGCTAATAAAATAATTGTGCTACCAGGGTTGAGTTCTTTTAGCCAAAAAAAGCGGACTAAACACAGCACTAGCAACGGTGCTTCTACACCATAAAATAGCTGAACTATAGATAAGGTGCGAAAACTAAATTTGCGTTCTTTAGTATCAACATTTTCTAAAGCTTGGGGTTTGGCTTTAGTCAGACTCAAAAGGCTAGTAGTAGTCGGTACGCCGATTAAACCAACCAATGGTAAGAGTAAATCAAAGGGTACTTCTCCATTAAGCGCATCAGTAATAATTGCTGTACCCAGAAAAGGTAAGATGCCCACGTAACCAATTAGCAGCAAAGTTAAATTAAATAGCCAAAAGAAAACTGTAAATAAAGTTTCCCCAGCAGATTTTATTTGCATATTTATACTCCAGTTAAGGAAGATGCGATCGCATCGTGAATATTAGTAGTAAAAGCTTTAATTTCTGGCGTATCCGGCTGTTGGCTGCGGTCAAAAAGCACTGAAACCATTACCCATAAACGGTCTTTGCGCGTCATTCCTCCCCAAAGGCGGGTTAAAAAGTCATCTGTTGTCCGTTGCGGTGATTGAAACCAATAAGTAGCCGCCATTGTCCCGTTATTAATGGAAAGCCAACGCCCTAAAACCTGTGTTGATAGCTGTTTAGATTGCATAGTATCTACTTTCAAACCATTACCTAAAAGGCACAATTCGGGCGCATGGTAAGCTTGCACCGAGTTACTGCTAACTAAGAGAATTGAGCCAGCCATGTTTTGCCACTCAAAGCGGGACTTTTGAGCGATCGCACCCTCATAATTAGCAAAAAAGTCTTTTTCTATCGCCGAAAGCTGTAAAGGCTCTGAGTTCATCTGTGCAGGTAGTGCGATCGCATTGATTGCGCTGGCTGTTACCTTTTGCGGGTGCGGAATTAAAGCTAGTCCTAAAATACAACTACCGACAATTATTTGCTGGGTTAAAGGTTTCAAACTCTTTCCTAATAAAGGAGTTTTGAGTGTCTCCGCTTTGGGTGGTGTATTTTTGTGTCGAGGAACAGTTTGTAATAGCAACCAACTAAACAATCCCGCCGAAATAAAACCAATTAAACCTAGCGGTACATGAAGTATCGCCGCCAAATCTGGGCGATCGCATACATTGCTAATTAAAACTAAAAGTAATATCCTGCCTGTATTAGCAGCGATCAGCAGCACAATATTTGTAACGCAAACTAGCAACCATCTAAACCTAAGCAGCCGATTTTCTAACCAAGTAGCCGCCAGCAAAAATAAAGTACCCGTCCACAAGCTTTTTAACCCACTACAGGGCAAATCTACTTGAGCAATGCTATTTTCTAGCACAATAATATCGTGGGAAGAAATCGCTGCAATATGCCAAAAAGTAAGGATATGTTCAACTAATCGTGCGGTAATTACTCGGACAGGAAACCCCAAACCCGTACCAAATTGAACGCTAAACGGCAAAATACAAGCGGCAAAAATCGCCGCCGGAAGTCCTTTGCGCCAAACATTAGGAGCAATAAATAAACCAATTAAGCCATAAGATGCGATCGCAAATAGCAATACGCCAATCTGGGGAATATCCAGCACCCATTGCAAACCAATTCCAGTTACCGTACTTCCAAACATCAGTATTAAAGGCGCTGGGTGCAATCTAGGTGTAGCAGATAAGCCTAGTTTGCGGCGATGATGGATAGCTTGGACTAATAAAACCGTTGCTACCACCCCAAAAATTATTGAGTTAAAGACGGAAGTATCGCTAAAAGATGCAAATAGCCACTGCAACGCCGTATAATTAAGCACTAGCCAAGCAAATACAATCAAGCCAGTAGCAATCAAGATTGACCAACTAGCCATCTTCGGAGGGGCATCGCTGCGCGTTAAAGTCATAGTTTAATCAAAAATCTATGTCTCTAGACTGACTGATATTGATTAATGTTGCCAAACTCATTTTTTAGTTACATTGACAACAATTCAGGTTAAAACTGATCTTAGAGCGATTTAACTGGTCAAAAAAAGCGGTTGTTTACTACAACCGCTTTTTTATAACTCTAGTATTTTGCTTTTTTTCGAGCTAATTTTTGCTGTTTATTGCGCCGCCGATTAGCTGCAACTACCGCTTCATCTACCGGATACCCAATAAGCGGAATTACCTGATACTGTCGCTCTTCTTCGTGCTTTTTGACTTCTGTATAATCTAACCAGTGGATGCAATCGACAGGACAAGTTTCGATAGCCTCAATGATTAATTCTTCCGAATCTCCATCTTGACGAATTACCCGCGATCGCCCATAATCTGGCTCAATATAAAAGGTATTACGGGCTACATGGGCGCAATGCTTGCAACCAATACAGGTTACTTCATCCACGTACACCCCCTTTTGCCGGATTATACCCCCCAATTCTGGCTCCTTACCCGAACGCTCTAGGTTGTCTCGAAAGATTCCCCCTAACTCTGGTTCTAGATTCGATTTTTCTTGTCCAAGTTCAGCCATTAGTTACTCCAACGCTGTACTAAAAGCCGAATTGAACCATCGGTATTTTGTTGTTGTTCGGAAATTTGAAAGCCTTGCTTTACTATCTCGTTAACTACAGTATGGTAAGCATAACGCTGAGTTACTTGGCTCAAAAATCCCGCCACCGATAGCGGTTGCTGCCAATATTGCAAGTCTGCTACTAATTCGTACTCTTTGCCATTCCAGCTAAAGCCTACATCGTAGCCGTTTTCTTGCTCAATGGCGATCGCAGCTTCCCGGCTTTGTCCTCGATAACCCCTCACTGTCTCCGGTTCGGCTTTCCATTTAATTCCTAAATCGGTAAGTGCAGCTTGTAACGATGTTAGATTGCGGATTTGAGTTTTGATTTGGCTAAAATGTGACATGGTGTTTGTGTGTAAAGGAGCGTAAAACTAAATAAAAAATATAAGTTACCACTGACTCAAGGCATTTTGAGTTGTAGTAACATTAGTTTGGTAAACTTGAGCGGCGAAAAACTCTGAGGTCTGCTCAGTGTCAACTACTGTCCCTAACTGGGCTTCAATGGCTGAAGTGACTTCCGCACAAGAAGATCCAATAATTCCGGTAACTGTTTCCATTACCCGACCGTCTGGGTAAATAATAAACTCTAAAGTTTCCATATATCGTTAAATTTCCTACAGCATAGATTTACGTAACTGTACTAAAAATTTACATAACTTAAGCAATAATTGCTTATAACTAATGTGTCAGTTATTACTTTAAAGTTTCATCTATCAAATTATATACTATTAATAATTTACAAAACTTATAAATAAGTGAGCAGCTACATCAGTTATATGTAAGTTTCCCTTAACTAGACGCTGCCGTCAAGGGAGAAAGAAAACTTTACAATTGAGGCGATCGCACCGTAACGTATCAAATAAAGGAATTTTTGCGCTCGAAGGGGCAGAATAAAGCGGCAAAAGTTTACGATAATTAAACTTTGTTCAGTGTGGGTAACAGGCATGAGTGCCGATATTAAAAGTTTTACGAATTTTACTCCAATGCGCGTAGGAGTATTAGGTTTTGGTGGGTTAGGGCAAGCGGCGGCTAAATTAATTGCCCCCAAAAGTGAGATGTTGCTAGTAGCCGTCGCCGATCTCAAAGGCTATGCTTATGCTGCGGAGGGCTTAGACGTAAATAAGTGTATGAATGCTTACGCGGAGCGAGGCTCCGTAGGCTATTTAGAAGCGGGGGGAATGCTGAGTAACCAAAGTATTCAAGAATTGATCGAAAGCTCAGAAGTAGATGGTTACTTTTTAGCATTGCCTAACTTGCCCAATACATTTATAGCTTCTGTAGCTCAAATGTTTATGCGATCGCCTTGGCAAGGAGTATTAGTAGACGCAGTTAAACGCACCAGCGCTGTAGAACAACTATTAACACTAAAAACAGAACTCCAAGCTGCCAAAATTACCTACTTAACAGGCTGTGGCGCAACTCCAGGATTACTCACCGCCGCCGCCGTTTTAGCCGCCCAAAGCTACGCCGAAGTTCATAATGTAAAAATTACCTTTGGTGTCGGTATTGCCAACTGGGAAGCTTACAGAGCAACGATCCGAGAAGATATCGCCCACTTACCAGGTTACAGCGTCGAAAGAGCAAGAGCCATGACTGACGAGCAAGTAGAAGCCTTGCTAGAGGAGACAAACGGTGTGTTGACATTGGAAAATATGGAACACGCCGACGATGTAATGTTGGAATTAGCCGGAGTATGCGATCGCAGTTGCGTTACTGTTGGGGGTGTCGTCGATACTCGCAATCCCAAAAAGCCCCTCAGTACCAATGTCAAAATAACCGGGAGAACCTTTGAAGGCAAAATTTCTACTCATACTTTTACTCTAGGAGACGAAACCAGTATGGCAGCAAACGTTTGTGGTACTGCCTTTGGCTATCTCAAAGCCGGAATCGGGCTGCAACGCCGGGGGATTTATGGCTTATTTACGGCGGCGGAAATTATGCCCCAGTTTGTGAGATAAAATTGTCCGAGAGACGTTTCAGTGAAACGTCTTTCTATGTTTTCTTTAAACATTTTCTCTAGTCAACGAGGGTATTTCTTCCTTATCCACCGTAACTACTTGCGGAACAAAGGGCAAATTAGCACCTTGCAAACCTTTTTTAATTCTGTCGGGAGTTTCTGGAAAAGTAACAAACAATGGATGAATAGCATTAGCTCCTTCACTAAAGATATGTTTGTAGCGAGGAGGCATTACCCATTCGTAATCCTTATCTAGCCAAACTTGAATTTGTCGCCAGCGCCGGAGCAAATCGGAAAAGTCTTCGTCGGGACGGTGAATAAAAATAAAAATTTCAATACCTGTCTTAATTTTCCACTCTGGATCGCACATCAAAATAGCGACTTCACAAGGTAGCATTCGTGCTTCAGTAGTTTTATCTGCAAGGCTAGAAGCAGGCTGACGCAAGCGCACAATCGGAAAAGGAATGGTAATTAAGCTTTCTTCCGGGCGGCGGAGACTGGGAACAGCTTCTAAATAAGGTCGATATTGCTTCAGGAGGGCGATCGCTGACAATGGATTGCTATACTCTGCTAATAACTGTTCGTAATCAGATTTTTTGCAAGTCATATTATCCAGTTGGCTATTTTTTAATATTTCAGTTAATACAAATTTATTACTGAGCAAAAGTTTAATAGAGTTTAAGGTAAATTGCTGGGGCATTAAAGTAAGAAATCATAATTAATTGGTTATGTTAATACCCGTTACAATTTTTTTGCTTTAACCTAGGGTTTCAAACACTTTAAACATTGGTAAATACATCGATAGTAAAATTACTCCTACCATTCCGCCCAAAACAACAATCATAATGGGTTCAATAATACTGGTTAGCGCTTTTACTGATTGTTCTACCTCATCCTCATAAAAATCTGCAACTTTCATGAGCATTTGGTCTAATTCCCCAGTTTCCTCACCAATACTAATCATTTGAATTGCCATAGCTGGAAAAACTGCATCTTTTTTTAAAGCCAAACTAATCATTCCACCTTGTTGAATCTCTAACCTTGAAGCATCCAAAGCATTAGCAATTACTTGATTTCCCGCAGTATCGCGGACAATTTCTAGGGCGGTCAAAATCGGTACACCCGAACGAGTCAAAGCTCCAAAAGTCCGGCTAAAACGAGCTACGGCAGACTTTTGAATTAAATCGCCAAATAAAGGAACCTTCAGAGAAAGGCGATCGATAGTTTCTCGACCTAGCCGAGTTCGGTAGTATTGTCGCAGAAAGAAACTACCACCAACAAATACAGCAAAGGGAATCAACGCTCTCCAACTTGTAATTATTCCACTAATTGTGAGCATAAACTGCGTTAGTGGCGGCAATTCTACACCTAGCTGCTTAAAAATATCCGCAAAAATTGGAATTAAAAAAATAGTCATACCTAAGAAAATAAGCAAGGCTAAAACCCCCACAGCAACGGGGTAAGTTAAAGCTGATTTAATTTGATTTTGTAGTCTGGCAACATCTTCCAACAACTTAGATAAACGATTCATAACTTCGTCAAGTACACCGCCGACCTCTCCGGCTTGTACCATACTGACGTACAAAGTATCAAAACATTGAGGGTGTTTTCTCATGGCATCAGAAAGGTTTACCCCCTGTTGCACATCCTCGCTAATTTCAATTAGAGCTTTTTTTAGTTTGGGATTAGAAGCTTGCTCTGCTAATACCCCAAGACTCCGAACAATTGCTACTCCCGCATTCGTCAACACCGCGAATTGACGAGAAAAAATCGCTTTGTCCTTCACCGAAACTTTTGCTAAAGCTGCTTGAAATTGACTTAAGTCTAAATTGCCACTCAGTTTAAATTCTTGAGCTTGCTTCAAGTCTTGAATTACAAGCCCCCGTTCTCTCAAGCTAGAACGGGCTATGAATGGGGAAGCGGCAACAATTTTTTCTTTTCGGGCATTTCCTTTAGAATCTCGAACGCGGGCGACGTAGGTAGGCATAGCCGATTTCCTAATAATTTGTGATTAAAGTTGATAACGTAGCAAATAGGACATTTTTAAAATGTCTTTATAAAAAACTAACGAGCCGACATCCCCGCCATTCCTGGTTTTGCTCCCGGTGCTGTTCCGGGAACTCCACCAATCAAACGCTGCAACTCATCAGTTTTAGAAGTCTTAGACATTGCCGCTTCAAAAGATATAGTTCCAGCTTTGTACAAGTCTGATAACACTTTCTCCAAAGTTTGCATCCCCAACTTACCCCCCGTTTGAATGGCTGAGTAAATTTGCGCGGTTTTGCCTTCCCGAATTAAGTTAGAAATCGCTGGAGTAACGATCATAATTTCTTGAGCCATTACTCGCCCAAATTCGTTGGCTTTGGGCTTTTTTCTCGATACCAAAGTTTGACTAAATACAGCAATTAACGAGTTAGATAGCTGAACGCGGATCTGTTGTTGCTGTTCGGGGGGAAAAACATCCACCATCCGGTCAACAGTTTGAGCAGCCGAACTTGTGTGCAATGTCCCAAATACTAAGTGACCAGTTTCCGCCGCCGAAACCGCCAACTGGATAGTTTCCAAGTCGCGCATCTCCCCCACCAAAATCACGTCTGGATCTTCGCGTAAAGCGGCTCTCAAAGCGTTGGCAAAGCTTCTAGTATCTTCTCCGACTTGACGTTGGTGAATCAAACTTTTAAGTGGCTCGTAAACAAATTCAATCGGATCTTCCACCGTCAGAATATGCTCGGCGCGAGTCATATTAATGTTATTGATCATCGAAGCTAAGGTTGTAGTTTTGCCCGATCCGGTGGGGCCTGTTACCAGTACAAGTCCTCTAGGCTTTTCTGATATTTCCCGGACGATGTTGGGCAAATTCAAAGTTTCCATTGCCGGAATTTTAGAAGACAAAGCCCGTAAACAAGCTGCGTAAGCACCGCGATCTTTGTACACATTGACTCGGAAGCGAGCTAATCCTTTTACGCCATAAGAACAATCGAGTTCCCAGTTTTGCTCTAAGTTTTTGCGTTGGGTGTTGTTGAGCATACTAAATATCAGGCGCTGACACTGTTCTTGGGTCAATGGTTCGTGTTCTGTAGGTGTTAATTTGCCATTAATACGAATGTAGGGAGGCAAACCCGCCGATAGGTGCAAGTCAGAGCCACCACTGGTTACTACTTGTTCCATTAAGTCTTCAATCATATATTCCATGTTTTTTCTCCTTGTTAAATATATTTACGGTCAGAAATAACAACGTCTTTTTGGTTCAAAAATTAAATCTATTTATTCTTGAAAGCGAACGGTCATGCAGTATGGGCAGTCTAGCCACTCTTGACGTAATTGAGCATGACAAGTACGACACTCAAGAGAGCTTTTACGCTTGGCCTTGAGTTCAGCTTCTAAACCTGAATCTGTAAAGGTTACTCGTTCTACTTCTTCTAACGTGGTACTTCCTTCTCGTACCAAGTTGAGGCTGTAAGCGAGTAAAGTAACCATCCCTTCTTCTACGGCAACTTCTTTGAGCCTTTCGGTGGGCGCTCCTTCGGTAATCAAAGTTTGCAACTGCTCGGTAATCCGCATTACTTCATAAACCCCACAACGTCCTTTGTAACCTATTCCACTACAGTTTGAGCAAAGTTCTCCCGCACTTCGAGCTTTCAGGATTTGCTCTGGTTGCAAAGCATTGGCTTTATACAGACTAATAGATACATCTTGAGAAGAAGTAGTTAAACCAAATCGAGCAAGTTCGGCAGCACTAGGCGTGTAAGCTATTTTGCACTCAGTACAAACCCGCCGGACTAAACGTTGAGCGACCACCCCCAGCAGCGAACCTGATACCATGAATGGCTCTACGCCCATTTCATCTAACCGCGAGATGGCTCCGGCGGCATCGTTGGTATGGAGAGTCGTTAATACCAAGTGTCCGGTTAAGGCAGCTTCAATAGCCGTTTTGGCTGTTTCTTTATCGCGGGTTTCTCCCACTAAAATTACATCGGGATCTTGGCGCAAGAAAGAGCGCAAAATTGACGCAAAATCCATCCCTTTTTCGCGAATTACCTGTACCTGAGTAATTCCTGGCAAAGAATACTCAATCGGGTCTTCGGCGGTGCTAATGTTTACGCCCGGATCGTTGCGTTCAGATAAAACGGAGTATAAAGTAGTTGATTTGCCTGAACCTGTAGGGCCTGTAACCAGTAATAACCCAAAGGGACGACTAGCCATATCTCTAACCGTTTGCAAACAGATGGGGTCGCTAATTAATTTATCTAAGCCAAGCTGGGTAGCGGCGTTGTCTAAAATCCGCAGCACGACTTTTTCGCCGTAGCGGCTGGGTAAGGTACTAACTCGAAAGTCTACTTTGCGCCCTTCAAACATCCGCCGGATCCTCCCATCTTGAGGCATCCGCCGCTCGGCAATGTCTAATTCAGAAATAATCTTAAGTCGGGCGGTAACGGCGGCAACAATTTGTTTAGGTAAAGGCTCAAAAGCTTTACGCAATACGCCATCTTTGCGAAACCGAATGCGGAGATTCTCCTCTTGAGGTTCGATGTGAATATCTGAAACTTTTTCTTGCAGCGCTTTGACAAGAATTTTGTTGACTAGGGCAATGATTGGAGCCGCCGCCGCATCTTGAACTGCGGCTCCTAAGTCTGCGTCAATATCATCGGGAGCCACTTGCAAGTCCAGATTCTCTAATTCTGACTTGACATCAACGGACTTTTCTATATCTATAAGCTTTTGTTTTTCAACTTGTTCGTCTAGATATTGGGAGAGGATTTTCTGAAAGTCGTCTTGGGTGATGACCATCCTCTGTAAACTCAACCCTTTAGGGCGCAAAATTCGGTTTAAGGTGTCTTGAGCATCTAGATTATCAGGATCGACCATCGCTACTAGCACCGAAGGGGGTGGCGTATCATTTTGCGTCAGAGGAATAAGACGATAGCGACGACAAGCATCTACCGGAATTAGCGTGTTAATTAAGTTTCCGGCGGTATTGATGCTGGTTTCACTAACTTCAGGATCGAGAAATTCAACGCCATAAAGAATTTTTAGCTCAAATAATTGTTGTTTTTTATAATGTCTAATTAAGTCGGGGGTGAGTTGTTTCCCCGTGATCGCCTCTAAAGTATCGGTCAAAGACTTTCCTGATTGACGGCTTTGGGTTAAAGCTTGATTTATTTGGTCGCGGTTAGCAAAACCAGCTTCAATCACTTTGTTGCCAAAAGGAGATAGGTCATCTTTAACAATTAGCGCCCTTCGTTGCTGGGGAGAATAAGTCATAAATTTTTGGGGATAAAAGTTGCTATAGATAGAGTATGCCCAAACTCTAGGTTAGAGTTGCTATGCAAAGGCATTTTGTGGCAAAAAATATCAGTAGTGATTATTTGAAGAGAATTTTTAGGGGTCTGAGGTTGCCCGAAATGAATCAGGAAGATCCAAATAAAGTCTTTAGCTGGGCGATCGCGTTTGTTTAGAGCGGGAACCCTAGAAAAAACTTTTCTAAATCTTAACTAGCAGTGAAATGTCTTTCCCAGGCAATTTATGTTTAAAACTTTGCTATTCCAGGTTTAATTGGTGCATCCTAGAGAAGATGGCACTTATTAAATATGCCTCTTGAAGCACAGTTTTGAGCGTCTAGGATTAGTGCATAATGGTGGACGAGGAAAAATAAAGCAGTAATAAACTAAATTAATACAGATTCCCCAAAAACCTCAAACGTAACAATCGAGACAACACCAACAATGAATTCTAACTTTGATCCACATAGCGAGGAACTTCCTCAAGCGGAATCTACTAATTTATCGGGCGATGAAATTGCTCTAGAGGAAAATCCTGTCGCCCCCTCTAAGGAAAATAATCCCAACTATGAACAATTATTGGGAGAAAAAGAGCAGCAAATAGCATCGCTGCAAAGTCAGGTTGAGGAACGTACTAGCCAATACTTGCGAATTGTGGCGGATTTTGATAATTTCCGCAAACGATCGCAAAAAGAAAAAGAAGAGTTAGACCAGCTTATTAAAGGCAATACTATTACCGAACTGCTACCAATTGTGGATAATTTTGAACGGGCGCGATCGCAACTTAAACCGCAAACCGAGGCGGAAATGAGCATCCACAAAAGTTATCAAAGCGTTTACAAACAACTGGTAGATAGTCTCAAGCGCTTGGGAGTTGCCCCCATGCGTCCAGAAGGACAGGAATTTAATCCAAGTCTTCATGAAGCTGTAATGCGTAGTCCTAGCGTTGAACCCGAAGGGACAATATTAGAGGAATTAGTGCGAGGATACTTTTTAGGCGATCGCATTTTGCGCCACGCAATGGTCAAAGTTGCGGCTCCGATGGAAAATGAGCTAAATTCAGAAGAAAATTCCCCCTTACCAGACGAAAGTTAAGTTGCCCTTTACCAGTACAACTTGCTTGTAAAAAAACCGATCCATTCAATAACCTGGACAATACTACTAAGCATGGGAAAAGTCATTGGCATCGACTTAGGCACAACAAATAGTTGTGTTGCCATCTTAGAAGGTGGCCAACCAACGGTAATCGCTAACTCTGAAGGCGGACGAACTACCCCAAGTGTTGTTGCCTTTGGCAAAGGTAGCGATCGCTTAGTTGGTCAATTGGCAAAGCGGCAAGCGGTAACAAACGCCGAAAATACAATTTATAGTATCAAGCGGTTTATTGGTCGTCGCTGGGATGATACAGCCTCGGAGCGCCAAAGAGTAACCTATAAGTGCGTCAAGGGAAGAGACGATACCGTTGATGTGCAAATTCGCGGTCGTAACTACACTCCGCAAGAAATATCGGCGATGATTCTGTACAAGCTCAAACAAGATGCGGAAAATTTTTTGGGAGAAACCGTAGATAGTGCGGTGATTACAGTTCCCGCTTATTTTACTGATGCTCAAAGACAAGCAACCAAAGACGCTGGCACTATAGCCGGGTTGGAAGTTCTCCGCATTGTAAATGAACCCACCGCCGCCGCCCTTGCCTACGGATTAGATAAACTCGGTCAAGAACAAAAAGTTTTGGTATTTGACTTAGGCGGTGGAACCTTTGATGTCTCAATTTTGCAGCTTGGCGATGGCGTATTTGAAGTCAAAGCAACTTCTGGTAACAATCACTTAGGGGGCGATGATTTTGATAACTGTATAGTTTTGTGGATGCTCTCCCAATTTCAAGAACAGGAAAAAATTGACCTGTCCCAAGACAAAATGGCAACTCAGAGGCTCAGAGAAGCCGCAGAAAAAGCAAAAATAGAACTTTCTACCCTGGGCGCAACATCAATTAATTTACCCTTTATTACCGCCGATGCCACAGGCCCAAAACATTTAGCAATGGAACTAAGTCGCTCCAAATTTGAGGAGATAGTTACTCACTTAGTAGAAAGAACTATCGAACCAATGGTACAGGCGCTTAAAGACTCCGAACTTAAACCCGCAGAAATCGACAAAGTAATTTTAGTGGGCGGTTCGACACGAATTCCGGCGGTACAAAGTGCGCTGCAAAAGTTCTTTGGCGGCAAAGCTACTGATAGATCCGTCAACCCTGATGAAGCAGTGGCTTTAGGGGCTGCTATTCAAGGCGGGGTATTAGGTGGCGAGGTTCAAGATGTATTGCTACTAGATGTTACGCCCCTATCCCTAGGCATCGAAACTTTAGGAGAAGTATTTACTAAAGTAATCGAACGCAATCGGACAATTCCAACTAGCAAAGCCCAAATATTTTCTACAGCCACTGATGGGCAAATTTCTGTGGAAATTCACGTCCTTCAAGGCGAACGAGCAATGGCAACGGATAATAACAGCCTAGGACGATTTGTTTTAGCAGGTATTCCCCCCGCGCCGCGCGGAATGCCGCAAATTGAGGTGAGTTTTGAAATTGATGTCAACGGGATATTAAAAGTTGCGGCTCAAGACAAAGGCACTGGTCGGGAACAAAGCATTCGGATCACAAGTACGGGAGGATTAAGCATTAGCGAAATAGAAAGGATGCGGCAAGAAGCAGAAATTTATGCCGAGCAAGATAAAAAACGTATTGACCTAATCGATTTAAAAAATCAAGCGGAAAATTTGATTTATAGTTACGAATCAACGTTAAAAGATAACGGTAATTTAATTGCTCAAGAGTTGAAACTCCAAGCAGAGGAGAGCATAACTCTAGTTAGAGGACTATTTGTCGATCCAGAAATTACTACCGAAAGGGTGCATCAACAAATAGACAATTTCCAGCAGTTGTTGCTAACAATTGGTACTAGCGTCTATCAAAAAGCTAATTCTTCCGGAGCAAGCGACTCTGTAGAGACTACAATATTACCGACCAATAGAGAAACAACTCCCCAGTCTACCAAAGCTTCAGGATCAATAACTCAAGAAGAATTTGACTTGGATTTTGCCGAAGACGATAGCACAGTCACTGTTGACTATGAAGCAATTGAATAGAGTAGGATTGTTGTAACTAAAATTATTTGTCTACATTCAAGAATAGAACTAACTATTACTCTTGCTCATAGCTAATAAATTTTCGCTCCACTGGTAAACTTTATCTATAAACGAAGCAGCGCTCTATGGCCCGCGACTACTACGAAATTCTGGGTGTCTCTCGTAATGCAGACAAAGAAGAACTAAAATCCTCTTACCGCCGCCTAGCCCGGAAATATCATCCTGATGTCAATAAAGAAGCTGGGGCTGAAGACCGCTTTAAAGAAATTAGTCGTGCTTACGAAGTCTTATCCGAACCAGACACCCGTGACAGGTACGATCGCTTTGGCGAGGCGGGAGTCTCAGCCGGTGCTGGGGGGGTAGGGTTTCAAGACTTTAACGATGCGGGCGGCTTTGCCGATATTTTTGAGAATTTATTTAATAACTTCGCCGGCGGTGTTCCAGGAGGGCAAAGCCAAAGGCGACGCAATGGGCCAGTACGCGGTGACGACTTGCGTTTAGACTTGAGACTAGACTTTCGCGAAGCTGTGTTTGGTGGCGAAAAAGAAATTCGCATCTCGCACCTAGAAACTTGCCAAGTGTGTAGCGGATCGGGTGCTAAACCTGGTACTCGTCCCCGGAGTTGCTCGACTTGTACGGGGTCGGGGCAAGTCCGCCGCGTGACTAGAACGCCTTTTGGGAGTTTTACTCAAGTATCGGCTTGTCCTACTTGTAATGGTACGGGGCAGATGATTGAGGATAAATGCGAAACTTGCTCTGGGGTTGGGGCGCACCAAGTTACTAAGAAGCTAAAAATTACGATTCCTGCTGGGGTAGATAACGGTACGCGCTTACGCATCTCCGCAGAGGGCGATTCTGGTCAGCGCAACGGGCCTCCAGGGGACTTGTACGTATATTTGTTCATTAATGAAGATGCGGAGTTTAAGCGCGACGGCATAAATATTTTGTCAGAAATAAAAATTAGCTATTTACAGGCAATTTTAGGCGCGCGGATTGAAATAAATACGGTGGATGGATTGGTAGAACAAGCGATCGCGCCAGGAACTCAGCCAAATATAGTGTTGACGCTGGAAGACCGGGGCGTACCGCGTTTAGGCAATCCTGTTAGTAGAGGAAATCACTTAGTTACAGTTTTAGTCGATATTCCGACTAAACTTAGTAGCGAGGAACGGGAATTACTAGAAAAATTGGCAAAAATAAAAGGCGATCGCACGGGTAAAGGTGGTAGAGATGGCTTGTTTGGTAAATTATTTCAGTAATGAGTAATATATCTTGCCCAGACGATAAGTTAGACTTGCGCGGCACTCCTTGCCCAATTAACTTTGTGAGGACTAAATTGCGTCTGGAGCAAATGCCGCCAGGGGCATTACTCGAAGTATGGCTAGACCCTGGAGAACCCATTGAGCAAGTGCCGGATAGTTTAACTATGGCAGGTTACAGCGTTGAGCAAATAGCCGCCGTTGCCAGTTACTATTGCTTATTAGTTCGCCGTCCCCTTGCTATGACATGAAGGAGGAGCAGCAATCAGAAATTTTAACGGGTACAGTAATTGCCGTACAAGCAAATTACTATCAAGTAAAGCTACTTAGTCAATCGTCATTATTACTGTGTACTCGGCGGGCATTGTTGAAGAAAATGGGTCAAAAAGTCATGGTAGGCGATCGCGTGGAAGTTGTCGAACCAGACTGGGCAGGCGGTAGAGGCGCAATTTCCCAAGTTTTCCCCCGACATACAGAGCTAGATCGCCCTCCGGTGGCTAATGCCCAGCAAATTTTGTTAGTTTTTGCTCTCGAAGAACCAAAAATTGAACCTTACCAGTTGAGCCGTTTTTTAATTAAGGCGGAAACTACAGGCTTAGAGGTCTACTTGTACTTAAATAAAAGCGACTTATTAACCCCTGAACAGTTGGCTCATTGGCGGGTTCGCCTAGGTCAGTGGGGCTACAATCCCGTTTTTATCAGCGTGCATCAAGCTGCGATCGCCCAAATTCAGGGTCAACTAGATCAGAAAATTACTGTAGTTGCGGGGCCTTCGGGGGTGGGCAAATCTAGCTTAATTAATTACTTAATTCCTGATGTTAATTTGCGGACAGGGGAGGTTTCGGGCAAGTTGGGTAGAGGTCGTCATACTACGCGCCATGTTGAACTATTTCAACTGCCTACGGGGGGCTTGCTTGCCGATACTCCGGGTTTTAATCAGCCCGATTTGGACTGTCAGCCAGAGGAATTAATTAATTATTTTCCTGAAGCCAGAGAGCGGTTAGCGGTAGCTCGTTGTCAGTTTAATGACTGTACGCATCGGGAGGAGCCAAACTGTGTAGTGCGGGGCGATTGGGAACGCTACGAGCATTATTTAGAATTTTTGGCTGAGGCAATTGCTCGTGCGGCGGTGCAAAGTCGCACGAGCGATCCCGAAGCTAATATGAAGTTAAAATCTAAGCGCGGCGAAACTCAATACGAACCCAAGCTTGCAACAAAAAAATATCGCCGTACATCCCGCCGCAGTCAGCAACAAGGGCTGCAAAAGTTGGGTGAGGATGGGTAATTGGTAATGGGTGACAATGACTATAGGGCTTAGAATTAAGAATCATTATTCATAATAGAGATACCGATCATGGCTGCCACTGTTGAAATCTATACTTGGAGAACTTGCCCCTATTGCATTCGTGCCAAACAGTTGCTCCAAAGTAAAGGTACAGAATTTACGGAGTACAGTATTGATGGCGATGAATCTGCGCGTAGCCTCATGGCTAAACGCGCCAATGGTCGGAGGTCTGTACCGCAAATATTTATTAACGACAAACACATCGGCGGTTGCGATGATTTGCAGGAATTAGACTATCTAGGCAAGCTTGACGAACTGCTAACAGCGAATAATACTGTTTAATTCTTCACTACCCATTAATTAACAAAATAATTGCTGTGTTAAAACTTGCCTTTATTATCGATCCCATCGCCAAACTCGATCCTCTGCACGATACTAGCGTTGCGCTGATGGAAGCCGCTCAATCTCTGGGTCATCAAGTTTGGATAACTCAAGCAAACTTGTTAAGTGTCGTAGATAGCAAGGCTTGGGCGACTTTAGAACAAGTACAGTTGCAGAAAGTAGAATTGGTAGAGGGACACTGGGAAGTAAATTTACCTTGGTATCAATTGGGCGATCGCATTTTTGCCGAGCTAGAAACAATGGATGCGATTTTTGTGCGTACCGATCCCCCGGTAGATGCCCTTTATCTCTACGCTACTTACATACTGGACTATGTAGATAAAGCAAAAACCTTAGTAGTTAACGATCCCCAGGGATTACGAGCCGCTAACGAGAAGATGTATGCTTTGCAGTTTATAAATTCGATCCCCGAAACCATTGTTAGCGCTGATAAAGAAATTATTAGAGAGTTTACGCGGTCAAAAGGGGCGACAATTCTGAAGCCGTTGGGGAATAAAGCTGGTGAAGGAATACTTTATTTAGAGCAGGGCGATCGCAATTTTAACTCTATAGTCGAACTCAGCACTTTCCAAGGCAAAATTCCGGTAATGGTTCAGACTTTTTTACCCGCCGCCAAGCAGGGAGATAAGCGGATTATATTACTTGACGGTGTACCTATTGGCGCTCTCAACCGACTTTCTAGCGGTAACGAGTTTCGTAATAATATGGCTGCCGGAGGTACGGTAGCTAAAACAGAAATTACCGCGCGCGAGCAAGAAATTTGTGCCGAACTTGCGCCCAAATTGCAAGCTGATGGCTTGTATTTTGTCGGTATTGATGTCATTGGCGGCTATTTAACTGAAGTCAATGTTACTAGCCCTACGGGGATTAGAGAAATAGATCGGCTAGAAGCTACTCACTTGGGCGAACAAGTAATTAAATGGGTAGAACAAAAAGGGAAAAATAACTAAGATTCTTCCCACTTCTGTATTGCCTAGTTAATGTGACGGTCTTCTTCTTTGCAGAAAATCAGGAATATCTAAACCTGTTTTTTCTTTAGGCTCGTAATTAGTAGCGCTTGGTGGAGGCGTAACAGGCTGTGGTGTCTTCCCCGCAGCTTTGGCAATTGGGGGGGGCGCTGCCAGCATTTCCCCGGTAAACCCGGTTGCTATGACTGTAATTCTCACTTCTCCTTGCAAGCGATCGTCAATGACCGCTCCAAAGATAATATTGGCGTTGGGATCGACCACTTCATAAATAATTTCGGCGGCGGCGTTGACTTCGTGCAGCGTCAAATCGCTACCCCCAGTAATGTTAAAAATTACCCCTCTAGCCCCTTCAATGGATGATTCTAATAGCGGTGAAGAAATCGCAGCATTGGCGGCTTCTTGGGCGCGAGACTTGCCCGATCCTACCCCTATTCCCATCAATGCCGAACCCGCATCTGCCATAATTGCCCGGACATCGGCGAAGTCTACGTTTACTAAGCCGGGAATTGTAATAATATCGGAAATTCCCTGCACTCCCTGGCGCAACACGTCATCAGCAAACCGAAAAGCCTCCTGTACTGGAGTTTGTTCGGAAATCACCGACAATAATTTGTCGTTGGGGATTGTGATTAAAGTATCTACTCGGCTTTCTAATCCCTCAATACCTTGCTCTGCTTGACTTGTACGCCGCCGACCTTCAAATAAAAATGGTCGCGTCACAACTCCCACTGTCAGCGCACCCATTTCTTTAGCTATTTCGGCAACTATTGGAGCCGCCCCCGTACCCGTACCGCCGCCCATTCCAGAGGTGATAAATACTAAATCCGCATTCTCTAAAGCTGCGGCAATTTCATCGCGGGATTCCTCCGCAGCTTTTTGACCGATCGCCGGATTGCCCCCAGCCCCCAAGCCCCGTGTTAGTTTCTGCCCTATTTGCAAGCGTTTGACCGAGGCTGACTGTACCAAAGCTTGAGCATCGGTATTAATCGACCAAAACTCAATTCCCGATACGTTACTGGCAATCATGCGATTGACGGCATTTCCCCCACCGCCACCCACACCAATGACTTTGATATTGGCTACTCGACCAGGGACAATGCCATTAATTAAGTCGTCGGTTGCAGGTCTTCCCTTGTCGTCGTGACCAAAATTATGTCCTGCACTGTTAAAAGGATTGTTAGCATTTACTCCTAGGGTAAAAGCTGACTGTGCTGGGGATTGAGAGTTATTTTGGGTAGACTCTTGTTTATTGTTGAGTGACATTGCAATTTTTAAACTACTTTTATAAACGACTTTGGGTAACGGGGCTAAAAGTCTACTGCAACCCCGGACTTTTACGAATTGGTCTGAGTGTTCAGCTTACTTTTAGAACTAAAAAATCTACTATTCTTGTAGGCAGCTTTGAGGGCAATCGAGCGAACTAAAAGTGAGTCACTCCTGAGCTTAAAGTTTTGTTAGATAATTAACAAGGTGTTTTTGAGCCAAAACGCGATGAAGAAATGCGCGATCGCTTCTTAAGTCCTTTATATTTTTTGACTTAAGGAGCGAATAAACTCTCGAATTACGTCGGTTTTTGTGCGCTGGGAATTGTGACAATACTGCTCTAAAACTTTCATTTCTGTTTCTGGAAGTCTAATACTGAGATGACTTTCTAACATAGATGCTGCAATATGCTTTACAGTCCATAGATTACACTATCTACGATTATTTGGCTTAACTAAAGTTTGATTACGGGCGGGGATCGGTTTTTTTGGCTAATTTATCTTTCTGCAAACTTTCAGAAGTCATTTGTACGAATGGATTTGCAGGGTTTGTTAGATCGATATAAGCAACATCTTGAGGATTAACTTTTGTAGGTAAGCGACGCATTTCCTCTAAACGCCGGAGTTGATCGTTTAATTTTGAGCTATAAGCACCTAAATGTATGACTCCAAGTTCAGTTTTTAAAATCAAATTATCGGAGTTTTGCCAATCAATTTCGCTGACTTTAACTTCAAGGCTGTTGATCGCTTGATAAAGTTGGCTCCAGTGCGGTTGATACTCCTCTACTTGTCCCCTAACTTTTAGCTTAGGCATTTTAAACAATGTACTATTGGGCGGGTTGTAACTTTGCTGAGGTATCCATACTCCGTCGGCGGCGATTAATCCTGGGATGGGATTTTTGGTTAAAGCGACAGCTACAGGGATTCTTTCAGTGACTTGTACTGTTAAACTTGGCGGAAATAGACTCCGCGTTACCTTAGCGTCACTAATGGTTGGCTGTGCTTCTAATTGTTGAGCTAGAGCTTCGGGTTTAATTTCTAATAAGGTTTGCGGATAAGAGATTTTTAATAGCGATTGAATTGCTGGCGTAGTTAGCAATTGATTCCCTGTAACATTAATTTGCCGAGATTCTCGGACTATCCAAACAGGTTGACTTGCTCCCCATACTAATCCTCCCAATAGCCCACCAATAGCCAAAGTTCTCCAAACGGATTTGATCTGTTTTATGCGTCGATTACGGCGCAGCACCAAGCGGCGGTGAGTCAATTCTCCTGGGGAAACCGAGGCAAAATTATTCATAAAATTACACGATAGATTTATTTACTTAACGATCGCCTTTCTTCAGCCAAATCTTGACCCGAAAACATAAATTATCTGGCTAAATTTTTGAGTATATTACCATAATTGACTAGAATTGGCAGAAGATAAATCAATCAGACTTACGCATTTTTTTTCCGGTAGGAATAGCTGCAATTAGGCGGCGGGTGTATTCTTGTTGCGGGGAGCGGTAAATGCTTTCGGCGCTTCCTTGTTCGACGATTTGACCTTGATTCATCACTAAAATGCGATCGCTCATAAACTTAACTACATTCAAATCATGAGAAATAAAAATATAAGTTAGGTTAAATTCTTGTTGCAATTCCTTAAGTAGGTTTAATACTTGAGCTTGCACCGAGACATCTAAAGATGAAACCGACTCATCGCAAATAATAAACTTAGGTCGCAGCGCCAATGCCCTGGCGATACATATTCTTTGCCGTTGACCGCCGGAAAATTCGTGAGGATAGCGATTGATTAAAGTGGGGTCAAGTCCTACGCGCTCTAGGAGTTCCCCGGCAATTTTGCGTCGATTGCGATCGTTTGATCCCCTACCATGAATTACCAACGGCTCAATTACCGCATCGCCAACTTTGAGGCGGGGATCGAGGGAACTAAACGGGTTTTGAAAAATAATCTGCATTTCTTGGCGCAGTTTTTGTAAGGCATGACCGCCAATAGTAGCGACATTTTGCCCATCAAACATTACACTGCCACTAATGGGCGTAATCAATCTAACTAAAGTTCTTCCTAGCGTTGTTTTACCACAGCCAGACTCGCCGACCAGACCTAAAGTTTCTCCGGGGTGGACTTGAAACGAAACCCCTTTAACTGCCATAAAATAACGTTTAGTTTGACCAAAAGCTCCAGCTTGGGGAAAACCTACTTGCAAGTTACTGACATCTAGTAAGGGCTTTTGCTTCATGAGGTGAGCTAAACGCTGCTGCAATGCCTCTGTTGTGACTTCGGGCGGTGGTGGAGGGCTTTTTTGTTCAATTTGCACATTGCCATTAGCTGCCCTTGTCATGCCCATAAAATCTGCCACTGTCAGCAAGTATTGCGCTCGCACTTCCAAATCTGGGCGACAAGCGAGTAAACCTTTAGTGTAGGGGTGCTGAGGGTGAGTAAATACTGATTCTACAAGCCCGCTTTCGACAATTTGTCCTTGATACATTACTGCGATGGAGTCGGCAATTTCTGCTACCAATCCCAAGTCGTGAGTAATGAATATCATTGCCATTTGACGGCTTAAACTCAATTCTCTGAGTAAGTCCAAAATTGTAGCTTGTACTGTAACGTCTAAAGCCGTTGTGGGTTCGTCAGCAATTAAAATGGCAGGATTACAAGAAATTGCCATAGCGATTGTAACTCTTTGCAATTGACCGCCCGAAAGTTGATGCGGGTAACGATCGAGCATGGCTCGTTTTTGCTCGGCAACTTCTTGAGCCAACTTTCGCTTATCATGTCCTAAAGCGGCTTTAGTCGCAATTATTTGAGCTTCTAAGTCTTCATCAGTAGGTAATAGCTTGACTTCTTGCAACAAACCTAATGCTATGCGTTGCGCTTCTTTTGAGGATACTTTTTGATGGTATAGGATCGCTTCAACTAATTGAAAACCACAAGTATAAACTGGGTTTAGGGCGCTCATCGGCTCTTGAAACACCATGGCAATTTTGCCGCCTCGGTATTGCAGCATTTGCTTTTGGGATAATTTCAATAAATCTACCCTCGGCGATTGTTCGTCCCCAAACCAAATTTCACCCCCGCTAATTATCCCAGGACTTGGCACTAAACCCATTAATGCTAGGGATGTGACGGATTTACCCGATCCCGATTCGCCTACAATTCCTAAAGTTTGACCTTGCTCTAACTTAAAAGAGATATTTTGAGCCGCCGTGATTGCTTTTTCCTCGGTAATAAAGTCAACTTTTAAGTTGCGAACATCTAAGACAGTTTTACTCATAGGAATTGTTGGGCGTACAACGGAAAAATTAACAGGATTTTAACAGTCTCTTTCGTTGTTTTTTGTGCGTTTAACTAATGTTTTTATTTTTGCTCCGCCAGCTACAGATGTAACTGACGGCAAGTTTTAAAACGGAATGTCGTCGGTGTCTGTACTATAATCTGGTTGCGGTGCTGGTGTTTGGGGGCGAGTAAAATTGCTACTACGATCGCTATCTTCCTCGTAGGTATCTTTTGGCGGAGTAGGATTATAGGGCGCTCCCGCAGTTACAGGCGAGCGCATTTCTTCCTCATTAGTTGCGTTTAGCGATGTATCGGTACTACTCACTGAGCCAAGATTAACACCTGCGCCCAAAGGATAAATTTTTTGTACGGTTAATTCCGCTCTTTTTTCTTTATAACCTTCAACTTGAACGCTGTTAATAGTCAAGCGTCCTTCAATGACTACGCGATCGCCTTGATGGTAAGATTTTTGAATTTCTTGAGCCAAATTTCCCCATCCCACTACTTTTAGTCTTGAAAGAGTTTGTTGAGAACCGCGCTCTGAAAATTCTACCAACATTTCGCAAATCGCCATTTGGTCGGAAGTAAAGCGCAACTGCGGTTCTTGAACGATTTGAGCCATCAAAATGCAACTATTCATAGATTTGTTACCTAAGCATTTTTTTCTGAAGTTGAGTAGACCAGTGGGGGAGCGACTTACGCTCCCCTTTCTTTATCCCATGACAGTTTCTTGAGGATTAATCTCTGTACTCATTTCTTGCTCTTGCTCAACAAATACTTGAACGCGAGTGCGGTACTCTCTTAAACTGTTATCTACCCACTCTCTATCATTACTGTTAGCGTACAAATGTACCAGTGGTTCGCTGGCATCGGGCAAAATTAATACCCAATTATCATTTTGAGGATTAATAATTTTGACTCCATCGACTAACTCTAATTCTTGGGCGGGGTGAGTTTCTACCAAATGGCGCATCAGCGAACCTTTGACAGTCCAAGGACAGCGCACGGTATAAGTTTTGTGATAAACGCGCGGTAACTCTGTCCGCACCGAAGCAAGACTCCGCTCTTGAATAGTTAGCATCTCAATTAGTTTAGCAATCGAGAACATGGCATCAAAACCTGGATGCAACTGCGGGAAAATGAAGCCAATATCGCCGCTTCCTCCTAAAACAACATTGGGATCGTTTTGACATTCTTCCATTAACGCTGTGGGGTTGGCTTTGGTACGAATGACTTTGCCATCGTGGCGACGAGCAATTTGCTCTACCGCGCTAGAAGCATGGATTGGTACAACTACTGTCCCTCTAGGATGCGCCGTCAAAATTGTATTTACCATTAGGGCTGTGAGTAATTCGCCGCGAATTGGCATCCCCGACTCATCTACTAAAATTAATTGTTCTCCATTTGCCGATACCTGCACCCCAAAACTAGCTTTTAATACCTCCACCACTTGACCTAACTGGGTAAGCAATTGCTCTCTTTCTACCGGAGAAACCGCCGAGGGTTTGAGACTGGCATTTAAAACTACCGCATCGCAGCCAAACTTAGCCAGTAATTGAGGTAATATTGCCCCAGAAACAGAGTAACTATAGTCAATAATTACCTTTGAGTTGCTGTGACGAATTGCCTCTACATTCAAATTCTTCTCAAAAGCCGTGCAGTAAGTATCAATCATTTGAATTGGATAAGTTACATTGCCAATTTCATGAATTTGTACCCGTCGCAAGTCTTCTTTAAAGTAAGATCCCTCAATTTTCTTTTCCTTGGACTTGGAAATATTGATGCCCTTAGAATCGATAAATTCAATTAAAATCGAATCTGGGCGCTCGGGATGCAATCGCACGTGAATACCGCCAGCGACCGATAGAGTAGGTACTACTGTCCGCGCCATGGGTAAAGCTGTAGCATCTAAGTTTTGGATATTTACGCCCACAGACATTAATCCGGCAATCAAACTGCGCGTCACCATCCGCGACATACTACGCGGATCGCGCGATACTGTAACTTGGCTACCAGGCTTTAAGGTCGAACCGTAAGCTGCACCTAGTTTGACGGCAAATTCTGGCGTAATATCAATATTTGCTAGTCCCTGCACCCCTCGCTGACCAAATAAATTGCGCTGGGCGGTGTGACCCCAAATCAAATTGATATTTAAAGTCGCTCCAGATTCTATTTGCTTGCTGGGCCAAACACGCACTCCAGGGCTAATTAAAGCTTCTTCCCCTACCGTAGATAAAGAGCCAACTACAGCCCCTTCTAGCACCTGAGCGCGGCGGTCTACGCGCGTACCGCGAGAAATGACGCAAGCTCTTAGATTAGCTTCTTCGCCGATAATTGCCCCATTCCAAATAATCGGACGCTTGATATTTGCATCATTACTAATGGTTACATTGTCACCGATTACCGTTCCCCCATCAATTTGGACTCTAGCGCCGATGCGGCAATTGTCACCAATTAAGCAGGGAGTAGAAATTTTGGCGCTGGGATCGATAAAAGTATTTTGCCCAATCCATAAATTAGGCGATTGTTCCTCGTAAGCATAATCAAGCTTGACTTTGCGTTGCAAACCATCGTACTGACTTTCTCGATAAGCTTCCAAGTGTCCAACATCGCACCAATAGCCTTGAGCAATATACCCGTACATTGGCTCATCGCTTTCTAAAAGTAAGGGAAATAAATCTTTAGAAAAGTCGCACTCTTGATTTGCTGGCAAGTAATCTAATACTGATGGTTCTAATATGTAAGTGCCAGTATTAACGGTGTCAGAAAAAATTTCGCTGGTAGAAGGTTTTTCTAAAAAGCGGCGAATCCGATAGTCTTCGTCGGTAATTACTACTCCAAACTCAATAGGGTTGGGTACGCGAGTTAATATTAAAGTTGCTTTTGATTTTTTGCGTTTATGAAATTCAATGGCGGCGGTTAGGTCAAAATCGGTGATACTATCGCCGCTAATTACTAAAAAAGTTCGATCTAAAAAGTCAGCAATGTTTTTTACGCAACCCGCCGTCCCCAATGGCTGATCTTCTTCTACGGCATAGGTCATTTGTACGCCAAAATCAGTACCATCGCCGAAGTAATCTCGAAATACATCAGGCAAATAATACAAAGTAGCAATTACTTCGGTAATTTGATGTCGTTTGAGGAGATTAATAATATGTTCGGCAATTGGGCGATTTAAAATTGGCACCATCGGTTTAGGACAATCGCAAGTTAACGGTCGAAGCCGCGTCCCCGATCCTCCAGCCATCAATACTGCGCGCATAATTTCTCCTTGAGGTGTTGGCAATTCGTCCCTAGGCTTAAAGCTTTGGATCGCACTTTAGTCATTTGGATCTAGTTTCCTATTTTTGTCGGCTTTCTAGCTACTGCCCCAAGATACATCCAGCTAACAGTAGTAACAATCGAGTTATCGACTGTTCTACACTTGTATAAACAGGCGGCTTTTATTCTGGCAAGCTATTATTGGTTTGCTCTATTAAATTTTGTCCGTTGCTCCTTGGGGTACTCAAATGAACTTAGTTGTCTTTGGTTTAATATTGGGTTATGGTTACGGCGTATGGAAGTTTTGGAACGGTTTTAAGCGCACAAATTTCAACGGTGCTTTCACCAATAAGCTGCGTTTATCTTTACTATGGCCTTTTCTGTTAGCGTACAGCAAATCCTATCGCCAGAATTTTAGAAAGGCTCTCAAAGGCTAGAACTCATTGTCAAATGTTAACTCTACTCGCCGCCTATGGCTAGTTGGCGGTACTACTGAAAGTGTCGTCATAGCTTCAGCAATTTCTTGTAATATTTCTTGTTTAGTCTCTGTAACTACGGTTTCCGCACGAAGTCTTTATCCTTTTACTCCTAATCTCCAAGTTTGGGTAGGGACTTTAAAACCCCAAGAGTTAGAGGAGTTTCTATTACTGCAAAACATTACGGCGGTTTTAGATGCGTCTCACCCTTACGCAGTGGAAATTTCCCTGAATGCAATTTCTGCTACCCAAAAGCTGCAAATTCCCTATTTGCGTTACGAAAGACCAGCAATTGATGATTCTTCGGTAATTAATGTCGCTAGTTTTGAGACGCTGCTTTCGAGCGACTATTTGTCTGGTCGGGTATTGCTAACTATTGGCTATCGAGCATTGCCTCTATTTCAACCTTGGCAAGAAAAAGCTACTTTGTTTGCACGAATTTTACCTAGTGCGAAATCTCTAGAAACTGCCTTAGATTCTGGCTTTACAGCAGATCGCTTAATCTGTATGCGTCCCCCTATTTCTGTAGAATTAGAGCGCAGTCTTTGGCAGCAATGGGGGATTTCTTTAGTTGTTTCTAAAGCTTCTGGTACAGCAGGTGGTGAGGATGTTAAGCGCCTTGTTGCTCAACAATTAAACATTCCGTTGATTTTGGTAGATAGACCTGTTGTTGCCTATCCTCAGCAAACTAGCGATGTGACCGTTGCCTTAGAATTTATTAAGTTTAATTGTTAACTTTTATTCAAAAAACCTGGTTATTTTTACAATTTTTAACTTTATCTTGACTCTTTTTCATGTATAGTTAAATAATAGAAATCTGTAAACTTTCTAAATTTGAATTTAGCTTCTATTATAAAATAAATTTTATCAAAAAGTCAAGCAAATAGCAAGGGTTATACTAACAAAAACATCTTAATTTTTCTTAATAAAAATAGACTCTAATTTTGGGGTATTTAAAAAACTAAAAGATTAGTTGTAAGAAAGCGCAAATTTAATTTAGTTTTTAAGATTAAAATTCATTCAATAAACTGTATAAATCGGACTCTTGGCGCTAAAAAGTCCTTGTATTGGGCAGAAGTTGCCTCAATTTCGGCTAATTGTCCCATTGCTTTGCTACAGGGAAAGCCATATTTTGCCGCAACGCGATCGCTGGCAATTTTTAAAGCGGTACGACTTCGGATTACAAAATCATCTAAATCGTAGTCGGTGTTGGGCATAAGGTATTTTTTGACAACAGAAGACGGAGAATAGTAAACCGATTGAGAACCATCAGACCATTGAATTTGAAAGTAAGTTTCGGGCATAGAGGCTTAGGGCGTGTCATCAATTAGGTAAACTGGAATCAGAACTGCTGAAAAAGAATAAACATTCTTAAAAACGATGACGAGCCGATACGCACTAAGAGATGACCAGTGGGAGAGAATCAAAAACCTGCTAC
>JAABUN010001547.1_pt1 | contig 49573 bp, 73 predicted proteins | sample 5559311 | NCBI WGS metagenome assembly JAABUN01 (sample SAMN10711877, study PRJNA513370) | rock metagenome | isolation source: Antarctica rocks | place: Antarctica: Victoria Land, Siegfried Peak sud
GCTCTTGTGAGCTATGAGTTGGCTTTAGCGGACTGTCACACCTGGCTCGAGCCGCGCTTGCTCGAGGTCGCCTCTTGAAACGCATCGACCTGCCGCCTAAGACCCGCCACTGTGGCAGCGGGGCTGTGAGTGAACAGGGGAGGCTCATATGAGCTATGAGCTGGTGTTAGCTGACTGTCACGAGTGGATTAAGACTCTTGAAGACAACAGCATCTCGGCAGTTATCACTGACCCGCCATATCACACAACACAGTTAGCTTTTGACAAACTCGAGGTGCGCTGGTCTGAACTTTGGCCCGAGATATACCGGGTGTGCAAGCCGAGCGCGGTTCAGGTCATGTTTAGCGCCCAGCCCTTTACAACCGACTTGATAAACAGCAACCGGAAGCGGTTTAGGTATCCGCTTGTTTGGGACAAGGCGATGCCTACCGGGTTCTTAGATGCGAAGCGAAAGCCACTAAGGGTTCATGAGGACATCCTTGTATTTGCCGAATGTTTTGGTGATGCAGCTTACATACCGCAAATGGGTAGGGGCTCACCAAAGGGCTTGGTAGTAAGAAGTAGTAATGCCGGTCAGTACGCGAAGCATGAGAGAGTTACAACTTATAACTCTGGAGAGCGTTATCCCACTTCTATACTTTCTTTCTCAAATGGCGACCAAACCAATAAACAGCACCCCACCCAAAAACCTCTCGAGCTTCTCTGCTACCTCGTCAAAACCTACTCCAACCCCGGCGACACGGTGCTTGACCTCTTCGTGGGCTCCGGCACGACAGCTCATGCCTGCCTGCTAACAGATCGCAACTTCCTCGGCTGTGAAATTGATCCGGTTTATCACTCAACGGCGAGTAAAAGACTTGCTGCCGTAGCCGCGCAGTCACGGTTGGAGTTCGCATGACCCGCTCAAGAGAAGAAACTTTGACCACCAAACCTCCGCAAGTGCGCCGCTGCGAACTCAAGACGTGCCGCAAGCCCCTTAAACGTAAACGTTCCGCGAGCGGCAAAGCCGAAATTTTGGGTACGTGGCAAGCGCGGCTTTACTGCGACAACGCCTGTGCTCGCGCCGCCCGTAGGGTAGATGCAGACGCGCAGCCTCGGCTCTGTGAGTGCGGGGCTTTGCTTGTTCGCAAAAGAAACCCGTCTGGTCGCCTTGAAGGCTCCCGTGACTTCGGGCGCCGAAAGCGGTGCGTCATATGTACCGAAGCTGCCCACAGACTACGTGCGATGTCCTCAGCGTCCCACCAAGCTAAACCACGCACGAAGACGCCCGCCGCGCTGCCTAAGCCGTTAGGAGCCACCTCAGGCCCCCTAAGACCTACCAAGCTTCCCGATCCCCGTCAGCACGCCTCACAGCCCATACCAAGCGCGATACCTGAGAACCCATGTTTTTTGCACCTTGACGAAAGGGCAGGCTCATGCACGGTATGCCATCTGCTTAGTAAGTCACGAACCCAGAAAGCAAAGGTTGGCGACACGACGCCGATATGGAGACAGATGTGACCGTCACTTGGGAGATGTATCTACAGATCGTCCGGCAAGGACTTATCGAGTTTTATAGGGAGGGGAAACATGACAACCGAATCTGAAAGCGTGGGGCTGGACTTAGACCAATTGAGGCGCGAGCTTACCCATATTGATATGCCAGCAGAAACGTTTATGGCTATTCGTACTCTCCTCGAGCGCCTTGAAACGCTCACTGTCGAGCGTGCCGAGTTGAGGGCAGACGACGTTAGAAGAAGCGGCAGAAATTGTTGCGAGTCATGCCGCTGCGATTGGAGTGAATGGACTACTCAATTTTAGTCTGAATAAAAACGACGTTTGTGCGTGGCAGGTGGCTGCGCTAGACAACGCCGCCGCCGCTATTCGCTACCGGGCCGGGGGTGGGGATGAATACGGCGCACCCGATGACCCTGCTGTGAAACCGGAGTCCGTAGAGGAGAGGGGGGGCAGCTAATGAGCGACAAACAACGCCTTGTACACCCCAAATGGATACCGCTAGAAAAAACCAAGGGTAAAAAGGTGCGTCATGTTGGCAGCGCTACCAATGGCAACCCAGTGCGCCATATGGACATCTCCATAAACTTCACCGACGGCACGAGTCTTGTGGTTAGTGCGAAGGCTGAACTCGAGTTTGAGTTTCTGGAGCCGGAGTGAGAAGTCCCGGCGAGGCACTACTCGAGACGCATCTGCAAGAAATTGAAGGCACAGCATGGGTCTCTGAGTTCGTTTTTCATCCCTCGAGGCGTTGGAGGGCAGATTTTGCCGAGCTTGACCACCTGCTGCTAGTCGAGTGTGAAGGGGCTACCTACTCAGGTGGCAGACATGTCACGGGTAAGGGTTTTGAGAACGATACCGAAAAGTACGCGGAGGCGGCGATTCTTGGCTGGACGGTGCTCCGATTTACTACCGGGCAGATCATGAGCGGAAAAGCTAAAGACACCGTTAAGAGGCTTCTGGAGGCGAGAGCGTGATTAAGATTGACGCAGACCTTAAACGCAACTCCGAACACCCGCAGACCACCGATGGCTGCCCACCTGTGCCGTACAGCCCACGCGCCCGTATAGCTCTCGTGAGGGCCATCGTCGACATCCTGAGATTTAAGGGTGAGGAGAGGGCTGCAAATATCGTTTCTGAAGAGTTCGGGGAGGGAGGATTGTGAGTCGGTCAGACTTTAGCGAAGCCCTATCAAATCTGCCAAAAGTGACCCACGCTTTCTTGTTTTTTGAACAAAGCGTCAAGGGAGCAAGCACGGCAGTAACGATTTGGGATAGATCAATAACCGAGCTAGACCTACTTGGGGGCGGCAACGAAGCAAGGCGGAAACACCTAAAACGCCCTGGTGTGCAGTTCGCTCGTTTCTTGCCCGGCTATGGCCTCAGGCAGTTCAAACGGCTTGCTAACGGCGTGGTCGTCAAGCTCTAGCGAATTTAGATTCAGCGCCCCGACTCTGGCGGGAGCGTGGGCGCTGCGACACTTCATTAAGTATAGCGGCACGGTGGGGAGTTGAGATGCATGAAAAGTTAATGCGGTGGTCGGAACTGGAACCCGAGCGCATTTACATTATTGAGGGCAGGTGTGGTGACGGCAAATGGGGCATCACTTACGAACGCTCCACCTACACGGTTGCGTTAGGTCACGATGTAAACGAGTTGACTGATGGCGCGAGCGAAAAAATCGAGTATGACATTCAAGACGACGGCGCTATCATCGTCGCCGTGCAAGAGGCTATAGAAGCAAAGGGATGGTACATAGGTCTCCATAGCGCAATGTCAGGCCAAGGCCCCCTTTATGAAGCTTTTGTGCATACAAGTAACGGTTATGTGGGAAGTACACCTGCTGTCGTTCTGCTGTCGGCTTATTTGGCTGCCCTCGAGGCGCAGTGACGCAGACAACCGGGTATACCCCTGTCAAGTGTGCTAATGTGTTATTCGTCAGATATTAACTCAAATGAGGGCAAGGCTAAGCGGCCTTGCCCTTTTTGTGCGTCGTATGAAACAGAATCCCGTGAGCGTAGTTTCAGCTTTCATCCCGAACTGGGGGTGGTAACATCACGCAGATATCGCTGCAACGAGTGCAAGAACTCATTTTGGACGGACGAAGTGTACCGCTTAAGGGACGACCAAACCCAGTAAAACTGTATGCGCCCTCCATTACCGACGTTGACTACCGCAAGGCTCGAGCCTTCATCCTCGCTCTACGTGGTCAGATGGAACGCACAGGAGCAGTCAAGACTTCATACGATGGTCGGACGGTCGAAAAGCCTACAGCGTCAACAATGGGTTACAAGTTCCAGGTGTGGGGCTCTTATTACATCTGGGAGCACGTCGCACCGCTTGTGCGTGAGGGCAAAGAGCGTGACTCGGGCTTTAGGTGCTGTCTTCATGGGGGCGAGCCGCGCCTGGTGGACATAGTGCAGGCACAAGAGACGATACTTGGGATACTCAATAGTCTGAAGCCTATAGGTAGAACGTGAGCAGTCCCTACTACATATGCCCTAAGTGTGGGCGATACGTTTACCTGAGTTATGAAAATGTATCCCCACAACCATGCACCTTTTGCCACCCCGATATGGGTAGGTATGCCCTAACTAGTCCGATTGCTACGCCGAATCGCGCAATCCGCAGAGCACAAAAGCGTATAGGTAGAACGTGACTTGGCACGTGCGGGAGACGTTCGACGCTCCTGCGAAAGCAGAAACCGAAACACCCAGAGGTTATTTGAACAGGTTGGACAGATGGTCTCACAAGAGGGTTGCCGAGGTACGGAAAGAGCGCGCGCAGGATGGTCACAAATATAAGTTGCGTAGGCGTTGGTACGGCTTCACACTGGTTATCGAGATGAGCTTAAGTCTTGAAGAGCCCTCAGGTGCGGCTCCTTCGGTAGGGTACGTGGCGCCAAGATCAATAGGGAGAGCATGACTTTCAAAGAAGAGCTGCTACTAGAGCTAAAAGACGCACCCGCTTACGTGCTCAGTCTGGGAACTTGTCGGGAGATGGCGCAGGTCATACGCTCAGGACGATACGACGCTGAGGGCAGGGAATACCTTATCGATTCGCTCACGGGCGACGCGCTGGAAGCTTGCCTTAAAAGGGCGCCCGACTCGGATACGATTGCTGAGATGGTGTTGGGGTTACGCATGGAGTTCTTACCGACGTTGCAAGTCTAGAACCTAACCGCGCCTGTAAAGGGCGCATTTTTGTGGTCTTGAGGGAGTGGAGGTGATGGCTGAAAATCCTACAAATCCAACACACGTAGCGCAGCAAAAGTTTCTGAAGGCTTTTGCTAGGCATGGCAATGTTACAAGAGCGGCTAAGGCGGCTCGAGTAGATCGCAGCACACCTTACGACTGGCAAGAAAAAGACGAAGTGTTTGCAGCTGCTTGGGAGTCAGCAAAGGGTGAAGCTGCTGACGTGCTAGAGGCTGAGGCGCTTCGGCGTGCTGTTACCGGAACCCGTAAAGGTATCTACCATCAGGGCGTGCTCGTGGCTACCGAAAAGCAGTACAGCGACGCGCTTTTGACTTTGCTCCTTAAAGCGAACCGGCCCGACAAGTTTAGGGAGCGCTCGAGCGTCGACCACAGCGGCAAGGTACAGCACGATTTTGGGGGTGCGAAAGATGAGCTTGCTGCAAGACTACAGCGACTTGTCGAAAGCGCTACCGGGTCTGAGTGATGCCGAGGCTGCCGAGCTACTTTACACATGGTCGATATGGTCTCGACCTAATCAGCGCATTCCTGCCGACCATACCCTGACGCCTGCGGGCATTCCTTGGGAGACGTGGCTGATACTTGCGGGTAGAGGTTGGGGTAAAACGCGCACGGGAGCGGAGGCTGTTCGGGGAGAGGTCGAGGGTGGTAGAGCAGAGAGGGTTGCTTTCATAGCGCCGACGGCTGCGGATGCTAGAGACGTGATGGTAGAGGGCGAGTCTGGCATCTTAGCCGTGTCGCCACTTTGGAACAAGCCTATTTACGAACCTTCAAAACGCCGCCTCACTTGGCCTAACGGTGCACGGGCGACGATGTACTCGGCTGAAGACCCGGAGAGCTTGCGCGGACCCCAGCACGATCTTGTGTGGCCCGATGAACTGGCGGCGTGGGCCTACCCTACTGAAACATGGGACATGATGTCTTTCGGCCTTCGCTTAGGCAAGCGCCCTAGAGCCATCGTCACTACGACGCCTAAGCCTATAAACCTGATCAGGCAGTTGATTAAAAACCCGCGCACGATTATTACTCGAGGCTCTACTTATGAGAATCAGGCGAATCTTGCCCCGTCTTTCATCGCGGCGATTAAAGAAAAATATGAAGGCACTCGACTCGGCCTTCAAGAAATCCACGCACAGATTCTAGATGATGTGCCAGGCGCTTTGTGGCAACGCAGCATGTTTGATGAAAAGTTAAAGGAAGCGCCTGACATGGCTCGGGTTGTGGTAGCGGTAGACCCGGCGGTAACGAGTGGAGAGGCGGCTGACGAGACAGGCATTGTGGTTGCGGGCAAAGGTGTGGACGGACGAGGCTATATACTTGCCGATTTATCTTGTCGCCTCAGTCCTCACGGTTGGGCTGAACGTGTGGTTAACGCTTTCGATGTTTATAAGGCCGACCGTGTGGTGGCAGAGGTAAATAACGGCGGCGATCTGGTAGAAGCAACCTTACGGAGCGTCGCGCCAAATATTCCTTACAAGAAAGTTCACGCTTCACGCGGTAAGCGGGTACGCGCCGAGCCTATCGCTTCACTCTACGAACAAAATAAAATCACGCACCTTCACGATCTCGAGTCGTTAGAAGATCAGCTTTGCTCTTTCGTGCCGGACCTGAGAGACGGCCCCGACGATAGGGTTGACGCGCTCGTGTGGGCGCTGTCTGAACTATTGCTCGAGCCTGAAGTTCAAGAGTCTGAACCCATGAGTTTCAGTTTTCCGAACTTTTAATTTCTAACTTCTAAAAAGGAGGTGCGCTTGAAACTTACCGACTACTTAACTAAGCGTACCGACGATGAGGTGCGCCTCCGAGCACTGCATGGTTACTTCTTAGGTACGAAGCTGGGAATGTTTGGCGAGAATGCCGAGCACTGGACCGGCCCGCGCCTTGACATTGCCGACCCGGACTACACAAATAGTCTCGAGCGCATCAAGCAAAACTATCTTGTGCATAACCTGCTGGCGTCGGTACTTACGACTCACGTGAGTGCTGTTGTAGGGCGTGAGATTGACTGGCAGCTTAAACCTGAGAATGCCGAGGCGTCCGAAGCGCTGACCACCTGGTATTACCGTCAGCGGGTGCAGGAGACGCTACAGGACGCCTGCCGGACGATGTTGTGGGCTACTCGTGAGGATGACGAGACGACCGCCATCATGCGCTTCAGCATCCCGGCAAAAGCGCTAGATGAGAATGGGCAGACTAAAGCAGATGGCCTCGAGCCCATCCTCGAGGATGCCGTGCGCCTCTATCATCCACGACCCGGTACGGCAGGGATGCTCAGGGATGACGATGGTGAGCAGATCGCGGGCTGGTACGCCTACAGCGTTTTGAACCCTGACACGAAACAGATTGAGGGGAGGCTCGAGCTTGTCGCCCTCGACACGACTTTTGCGGCTCAGGAATGGGACCGTAAGGACGGAGCACAGACAGCGACGGGTAATACCGTCATTCAGATTTTAGGCGGGCTCGACTACGCTGAAATCGTTGACGAGACTAACTACCCGCTTGATGGCAACCTGACGATATTCGAGCTGTCACGTCGCCCGCTCATCACTGAGGACGTTATCAGCCAGCAGAACGGGCTGAATACGCAGTGGACGTACCTTAACCGCCATTCATCCGCGAGCGCGTTTTTAGAGCGCGTCATCCTCAATGGGATGCCGCCCGGCATGTGGATTGTAGACCTGGGTCAACCCGGTACGGAGGGGCTGCCGCAACGCACGACCAAAGATGGTGTGAAGCAGGTTTACGTCCGTGCGCCACACGTCACCGGGGGGGGCACCACAAGCTACATCGGTGGGCTTCCCTTGCCGGATGGTGGTTATACGAACCCGAGTGTTCAGTTTCGGGAGCTGAGTAGTACCGAGCCCTTGTTAGCGAACATCAAAGCGCACCGTGAAGCCATCCTCGAGCTGACAAATCAGCAGCACAGGTTGATAATTGGAGATTCTACCGCGAGTGGCGTCTCGAGAAAGACCGCTTTGCAGGACTTCACGGCCTCTTTGACACCTACTGAGACGCAGGTGAAGTTTGCCGTGGCTTGGTTGCTCAAGACGGCTCTGTTACTTGCTGGGCATTTTAACGGGAGCAATAGATCTTATCTGTCAACCGAAGTTGACGCAAAGGTGACGCTATGGGCCGCCGACCCAACGCCGGAGGAAAAGCGCATGGTAATAGAGCTTGTCAAAGCGGGCTTGCTTACGACTGAAGAAGGCATGAGGCAGGTAGGCGTGCAAGACACTGCAACGGCCCTTGCTCTCGTCCAGGCCGAGGCTGACGAGCGGCACAGACGCGCACTCGAGCTGATGCAGCAGAGGACGCCGGTAGCGAGTGGAGAGGTTGGGGTGACGACGTGAGTTATGAGAAATTAGAGGAACATTTAAAGGTTGTGCATGAGCTTTTACGAGAGCATCAGTTAAGCGTGAAGTCTGAAGCCGAGGATGCTTTAGCGCATTGCCTACAAATCGAAGGGCGTATGTCCGAACGCTTCCGTATTCTCGCTAATGAAGTACTGAGGCTCGAGCGATGAGTAAAGAAACTGATGAGCAAGCCGCCCGCTTCTCTATAGAGGCAGGCTTTGATGATGAGACTAACCTCGAGGTTGCTAGCGTTGTACGTGACGACGGCTTGCACCTCAACCTCAATCTGGTAGATGCACTTATTGAAATGGGGCAGCTACACCCTGCGGCTTTTGAGTCCCTAACCGATTTAGTGTTTGACCTTACCGATGATTTAAGCGAGGCTCGAGTGATGAACTAAACCACTTCAACCCTACCTAGCCCGCCCTAACCCGGCGGCTTTTTATTGGTTCGCGTCAGTACCGGGGTGCTGTGTAAGTCGCTTCACACCTAAACCGTAAGGCGCTGGGGCGTCTGAGTACCGACCCTTGGGAGGGCCGAATGTCAAGCATCAAAGACCTAATCAATTCACTTCGGGCAATGGAGCTACCTAAAGGCGCGGAGTCTTTACTGAGCAGCATCGGTACCGAAGCAAGCAACCTCGAGGTTGACCGTGACGATCTTAAAGGTAAGGTTGAGACACGGCAAACTGAGAACCAAAAGCTTAAGGACCGCGCTCAAGACGCCGAAGCTATTGTGGCAGACCTCAAAACGAAAGTCCCGGCAGACGGCAGCTTGACGCTAAGCAAGGCCGACGGTGAGCGTTTCAGTGCTTATACCGCACTCGGCAAGGTTGACGAGGTCAAGGCGACGCTAGAGCGTGTAACGACACTCGAGACCGAAAGGGCTCAAGCCGACCGTGAGGCGACCATCCGCAGCGCCGGGTACGACCCTAAGAAGTTCAGCCGGGTTGTTCCTCACCCGCTCAAGATCGAGGGCGAGGGCGACGACCTAAAAGTCAGCGTCACCGTCGACGATAAAGACACGCCGCTTGACGAATGGGCCGAAGCTGAAGGTATTAGCGACCTCGTGAACGTAGCGAGGCTCGACCCGAATGCTCGCCCTGCTGCTATGGCGCAGGCGGGAGACCGCAAAAATACAACACCAGTTAGTACTTGGAGCCAAGCGGCTGATACCCGTTTTGGCGTACCTAAAAGGGAGTAATAGATGGCTGATCCTATTGTGATGGGACCCCGGACGCGTAGCAGTGTGCCGTTTTACGGGGAGTTCCTGCACAGCGAGTACCACTTAATGCGCGTTGGTGGGCGGCTTGACGCGGCGGCTATTATAGCTGACGCGTCGGGTAGAAAGTACGTCCCGGCAGGCACACTTGTGGGTCGCTTGCGGGCAACCGAAAACCTATTCGGACCCTATGCCGCGGGTGATACGGAGTTTTACCTGACGGCGTTTGATGTGATTGACGCGGCTAAGGATAACGAGGTCGAACTGATCGTGGTCGGCAAGAACTTTACTGTTGTTCCGGAGCGTCTACCAGGTTGGGCCGCTTTGCCCATCGCGCAACAGACGCTCATATTCGACAACTACAAAATCCTGAAAGATGGCGCAGAATAATGGACCTTGCAAAGATTATTGCCGATAAACTAGCCGACGGCAGCATCACTTCATTCGTTAACGATGCCCGCGCAGGCTTCGCGCTCACTATGCCCGACGGCTCAACCGTCGATTACGTCGGCGCACGCTATCTTCCCCTTGTCAACCGTGAGAACGCTTTTGATGAGGACGGCATTTACTTCCGCTCAGTCATTGCTTACGACGCGACGCGTTACGCCCCGGTAGTGCCGCGCGGTGGTATGGAGTCCGAGCCTATCTCGGTGCGGTTGCGCACGAACGACACGGGCGCTCAGCTTACCGGGCGTGACTACGACGTGATCGTCCAGCTCGCGCGCCTCAACCGCATTGATGGTGTCGAGCGCATCTTGCAAGACTTTTTGTTGACCCAGATCATCAAACCGCTTAACGACCTGATCGAAAAACAACGCTGGGCAGCCATTGCTGACGGGATTGTCAAGCGTCGTGGTGACTCGGGTTATCAAGAGGACGTGCCTTACGCTAACCCGGCAGGCCACCGCGCGACCATCCCCTCCGGTACGAACGCAGCACCTGCGGGCTGGTACGATCCGGCCTACAGCATCCTGAATGACATTTTTGCGATGGCCGACAAACTTGGTGTCGTTACAGACATCATCACGAGCCGCCGCATCTTGTCGCTCATGAGCATGAACAACGAGATCAAAGCTTATGGTGGGATGGCTGTCACAAACGTCAACGGCCAGACGCAAACCCTATCAGGTCGGGTCCTGTCGGATTCTATTGACAACATCCTGCGCTCGAACGGTTTACCCGGCATTACGCTGCACGAGGCGACCTATGAGCAGCTTAATGGCGCTCGCGTGCGGTATTTGCGCGACACAGCGTTTGTGATGCTGAACAGCTCGAGTATCGACCCGGTTGTCGTGAGTGACCGTCCTGAGCTGATCGCCCCTACAACCCTCGGGTTTGTCGGTAACGGTATCGCAACTGCACAGACGACAAACGGTAAGGCGGTGTATCTGCGGGTGAACGGAAACCGGAAAGCTCCGAACGTCGAATGTGAAGGAACTCAAGTAAGCCTGCCGATTCTTCGGAACGCCGACGGTCGTCAGCGCTTAGGCATTCTCAACATTCCAGCTAAGGCGGCCTAACCATGACGGATTCATTTGGAGCTTCCGGTACGTTTAAAAACGGCGTCTTTAAGCCCTATGGCGAAGAGGTTAAGCCTTCAAGCCCCTTCGCCTCTCTTCCCGAGCCCGTCCAGAAGTCTCTCGCGGACGCGGGCATCACAAGCGTGGACGACGCTAAAAAGCTAGGTGAGGCGGGTCTCATCAAGTTGCCGAACATCGGTGCGGCAATCGCAAAAGATATACTCGAGCTTTAGCGAAACCCACGATCCAAAGCCCGTCTTAATGGCGGGCTTTTTTTGCCCTGAAGCAAATTATCTAGGTCTACAAGTCGGGTTCCAACCCGGCTTTTGTCATTTCACGAAAGGAGGCCCTCATGGGCACCATCAACGTCCTCAATACCGAAGGTATCCAGGGGGTGCTCGCCGCTGCGGACGAAGCCACCAGCCTGGCGTCCCAGGCTGCCGCCAAAGCGTTCGAGGCAACCCAAATGGCGCTCGCCGCCGCCGGGCAGGTAGCCACGCATGAGGCGGTCGTCGCCGGGGTCCTCGCTATCGTGCGTTCGGAACTGGGCCAGCAGCTCTACAACCCCCGTGGCGCGTGGTCGGCGGAAAGGACGTACGGCCTTAACGATCTGGTCTCGTACCTGTTGCCGGACGGTACGGCGCAGGCGTTTCTGGCGTTACGGGCCGTTCCGCAGGGTGTCTTCCCGACAGACACCGAATACTGGTCGGTGCTCGGTCAAAAGGCGACGCCTCCCGGCTTTACGCTCAGCTTCGTTTTGGCAGGCGACACGCTCACGCTGGCCCCCGGCGCGAACGCCGTGGTGCCGGTTACGGTCGAGCGCGTTAACTTCGCGCAAACCGAGCTGGTTTTCGAGGTCATCAGCGACGAGCCCGGCCTGTCGGGGACGGTGGTCTACAACCCCCCATCCGAGGAGACGGCTCGTGAAGACGAGGGTCTGGAAGAAGAGAACCTGGTCGAGGGGCAGGGGCAGCTGAGCAGCTACACGCTGACCCTCGAGGCCACGAGTGCGACGCCGGAAGGACTGGTCGCGCTCAGGTTGGTAGCGCGGGTCGCGGGCTGGGTGGATGACCCCACCAGCCCCCTCTACCCGCTCACTGCCGAACGGACGCTGAATCTGGTGATGGCCAAGAGCGGGACGGTCATCGCGTCGGACGCCACCGCGGTCTGGGGTATGTCGGCCATCTCCGGCTACACCCTGCCCGGGTTTTTGAAAGACGAGGGTCCCAACGCCCTGCACCTGACCCGCCTCGGCGACGTCCGGCCCAACACACGCACCGACGCCTGGATTTCCGAAGGTACGCCCGGCAGCGTTCTGCACTCCCCGCCCTTGACGGGCCACTCGATGGACGGACCGCTGGACCTGGGATTTATCGTGCGTACTCCCGAGAGGTTGCTCGACGGCGCGGTTGTAGCGGCCTTCGCCTCGACGGTCCGCAAGCACGACTACGCCTACGTGTACAAAACCTCGGCAGGACTCCGGCTCAGGACCGCGTGGCAGAACGCCGCGGGTACCGGGGCCGACACCAAAGACTCCGCCGCGATCCCTCTGGACACGCGCGTGGCGATCAGCTGCGACCCGGCGACGAAACTCATCACCTTGCACGGAGTCAAAGGGGGTACCAGCCAGAGCGTGGCGCTACCCGCCTGGCCTGCCGCCGGGGTAAGGATGTCGGCGTTCGCGGTGCTCCAGAGCGACGGGACAGTGCTTCAGCCCTCGGTCGGGGAGATCGTCACGGCCTCGGCGCACCGGGCCGTGCTCGAGCCGATCCGCCGCAACCGCAACGCCCAGCGGCTGGTCGACGACTTCGCCGTCTCCTCGTCTGTCGCCAGAAAAGGCGAGTTTCCGAGCGGCACCCGGCTGATCCTCGAGATGAAGCCGGGCGGCGTCACTGCCGACCGCACCTTCTACAGTCCGACCCACACGCTCACGCTGCTCGGCGACGCGCACGAGGGTGCTGAGGGCGGTGTCGTGACGACCGGCGCGGTCGGTTCCGGGGCGCAGACCGACTTTATGCCGGACGTGACCTGGGAGCGGGATTTCACGGCGGCGTTCGTACTGACGGACTTTTTCGCCGCGCCCGCGGGCATCTGCACCCTCGCCCTGGCCGGACAAAACCAGGCGAACGCCTTTGTCAAAATCCTGCCTAAACCCGCCGGTACGGGCTCCGCGACCGACGACGCGCTCTTTTCGATAGTCCCCGGCGAGGGCATCCCGGTCATCCGGGGGCTGCTCGTCAACGTCGGCAAAAAACCTCGGCATTTGTTCAAACTCCGCTACACCGCCTCTACGCGGACGCTCGCCGTTTTCGAGGCGTTCAGCGGCAGGGCACTCCCCAACCCGCTGGCCCTACCGGAAGCAAACTTCACCGGCCCGATCCGGTTGATGCTTGGATTTGTCTACAAGGGGGCGGCGACGGAGTTCTCGAGGACACTCCAGAGCGGCGTCTGGCTCGGCAACCGCGCCTACACCATCGCCGAGGAGAGCGCGGCGCTGGCAGCGCTGGGGATCGCGGCAGGCGAACTGACGCCCGTTATCAACAACCCCGGCGTGCCGGTAACGCCGCCACCGAACCCCGACCCCACCACCGGCTGGTCGCTCGTCGCGCCACAGGTGTTCGACGTGTCGCGTCTCGGTAGCGGTGACCTCAAAGACATCTACGACGAGCTGGCAAAGCCCAGCTGGCTATACATGGCGAACAGCAAACGAGACAACAAGATCGGCGATCACCAGCGGTGGAAGGATGAGTACGCCGACCGTTACGAGATCAAGGAGCTCGGGGGGGTCAAATACCGCTTGTACACCGGTCCGACCTGTGGCCAGTACTTTCTGGGTCGAGGCATCTCGGGGATGTCATTCAACGTGGTGTCGCACGCTTTCCGAGCGGTCAAGGATTTGCGGCTCCTCGACGTAGCCTGTTACGACGTCGAGACGCTCATGGATCAGGCACGCGACGATTCGGGCATCGAGTCGGATAAGCCCGACGGCTTCCTGGGCTTTACCTACGGCTGCTCCGCGCAACGCGCCCTGTTCTTCTCGCCGGACGACCCGCGCAATACGGCTTACGTCAAAAGCGGCAAACTCAGGTACGCCAACAACGTGGAAAGTGGTAACGCGGGATTGAAAAAAATGACCGGGGTCGAGAAACACCTCGAGGAGGGGCTGATGCTGGGCTGGATGGTGACCGCGCTCGGCGCGCACGCCAACATCGACAAATTCAGCCCGACCTACGAGCCGGTAGGAGACCGCTCGGCGACGCCGCAGTTTTACCGTCGGGTACGGGACAAGGCGATCAAGGTTTATGAAGAGACCAACCGGAAGTGGGACAAGCACTGGGGCGACGACCGCCGGAGTGAGCTGCCGATGCACGTCCGCCGCACCCTCATCCACTCGGCGCTCGTCGAGCTGGCGGGGGCTGTCGCCTACGCCAAGATAAAGGGGGGCGCGAACTGGAAATCCACAACCCTCTTTGCCGAGTGCAAGCGGACGTGGAAGCTGATCTTCGGGCCGCTTGAAAAGGTCGGCGTGCCGAAAAACATCCACCACGCCGTCTGGCACGAAGCCACACACCCGCGCTACGGCAAGTGCTTGTTCTGGGCTCACCAGGTCGCTCGCTACTCGCCGAGCGGCACCAAAGACAACTCCGGCGAGTACATTCCCATCGCAAACAAAGACGACCAGTACCCCCACCCGAACAACTACACCTCGAGCGACTACGGGGTGATGGTCTTCTTGCACGAGGAGGGCTGCGGCTTTTTTGAGCAGTCGTGGCTCGAGAAGATCGCCAATCTCATCTTGGCGACCATGCAGCTGGGTGAGATTTTCGTCCGAAACGAACGCCCCGAAATCACTCCGTATCCGATGAACGGCGGCAACAACGTCGAATCACTCGTTTCGCCGTGGGACCCGAACGGGAGAAAGAGCAAACTCGGCGCGACGAACGTGCTGGCCGGTCACACCGCGTCGGCCTTGGCCGCGTTCGACGTTCACGGCGAGCTCGAGGCGCTGGCTCGAGCTCACTACAAGAAATACAGCAGCCCGCAGTTTCCGGGCGTGCCCGCTGGCCTGCTCTACGCAGCGGCGAAACGGGAGGGGAGGTTATGACGCGGATTCTGAACACCCGGATTGTAAACCCCAAAGCCGCCCTGCAAGCCTTTCTCGCTACGAACGAAGCCACCGACCTGGCCAAGCTGGCCGCTACTCGTGCGGGCGAAGCGACGACGCTGGCGGCCAAGGTTGCCGGAAAGGCGGCCAGGGCGGACGCGGTAGTCCCCACCGTCCTGGCGATCCTGCGGGCGGAGCTGGGCCAGCAGCCCCTCAACCCTCGCGGCGCTTGGCTGGGTTTGGCCTCCTATTCACCCAAAGACCTGGTGAGCTGGCGCACCCCCGCCGGGACCGCCGAGCTGTTCGTCGCGCTCTACGAGGTGCCGCCGGGTGTGGAGCCGGACAGGACCGACTACTGGGCGATACTCGAGGCCGTTCCGATCTCCGACCCTGCGCCCGAGACCGAACCGACGCCTGGCGAGCCCGCACCGGTCGATCCGCCACCGGACGCTCCACCACCGAGCGAACCCGTGAGCCTGACGCTGGCGCTCAGCCTCGAGGGGGCGCTCGGGCTCGAGCCCGGAGGCAGCGCCGTGGTGCAGCTCGAGGTGACGCTAGTCGGCGCGGCTGCCGATACGCCGCTCCTCTTTAAGGTGGCGTCGGACGAACCCGGCCTGTCGGGAACGGTCGCGCGGGTTGCCGAAGCGCCCGCAGACGACCTCAACCCGAGCGACGAGGAAAACCCCGAAGAGATACCGAACCGGGCGGTGTACACCCTCACGGTGGCGGCTGCCGGGGCAACGCCGCAAGGACGCTACGCGGTCACCGTGACCGCGCAGGCTGCCGACTGGGTAGATGATCCGGCCAGCCTCCGCTACCGGCTGAGGGGTCAAGTGGGGCTCGAGGTCCTGGCGGCGCAGGCCGTGGCCGTACCCGCGGTCGAACCGAACCCCACGGCGGTTTGGGGGATGTCCGGCAAGGCGGGCTACACCCTGGCCGAGTTTCTTAAAGATTCGAGCCCTAAAGCCCTGCACCTGATCCGTCTAGGCAATGTCCGGCCCAACATCGACGGTGACGGCCTCATCTCCGAGGGCACGCCCGGCGGCGTGCTGCACTCGCCGCCACTGACCGGCCACAGCCTAGACGGGATCAACGAGCTGGGAGTCGTCATCCGCAACCCCGCAGGGCTCACCGACGGGGCGGTAGTGGCGGCGCTTGCCGGGACCGCACGCAGGGACGACTGGGTTTGCGTGCTCAAAACCAGCACAGGCTTCAAGCTCCGCACCTCGGTGCAGGGCGCTACCGGGGTCGTAACGCGCGACTCCGCCTTCGTCCCGCTAAACGCCCGCTTTGCCATAAGCATCGACCCGGTGACGGCCACGGTGAGCCTGCACAGCACTCTCGACCTCAAAAGTGTCTCCCTCCCGCGGCCCGCCTGGCCTGCTCAGGGCGTGGCAGCGTCGTTTCTTGGAATACTCCGCGCCGACGGCTCGGTTATCAACTCGAGTGCGGGACACGTGCTGGCGGCGACGCCGCACAAGGAGATTTTGGGCGACGTCCGCCGCGACCACAACGCCCAGGCGCTCGCCTCCCTCTACACCGCCGTGGACTACAAACCCAAACCCGAGTTCCCGACCGGCACCCGGATCATCCAGCTGATGCGGCCAGGCGACGCGACCGTCGATAGGACCTTCTACGACCCCGCTACCCACGACCTGAAACTTCTCGGCGACGCCTCCGCGGGTGCGAAAGGCGGGATCGTAACGACCGGCGCAGTGGGCTCCGGCGCTCGCACCGACTGGCTGCCGGATGTGACGTGGGAACGCGGCTTCATGTTGATCTACGTTGCCGACGGATTTTTCGACGCGCCGCCCGCGGTGTGCCAGCTGGCGCTCGGCAGCAAAAACAAATCCGAGGCGTGGTTCAAGCTGCGGCCCGAAATCAGCGGCGACGCGCACCGGGCCGTCGCCGGGGCGATGTACCCGCCCGGCGCGAAGTTCGTCGTCGACGTCGGCAGGCGGCTGCGGCACCTGTTCGTGCTCCGCTACAGCGCCTCCGCGCGCACGCTCACCGTCCGGGAGGTGTTCTCGGGTCAGGCGACCGCCCCCCTACCCATCCCGGCGGCCTACGCGGGGCCGCTCGGCGTGTCGCTGGGCACCGCCTACCGCGGCAAGGTAGGCACCACCACCGCCGACCTCGGCGCGACCGAGCCGAGCGCCACACGCTCCGGTGGCCTCTACCTGGGAGTAGGTCCGTTCAGCAAGGCTCAAGAGGACGACGTGATCGCGGCGCTCGGCGTCACCGCGTCCGACCTCATCCTGCCGCCGCCGCCCACACCGACACCCGACCCAACGCCCACGCCAACCCCCGACCCGACCACGGGGCGACTCGTCGGGGCTCAGGACTTCTCCGCGACCCGCCTCGGCGACGGCGACTTGCGCCGCGTCTATAACGAGCTGGCCGTGCCCGGCTGGCTGTATCTGCCCAACAGCAAACGAACCGACCCGGTAGGCGTCGCCAACGGCTGGGAAAGGCGTTTTGTGCCGAGCGCCGCCAACGAGGGCACCGTCTGGCGCTGGGACTCGTACGGCGGCGTGCGCTACAAACGCTTTATCGGCGGCCTGCGCGGCGCGTACTTTATCGGGCGCGGCATGGCCCGCGTGTCGGAAATGGTCGTCTCGCAGGCGTTCCGGGCGACCCGCGACCTGCGGCTCCTCGACGTCGCCTGCCTTGACCTCGAGGCGCTCTGCGACGCGGCCAGGGACGAATCCGGCATCGGCACCGATCAGCCCGACGGGTTTCTCGGCTTCGCCGCGGGCACCGACGCTAAAAGTCGCGTCTTCTTCGGCCCTGACGACCCCCGCAACACCGCCGCTGTACATGCCATAAACGGCGTCACCAGGCCGTACGAGATGAACGAGGGGGGCGGCAACGAGGGGCTCAAAAAGTACACGGGAACGGAGGTGCAGCTCGAGGAGGGGATCATGGTGCTGTGGATGGTGACGGCGCTGGGCGCTCACCGCAACATCGACAAGTTCTCCCCGACTTACGAGCCGGTCGGCAACCGCCCCGCGACGCCGCAGTATTACCGGCGGATACGCGATAAGGGGATCAAGCTCTACCTCGATACCTGCAAAAAGTGGGACGCCTTTTACGCAGGCGACCGCCGGAGTGAGCTGCCGATGCACGTCCGCCGCTCGCTCCTGCACTCGTGGCTCGGTGAGCTGGGCGCAAAGGCTGCCTACGCGATGATCCTGCACGGCGACGCTTGGGAGGCGAGCGCCGAAGGCCAGGAAGCGGCCCGCGCCTGGCGCATGACTTTCGGGAACTCCGAAAAGGTTGGCGTGCAGAAAACCCTAAACCTTGCCACCTGGCACGAGGCCACCCACCCCCGCTGGGGCAAGTGCGTGTTCTGGGTTCACGACCTGCGCCGCACCGCGCCGAGCGGCGTCAAGGACGCGACCGGGGAGTACATCTCCTCGAAAACGACCCCCAACGGCGTCCACCCGAACAACTACACCGACCACGACTATGGCGTGATGCAGTTCCTCCACGAAGAAGGCGCGAGTTTTGTAACCCGCGAGTGGCTCGAGAAAATCTGCAACACCATGCTGGCCACACTCGATCTGGGTATCAATTTCGTCCGCATCAGCACCACGGACTCGCCCACGCCCATCCCCTACACCCAAAACGGCGGCAACCAGGTGGCGTCGCTGGTCTCGCCGTGGGGCGCGACCAAGAGCACCCTGGGCGCGACGGCAACCCTTTTGACGCACAGCGCCGCCGCGGGCATGGCCGCCTACGACGCTCACGGTGAGCTGGAGGCGCTCGTGAAACGCCACCAGACCAAGTACGGCTCGAGTCAGCAGTACGGCGCGACCAGCGGGCTGCTGTTCACGGCAGCGAAACGCGAAGGTCGGCTAACTCCTTAATGGTTTCGGAAAGGCACTAACATGAAAAGGCTATTCGCGGTCCTGATCCTCGCAGTTGTCACCCTCTGCACCCCCGCCCTCGCTCAGTACAACGTCACCTGGCGCAACATCCAAGGTCAGGCCATCACCACGGCGCTCCAGTCCGGGGCCACATTCCAGGTCTGGAACGCGACCACGATCCCTGCCGACGCCACCGTGGCAGTCACCGGTAACCTGCTCGCCGACGGCACCATCACGGGCACGAACGTCACCTTCAACACCACCACATCGGTCCTCACCATCGGCGGGCTTGTGGACTCGGCAATCAACACCACAGGTGCACCGAACATCGTGAGAATCATCGACGACGGTGGCGCGCGAGTGCAGTACACCGCCAAGATGTCCGCCGCTACCGGCACAGCCCAGATTGTCATCACCGATTCTGTGAACGCGGCAGCCACCGAGCTGCTACAAAACAGGCCGTTCAGCGCCAGCATCAGCATCCAGTACTAGCCGTGTACGCTTCAGTAACCGATCTCCGCGCAGCCCTGGACGAAAAAGCGCTCTTGACCCTGGTTGATGACGAGGGCGAGCGCTTAACCCCCACCGGCGAGCTGCGCGCCCGACAATCCGCCCGCGTTCTGAAAGCCGTGGAGGACGCCTCCGCCGAGGCCGACACTTACATTATTCAGCGCTACGACCTGCCGCTCCCCAGCACGCCCCTTGTACTGCGTGGCAAGGTCGTGGACATCGCCGTGTGGAACCTGTTCGCGCGCCGCGGCCTAGCCGAGGCTGACGAGATAGTCCGTGAGCGGTACAAAAACGCCATCCGCTGGCTCGAGCAACTTGCCGCGCTTAAGGTCCTGCTACCTCTGCCGACGAGGGTTAGTGCTAATCCCGACGAGCTTACCGAGCTTAACGGGTATTCGTGGTCCGGCAGCGTTAGCACCATCATTAAGTATTAGGGAGGCTGTCAAAATGGGCGTAAAAATGACCGGCGACCTCGGCGCTCTGACCCAGGCGCTGCAAAGGGCTTCGAGGCCCGACATTAAAAACAAGCTTGGCAAACCTGTTGGAAAGGCGCTGGTCTCGAGTACCCGTGAGCGCTTTCAAACCTCGAAAGACCCCACGGGCAGACCGTGGAAACCGCTGGCGACCGCAGCGGTCAAGCGCGGTCGAAAAAAGAACTACAAAAAATCCAAGGGGCCGGACAAAGGTGAATCCAAACGCCTCATCTTGGTGCAAACCAGCCAGCTCAAAAACTCTATTGCCTCCGACGCGAGCGATACGCAGGTTGCGGTCGGCACCGACGTTGTCTACGCTCGCATCCACCAGTTTGGTGGGAGAGCCGGTCGTGGCAAGAGCGTCTTTATTCCTGCCCGCCCCTACCTGGGCATCTCAGACGGCGACCAGAGGGAGATTGAGGGGTTAGCTATAAAGTTTCTCGAGGAGCTGTTCCAATGACTTTCGTGCTAGCCACTATCTTGCTCATTGCTGGTGGCGAGGTGCCGCCGTGAACATCGCCGTAGTCATGGCCCACCTCGAGGCAGCAGCTAAAAGCCTCACGGCGAAACCAAGTGTTGAAAGGGGGGCGAGCGCCCTCGAGCGTATGAGCCACGGTACCTCCGTCACCATCTACCCGCTCGAGGGCGCTGCCCAGCGTAAGGGGGCGAAGGTAGCTCGCATTCCAGGGACGCCTCACGGTTTCCGTTACCTGCTCTTCCAGGGCCGGATGGATTACGCCGTGCGCTTCTCAGCGCGCGATGACGAGGAGCTTACGAGGATGCTCAAAGAGTTCCTCGAGTACCTCTTCGTCCACCGGCTGCACGACGCCGACGAGAACTATATCGCCGTACCGGAAGGTGATTTTCGCCTCGCTTGGCACGACCCTCAAGGGGTATTGCTGGACGACCACACCCTCGAGTTGACTCTATCGGCCAGCACGGCGCTCTACAGCGACCGTGAGCGGCACCTTATCGACATCCACGTGACCCATAGCATTGCCACCTCTTTAGAAGGAGACGATTTAAATGGCTGAGAAACCTGAAAAGGCAGTAGAGGAAAAACCAGTAGAAAAGGTTGAGGTGCCCGTTGAGCTGACGAGCCCTCCAAGGGCCCCTGCGGGTAAAACCATCGAGACTTACGCCGAAGAACTCGGCACTGACCCCGCGATTTTTGCGGGGGTCAAGGCGAGAGAACGCTGGGCAGCTCAGCGTCACGTCACCAAGGCGACATACGAAAAGGCCGTGGACAAGTTCCTTAACGGTCCCACGGTACTGAAGGGTGGTGAGTAACATCGCCAAGCTCCCAGGTGTATATACAAGTGTAGAAAATGGCGGTCTCGGCATGGTCGCCGACGCTGCCGACGGCCAGCGTGCCATCGTGGGCGTCTCGAGCCGGGGACCCTTCAACACCCCGCTGTCGTTTAGCGACCCCACCCAGGTCGTCGTCAAACTCGGCACCGGCCCGCTGGCGACGGCGCTGGTGTGGCAGCTCTCGAGGGCCGGGGGTACCGTCATCGGCGTGCGGAGCGCGGCGGACATCGCCGGGGCGATAGAGGCCGACGTCAACAATCCGGCGCAGGTGGTCGGGGTGGGTGGCGCACCGCTCGAGACTCTCGACCTGGTGGTCACCATCACCGATGACGGCCTGGTCGGCGCGTCGGCGTTTACGTATTCGCTCGACGGGGGCGATACCGTATCGCAGCCCTTTGCGACCGCAGCTGTGTTCGAGATTCCCGGAACGGGCGTCACGCTCGCGTTCACCTCGCTCACCCCTTACGTGCTGGGCGCAACCTACCGTTACACCGTCTCGGCTCCCGAGGCGAACGTGGGCAACGTGCAGACGGCAGTGCGGGCGCTTCTCGACACCACCATGCTGTTCGAGTACGTCCACGTCGCGCAGGGTGCCGACAACGGCGTCTGGGCCGTACTCGCTGCACTCCGCGAAGAAGCGGTCGCCAAGGGACGGCGCATCTTCATGATCGCCGAAACCGACCGCCCCGGCTCCGATCCGGACGTTTGGGTGCAGAACCTGCTGGCCCAGAAAGAACTCTTCTCTTCGGACTGGGTGCTTTTGTGTGCGGGCGCTATGGAGGTTGTGGACCCCATCACCGGGCAGCTCCGGGTGCAGAACATGGCGCACGAGCTGGGCTCACGGCTGAGCCGCTCGCGGGTCTCCGAAAACCCCGGCTGGGTGCAGCGCGGCCCCATCCAGGGCGCTCTCGTGGCCGCGCCCTTTAAGGAATCCGAGTTCGGGAAGCAGCCACTGTACAACAACGGCCACGCGCTAACGCTCGACACGGCAGGGTTCACGACCATTTACCAGGTGCCGAACCGCTCGGGCTACTACTTTGTGGACGGGCGGATGTCGGCGGAGGCCACCTCGGACTTCAAAAGCGTCACCAACGTCCGAGTGCTGAACAAAGCCGTGACGCTGGTCGAGGCTGGTCTGGCTGACCACGTACAGGAGGCCGTCGATCCGCAAGAACTCGAGGTGTCGCTGGCCGCGCTGGTCGCAGACGCCGAGGCACCGCTGCGGCTAATGGCGGCAAACCGGGACATCTCCGGCGGGCGCGTCATCATCCCAGCAGGTCAAGATGTCTTGAGTTCACGCACGCTGCTCGTGGACGTGCGGATTGTGCCCTACGGGCATCTTCGTGAGATAGGTTTACGAATCGGATTAGAAAATCCATATTTGTACCGTGAGGAGCTGGCGCGATGATTAACGGGGTGTCAACTGGCTTGAGGGGATAGAGGGGTCAAACTCCCAGGGAAACTTGGTGAACTTGGCTTGGTTGCAGGGGCGGCACGCTGCCACGATGTTGGTCGGCCAGTTGCTGCCGCCACGGGTGATGGGGATGTAGTGGTCCACCTGAAAGGTGTTGTCTAGCTCGCGGTGGCAGTAGTAGCAGAGACCGTCCTGAAGCTCGAAAATGTCAAGCACGTCTCGGGCGGTGTAATAACCCTCTGCGCCCTTCTCTTCCGCATAGCGTTTGTACCACTGGGCGCTGTTGGAAGCCTTCAGCATCGCCTTGACTTCAGGGCGCTGCACGTACTCTTTAAGCCAAGCTTGCCCCTTGGGGGAGTAGCGAAAGGCCCGACCCCTCTCACGGCTTTTCATCGTCGCGTCCGGGTCGTTTCGGTAGCGCTCTCTCGCAAGGGCAGCATTTTTGGCGCGACTTGCGGGGTTGGCGTAAAGGCGGTGGTATTTCTCCATGGCCCTTTGGCGTTCCCGCTCGAGCAGACCGGGGTCGGCTTTAATCGCTTCTTGCTTCGCCTTTCGCTTAGCAACCTGCTCGGGCCGAGCGTTGCGCTCGGCGTGGCACGCCTTACAGGTGTACTGCAAACCATCGGGCCTGCTGCCACGCCTATTGAACGCCTCCAGGGGCTTTTCCCGGTTACAAGTTGAGCACCGTTTTAAGAGAATAGAATTAGTCATGCTGTGGAACCTCCAGTTCCGTAGTGCCCTTGGGGACGGCAATCCCGCGAAGGGCTTTCTCTAATTCTACCACCCAAAGAAAGGGCGTGGTTCCAATAATAAATTCTAAGCGGTACGCTTGGGAAGACGTAACCATCAACATTGCCTCCGGGGTCGCCATCGACATCGAGAGCATCACCTACAAAGACGCGCGAGCAACCCGGCGCGTCTTTGGCAAGGGCTCACGCGCTCGAGGCTACAGCCAGGGCAATTACACCGCCTCCGGGACTGCCGTCCTGCGCCGCGAGGAGTTCGAGAAACTAAACAACCGCGCCGGGGGGCAGGGTCTCTACGGTATGAAACCGTTTACCATCACCGTCTCCTACGCTAACGATGAGGAGCCGACCACTACGGACGTGCTCCAGTCGTGCAAATGGACGGAGCGCGACACCGGGGCCAAACAGGACGACGAGAGCATCAACGTCACCGTGAACTTTGAAGTGCTCGACGACATCAAATACGGTAATAAGCCCAGCTTTATCGACAAACCTTAAAGGAGTAGAGCGTGGATAAAAGCGAAGCACCGGCAGCCAAAGCCGTTCACACCATCAACCTCGAGCAGGGCACCTTCCGGTTTCGCAAACCGACCACGCCCGAACTGGACCGCTACCTGAGCAAGGTGTCGAGCAAACCGGCCTCGATGGGTAAGACGTTTAGCCTCGAGCTGGTCGTAGCCGACGACCGCGAGGCGTGGACGGCAGCGCTCGAGCAGCGTCCTGGCCTCTCGACGGCGGCGGTCCAGCAGATCATGCAGGACCTCGGTTTTTTGGGGGACTACGACAGCTAGACGACGACCTGACCGAGTTTGAAAAGCAGGCCGCCATGATAATGCACTACCTCCACATCCCGCCGAGCGACGATGTGGAGGTGTTTTTTAAGCAGGCTGGGATGGCGGTGTGGATGGAAAAACGGCTGAATCCGAAGGAGGATTAAAGGAAAAGTGAAGGGTTTACAAAGGATTAGTTTAAGTCAGACGTTTTGTCAACAGTTCGCCGATAGCTCTAGCCTTTGACCTTCCCTCTTGAGCCTGCAAAATGTCGTGTACCCATTGAGGGGCGGTGATGCGGTACGCGGCTGTGACCTGATCGCCCTTGAGCGGCTTGACCCCCAGCGCCTCGAGCGCCCGCCCATCACCCTTAGTCAACCCCCGGAAGCGGCCTTCACTCATCATCGTCCTGTGTGGCGTCGTCAACATCATGCAACAGATCGTTTGTCGAGGTGGCGTGCACCATCAGGGTCGTCACCATAACGTGCATGTCAGCCATAACGTCCTGATAGTCGTCGCTCTCGGGTGGTAGCACCTCGAGTCTTTTCAGGTTATCGAGATAAGTTTGGGCGTCGTCCGCTAACTCGTGCAAGCTGGTGGAGACCGCCCCTTGAAGGGCGTGGTGTCGTTCCGCTGTTGTGCTCACTTTTTACCTCCCGGTAACTTTTTGGCAACTTTGGCAATCTCGCCCCGGAACACCCCCAAGTCTTTTTCCCATTTGGCGATGCGCTCGAAGTTAGGTTGGATTTTGGCGAGTTCGTCCGCGATTTTCTGCTCGTGCTTCACAACTTGCTGGGTGAAACCTTCAATCTTTTTGCGGAGGTGCTTGTTCTCGCCCATGACTTATATTATCACATTTTTGCTAAAGAGTCAACGTGTACACGTTGTCAAGCTGTTAGGGCGTGCGATAAGGAACGGAGACGATAATGCGTAAATCCAAGAAAGCGGAGGGGTTGGGATGGATAGCAGCTAGTTAAAGTCTATCTTCTAAAAAACCTTGCAGCGATCAAGATGATACCGACCACAATAATGACGAAGCCTACAGCTTTGATTAGCTTCCAAGCAACGTAAAGACCTGCAAGTAGAATGATCACGCCGATAAGAGTGCTTACAGTTTTGCTGTTCATTCCCATAGCCCACACTATAAGCGCCCACTGTTCAGGCGGGCGCTAGGAGGTTGAGATGGATACGTCTTAGCTTACGAATATCTCAGGCTTGTATTGAGAGGGGTCGGCTATAACATTTGGGATGTTCAGCGTGCCGCCTTGAGCCATGAGTCTGTCTAAAAACTCTTTGCCGTTCAAAATCTCGATACCCAGCACATTGTTATCAGCATCAAGATCAATATAGGTGTTGACATCCACCTCGAGGGTTAGGGCGTGTTCGCCCTCTGCCATCTCGATATAGAGGACGTTAATCTCAGGATGCGCCTGTATTTTCATTTCTACCCTCACTTTCCAATCCGAATGGCGGTGATGACGTAAGCGTTGGTTTTGCCTGTCTCTATAAAGACTACACGCAAAAGCGCCCCAGTTTGTGTAATAACCTCGCAAACTTGCTTGCCCTCATTCTCATAAAAGTGCGCTTGGGGGTCATTAAGTGCGCGCTTAACCTGATTCTCTGAAATGTGCCGTTTACGCATCTGTCCACTAGCATGAGGGTGAAAAGTGACCAAATCATAAGGCACGGTTAGTTATCTGGCGTGTACTTAATCAGATCAGCCACTTGGACGTTCTGCCCTGTGAGTTCCCGAAGGCCGTCAAGAACAAACGCCAGCGTCCCAAGATCGACCCGCGAAACGTCGCCACCTTTACGGACTAGGCCGTAGACGGTAGCGGTTGAAGCATGTTGCTCTACAACTTTCGCTAGACGATAGGGGGTTATGTCGTGCTGCTCCATATACTCGGTTAGAGCCCATTTAGCAACACCCATAACGGGGATGCTACCACGCACGTTGTTTGCTTCTAAAAGGGTCGTGCTTGAAACATTCATGCCTAGATACTATCACAATACACAGTGGTATTGCAATACATAGCGTATGTGTTGACATAGTAGTGTGTATTGTGATAGTATAAGGAACCGAAAGGGCGAGCGCCCTAGACAAGCAAAGCGCCCTTTCGGAATCACTAAGTGAGGTGACTGGAATGATTGTAGCACCGCAAGCCCTTAATGAAGTTAAGACTCAAGTAGTAGTACCCGCCCCGAAGCAGACCAAACTCTTAGGCGCGACTGTAAAAGGCGTCGGGCTCATCACCACCGTCGGCGTTCAGAACGTCTGGCGATGGGCGCTTATCGAGCGGCCCGACGGCAGCGAGACGCACGTTTTCCTTGCTGACCTCCGCAAAGATAACGTGACCTTTCCGAGCGAGCCGCAGGAATATGTGCAGATGACGCGCCGCGTTGGGTACGGACTCTTTGAGGACGTGTACCAACTCAAGTCAATTGAGTTCAGCGATCTCACCCACGTTGACACCGAAGAGAGGGCTGCATGAGCAGCCCTAAACGCACCCTGACGGATGTGAGGCGCACCGAGACGGCAATCTACTTGACGATTCGCAGCCCTGACCACGACATTCTTGAAACCGTGTGGCTCGGGATAAACGGTAACAGGGAGGGGTTTCCGTATGAACTCGTGCGAATCAGTTACTCGCTTGACGCACCAGACGACGAACCTGCTGACGTTTGGTTGACTTGCCAAGACAGCAAAGGTGAGAAGCGCATCCTTTCATTCCAAATTGAGGACACGAGGCGCGTACTTCCTCAGCTTGCGCCCATTCGGTACAACATCTTTACGGGCATCGGGTACGCCGACGATCACATCAGAGTCGAGTTTATCCGCGTTGACGGTGTGCCTGCCACGTTCACTATCGGCACCGTAGGCGACCACCACGAGTACACCCTAGAGACCTTGATAGCTACGGTACACGGCGACTACACAGGTTTTCCGCTTCGCTCTTACGAATTGGTTGACCGTGCGGGCAAAAAGTTAGTGTTTCAAATGCTTGTCCCGGCTGACAAGCTAGAGCTGTTCATTGCCAATCAACACGCCTACTTTCAGGCGTTGGAAAAACAACACAGCCCAAAGCATGAGGCCGCCGACTCCCCCAACGTTTTGCAGCAAGCGGCCTAGCCCAGTGACTAAAAGTACAGCCCCTTCATTTCTGAGGGGGCTTTTTCTAGGGGTGCGCCGTTGCCCGTGCCGCCCCTTGCCTCTAAGGAGACAAAGATGAGTTTAGACCATCACGACGACCGCCATAAAGGAATGAGCCGACGCGCCAAAGAGATGGCTCGAGCCGCGAAGATTTTAGGGCCGGAGGTTCGCAACATTTCCACCTATGACGCTGACCCAAACAAAAAAGTAGAGCTTGCCAAGCTGTTAGCGGCGAACGCTCAGAAGCCGGGTGTGTTCGGTTACTTTCTGGGTCAACTCACGGTCGAAGATGGCAAAGGCTACAAGCAGCGGGTTGTGCGTGACGGCAGCGTAAAAGACACGCTGCTCAAGCTGTCTATCGAAGCGCCGAACCTCTTGACTGGCTGGGCAATCAGCGACCTGGCTTTAGCGATGGGTGTAGCTGTAACCGATGATCGGCTCCGCAAACGCACGAGCGCTATGAGTACCGCTTGTGCCAAAGCAGGGATCGACGTTCAAACCTTCAGGGGTTACTTCAAGGTGCTGACTATCACCGAGGCGAAGATCAAGCAAGAGCAGCACCGGGCGAACATCGAAGGCCAGATCAAAGCCCGCACCCGAAAGTCAAAACCGCTCAAGGCTAGGAAAATTGACCCGAACGGCAGACAGCATTTTGAACTTCCCTGGTGGGAAACACCGCTATTTCGGTCGCTCGAGGGGGGCGCTGAGTGAACCTGAAGCTTACCGACATTCGCAGGGACGACAGTGCCCAACCAAGGGCGATGCTGAACACCGACCACATTAAGGACTTGGCGGACGCCCTCGAGGATGGGGGCGATCTAACACCCGTTGACGTGTTTCATGACGGTCACTCCTACTGGCTGGCCGATGGCTTTCACCGCTACAGTGCCTACCACCGAGCAAAGCGCGAAGAGATACCCGTCAACGTGCATGAGGGCGATCTGCGAGACGCGGTGCTCTACAGCATCACCGTCAACGCTAAGCACACGGCGCTGAAGCTCACTCGGGAAGAAAAGCGGGCGGGTGTAAGTCGCTTACTGGCTGATGAGGAATGGGGGCAGTGGTCAGACCGTGAGATCGGCAGACGAGCGGGGGTAAGTGCGCCGACCGTTGGGGCGATTCGTAAAGAGTTACCTATCTGTAAAGTTTTACAGATAGAAGGGGATGAGCTATCTGCGGAAAATCCGCAGATAGAACGCAAGGTGAAACGCGGCGACTCTGAATACACCATGCAGACGCCTGCGCCTAAAGCCGACTCGCCAGCAGCGCCAACGCCATCAGCAACCGCTAGCGCCGACCTTTCTGACTATCTAGCGCCGCGCCCCACACCGGGCTACAACCCCGCACGGCACGCTGACAACTCTAAGCTTGAAGACGATATGCTCGAGGAAGCGGAGATCGTACCGGACGAGCCGCCCGAAGACGAGCCGTACATCCCGCCCTACGTCAGCAACCCCGTCCGCGAAACGTTCGAGATCAAAAAGTTATCGAACGAGCCGAAATCGAAAGAGCCGCCGTTTGTGGAGTGGTACGTGCTACTCGGCAAAGTGCAAAGCAAAGGCCACCGCTCGCTGATAGAGGCGCTTAACTCGCTTGAGAGTCAAATGCAAGGGGGAGAGCTGGAGGCGCGGATAGACGGCGTGATCGAGATGCTGCGGGCGAGCGTGAAGCAAGCAAAAGTCGAGCGCACGACGTTCACGGTACAATCGTGAAATTCATGGAAGAAGACAAAGGAATCACCCTAGCCTTTACTCGGGACGATGCCCAACAATACATAGAACTGGCTAAAGTCAGCGACAAAAGCCTGGAGGACGCACAGGACATTTTCCGCGACATGCTTAAAGAGGCGGTAGAGCACCCATTTAGGGATACTTTGCCTGAAAACCTAGAGGGGTTGTTAAGCCATCTCGAGACGCTGCCCTACGTCGATTGCGAACTGCTCCCTAACAACTCAAAGGGCGTTATCAAGGGCTGGCTGCTTCACAGCGCCGTCCTGCTCGCCCTCGTCAGCAGCTACTACGAAGTGATGAGTGCTGAGGCATGATCTTTCAGCACACCCTCGAGCAGGTTCTTAGCGGCAAGAAAACGCAGACGCGCCGCCGCATCAAGCCCGACAAGAGGTTCGTCTATCGGGCGGGGTGCGTCAAATTAACGCTCACCAATCGACTCCACATCCACGGAACCGCTGTCGTCCACAACGCAACTCCAGCCCACTCTAATCGGCACTCCCGAAGCGTTTTCGGTGTGTATGAAGGTTAGCCAGCTCCAGCTTTTGTCATCAGAAAAGTACATAGGCTCGGTCCGTTCAGGATTAGAGGGGCCTGGAAACGTGGCTGTGTTTGGTGCGTCCAGTAGGGCTCTGATTTCACGTTGGCAGATATTTACGACATCCACCACCCCAAGGGGCTCCGGTGTGGGCTCAACCTCTGCCGACAACTCTTCCGGCACCGGGGCCGCAAAGACGCCATAAACCATAGCGACACCGCCGATCCACGCCAGCGTGCGAGAGCGCTTCCTCTTCCTCGAGCCTTTCTCCGAGCGACGAGCGCGAACGATGCCGACCACCAGAGCAATAAGCCCTATAAAAGCCATGCCTGCCATATTTCCCTCCAGCCCAAGTCTCCCACATCCCACCCCACCCGAAAGAGAGGTTTTCGTGAAGGACGAACTGCTCAAACTGCTCAACGACGACAGCGACGTTCAAAAGGCCGTGCGCCAAATCAGTGCAGGACCCGAGCTGTCAAAAGAAGAGGTGGTAAACCACCTAGCCGAACTTCTCGGCAGCTTCGGGGAGGACGCTCTCGATAAGAGCCCGGTCGAAACCTAGAAGCTCAACGGCGACGGAGACGAGACGCTCACTTTTTAGGGCCTTCCGCCGTGCTTCGCTAAGCCCCTCCTTCGTCTGGGGAAACCGCCCCTCCACACACGAACGTAAAGCCTTGACCTCCACCATGAGGCTGAGCAGCACAATATCTTTCCCGTTCATATACACCCTTTCTGCGTGTCGCTGGCCTGAGAAACGAGCGACGCGCAGCTCTATTTTGCTTGCCCTGAAAGGAGGTGGCCGTGAAGAAATTTTCATTACAGATTTTGCTCGAGTTGGCCGACAAGTTTTCCGGCCCCCTCAAAAGCGGCCCCATGCGCCGCCTCGCCGAACTCCAGCGCCAGACGCAGGCCGTCGACCGGGGCATGGACAACCTCTTTACCGGGGGTGCCATCATCGGCGGAGCTGCCGCCTTCGCCGCACCCCTCGTTGCCGGGACCGTCCAGGCCATCCGCTTCGAGGAGGCGATGGCCGACGTTAAACGGGTGACGGAGTTCAAGCCAAAGGTTTTCAGGGAGCTGTCCGCCGATGTTTTGCGGCTCTCGCTCCGCATCCCGCTGGCCACGGAAGAGCTGGCGCAGCTTGTCGAGGCCGGGGGGCAGTCCAAACTTTATAAGACCCGCTCCGAGCTGCTGCGATTCGCGCAGGACTCTGGCAAGATGGCGACGGCCTTCAAGATGTCCGCAGCCGACGCGGGCGGAGCCATGACCGGCTTCAGAACTATTTTTCGTCTGTCCCAAAATGAGGTTGTATCGCTCGGGGATGCCTATAACTATTTAGGTAACAACATGGACGCGCGCGCGTCCGACATCGTGAACATCGCTAACCGGACGGGCGCGACCGCCAAGCTGTTCGGTCTTACCGGGCAGCAGGTAGGCGCTCTCGGTGCCAGCTTCCTGGCGCTCAAGACGCCCCCGGAGGTCGCGGCGACGGGCGTCAACGCGCTGCTCAACCGGCTGGCCACAGCGCCGCAGCAGACCGAAAAGTTTCAGGGCGGTCTGGCTAGGCTGGGGCTCGAGGCCACCAGTCTCAAACGGAGTATCGGCACCGACGCGCAGGGGGCGTTACTCGACTTTCTCCAGCGGGTGCGCGGCAGCGGCGACGTGCTCGGCATCCTCACCGACCTGTTCGGCGCGGAGTATTCCGACGACATCGCCAAGCTCGTGGGCTCGCTGAACGTATACGAAGGTGCTTTGGGCCTGGTCGGAGACCAGTCCCGCTACGCCGGGTCGATGCAGAAGGAGTACGCGGCGCAGTCGGCAACGACGAAGAATGCGCTAGTCCTGCTACAGAACAACTTCAACGCACTCGGCACTGTTATCGGGTCGTTCTATTTGCCAGTAATCCGACTCGCGTCTCGCACGATGGGCTACCTGATCGGGCCGATCATCCGTCTGGTCAACGCAAACCCGGTGCTGGCGCGTACCCTAGCGTTCGTCACGGCAGCCGTGATTTTGCTGACGATAGCTGCGGGTGTGGGCATCGTGACCATAGCGGGCTTTTCGCTGGCGACCGCACAGGCCCGTATCGCACTCGCCACGTTCGCCGGAGCCTCGGGAGCGGCAGCCGTGAGTCAGAGCTTGCTGAGCCTGGCACTTACCGGCATCCGCGCGCGGTTCGCCGCAGCCACCATCGCCGCGCGTTCGTTCGCCGCGGCGATGGTGGCACGCGGCAGCCTGGGCATGGTGGACGACCTCGCCAAGATAGATGGGGCGGGCGGCAAGCTCTTCCGGCTGAGGGCCATCCTCGGCGTCGTCCGGGGCGGGTTTGTGGCAGCCGCGGGGGCCGCCTGGGCGTTCACAGCCTCGCTGCTCACCAATCCGGTGTTTCTGCTGATAGCTGCTTTAGTCGCTCTGGGGGCGGGTTTTGTCTACGCCTGGCGCAAATCCGACGAGTTCAGAGCTGGCGTCATGCGCGGGCTCGAGCCGATCCGTCGGAGCTGGGCAGGATTGAAGGAGGATATAGCGGGGCTAGGTCAAGCTTTCGCCCCGCTAGGCGCGTTCTTCGGGCGAATCCTGGGGCGTATGGGGCTCGACTTCTCGAAAGTACAGCGACCGCTCGACGCGCTCCGCTTCGGATTCGGGTTTTTTGTCGGCTTCGTAGGCACAACAGTAGCCATAACCTTCGGGCGAATTTTCGCGTATCTCATCACCGGGTTCGGTGGGGTTGTTCAGGTTGTTGACGGGCTGGTTACCGCAGCTACCGGGCTCGCAACTCTCGACTTTCAGAAGATGATGGAAGGTCTTGATAAGGCTCGAGGTGGCGTGGAACAGACCCTTCTTGCGCCGCTCGAGCTGGCCGGGGTGGACTCTAAACAGTTCCGCAAAGACCTCGGTGGAGTCGAAGGCGTTACAAAGTCCTGGCAGCAGCGTGTGGGGAACTGGCTCGGCGTACCCGCGTCGGTACCCGCCCCCGACACGCAACCCTTCGCCTTCGGGCTCAATACCGCCATGTGGATCGCAGAGGGTTGGGGCGTGGCGACGAGAACCTGGGTCGGCCAGAAGTTCCAGACGGCCAAAGCCAACACCACCAACCTCCTGGACAGCATCAGGAGCGCGAGCGACGAGGGTAAACCCGTCTGGCAGAGCCTTCTCGACAAAGTGACCGCGCCCTTTGACCTGCCGAGGGCGAATCGGCGCAACTTCACGCCGAGCCTCGAGAACGCTGCGTCTGTAGGGGCCGAGCTTTGGGCGACCGTCAAGGCGCAGTTCCCAGCCTTCGCGCTGCCCGCACTCAACCGGGCCGAGAGCTTCGTTTCGAGTCTTGCTGGGGCCGAGACGGCGGGGGGTGACGCCTGGGGCCGTATCAGGCAGCTCTTCCCCGCCTTTAATCTCCCCTGGGTTAAGCGGCTCAATTTTGACACCAGCCTGACTGAAGCTGAGGGGAGCGGCAGCACCATCTGGGGGCGTGTCGCCTCGCTGCTAAAGGTCGCTATCCCCATCCCCGGCGTTGACGCCTCGGCAATTCAGACGAGCCTCCAAGGGGTGCTCGACACCATCACGGGCTTCGGGCCACAAATGCTCGAGGCCGGAAAGTCGCTAATCGGTAGCCTTATCGACGGCTTTAACGAGCGTGTGGGCGAGCTGACAGCGTTTCTTGACAAACTCAAGTTCCCGTGGCAAAAGGATAAAGCCGAGGGCGGAGCGCCCGCCTTACCCACCCCGGCTGTAGCCGCCACCTACACGCCGCCCGTGGCGAACAGGACGACGACACCCTACGCCATGAGGCCGCCCACCGTCAGCGGTCTACCCGGTGCGTCGCCCCCACCGACCGTACCGGGCGATTTCACACAATCTCTGGGCGCGGTAGCTCCCGCTTCGCAGTTAGGGCAAATGCTGGCGTTGGGGTTCGCAGACGGAATCTTCACAAACCAAGACGTGGCCAAGTACGCCGCTCGGGAGATGGCGGCAGGCACGATTACCGAGGTGCAGAGGATGCTCGACAGCCACTCACCCAGCCGGGTGTTTCGGAAGCTCGGGCACACCATCCCGCAGGGGGTAGAGGGAGGCGTGAGGGACTTGGCGGGCCGCGCCGTCGGCGCTGTGCGGGCTATGGCGGTTGCCACCGTGGCAGCCGGGGCTATCAGCCTTCCAGCTATTGCAGCACCAGCTGCCCCTAACCTTCCCGTGGTCGAGCAGCAAATAGCTTACCGGGGAACCCAGCCGCCCACGCCCGCACTAGCAGCCCTGGAGAGGCAAATAGCCTACAGGCAAGGTCAACCACCCGCACCCGCGTTAGCAGCTCTCGAGCAACTGATTCCCCTCCGGTACGGTCAGCCACCGGCCCCGGCGTTGGGGGTACTCGAGCGTCGAATCGCCTTGCAAAATACCCAGCCGCCGATGCCTCCGCTTGAAAGGCTCGAGCAGCAAATCGGCTATAGGACCACGCGACCTCCGACCCCTACTTTGCCCGACTTTACGCAAAAAATCGGCTACAGACCCGTACCGTTACCCGTGCCCGTCGCGCCTCAACCTGGAGCACCCGAGCTACCCGACCGCTACGCCGTGGCCAAAGTACCTGCACTCGAGCGGTCGGCAAACCGGAGGCAAGAAGCGCCCAATGGGACGGCACCCGGCGCAGAAAAAGGGGCTCAGATTGTCCACAAGCACCATCACAGCAACACCTTCACTCTCGATATGTCCGGCATAAACAGCAAAGACGACTTCACGACCAAACTCGAGAACTTGCTCGAGTGGTTTGGGGACGACGAATGAGCCAGTACCTGAGCTTCGTCGCGGGCGAGGCGATCAGTCTGGACGGTGGGGTACTGCCAGGCATTGTCACCGGCATCGACATCACCGGCGAGTTCGACGTGGAGAGGAAACGGCTCGAGGGGCGCAGCTTTCGGCTGGCGCTCGCTAAAGGCTATAAGGACGCGGTTGTCATCGTGACGCTCGAGCTTTTGCCGCCGGATGAAATGGGGCAGGTCAAGGCGCTCGAGGCGGCTTTCAAAATCAACTTCGCGGGTGCGAAACCTAAACCACAGCGAATCGTGAATCCGTTTTTGGATGCTCGCGGCGTCACCGCCGTGCTGTTCAAGCGGTTGGTCACACGCCAAACCAACCAAGATGACGCCCTGCTCTGCGAACTCACCTTTGTCGAGTTCGAGCCCGTCATCGGCAGCCTCGAGGCACGAAACAAACCCGCCACCAAAGCTGGCCAGCAGGCGCTACCGAGCGGGCAGGGCGGGGGTGGTGGGGGAGCTGCACCTCAAACACCTGAACAAAAAGGTGTGGCTAGAGGCGTTATGACTGCCGAAAACGCCGCCAACTTCATCCCCAACCTTTTTGGGCTTCCGAGTAACGGCGGTGGCCGATGACCGTCCTCGCTTACCCCGTCGCCCAGCTCGGCACCGACCCCACCGACAGCCTCCAGGTGTCGGCCTCGCTCGCGGTCCCCTGGCGCACGCTCAACGCCGAGGGGCGAGCGGTCAGGGGTGAAGTGGTCGCCTACGCGGGCTATCACGACCCCGGAATCTGGGAGGTTTTCAAGGGCGAGCCCGACACGCCCAGAGCCGAATGGACCGACGAGGGGAAGGTGACTGCGCGCGGCCTTCCGGCGCTCCGCAAGCAGGTAGGCCCGATGTTCTTCCAGGACGCCGACCTCCAAACCGTCCTCAACTGGATAGGCTCGCAGGTCTCGCAGCCGCTACAACTCACCGTCCAGGGCGCGACCCGGCGGCACTACAGCGTCACAGCAGGAAGCGCCTGGAGCGTCGTCAAAGCTGCTCTGCTTAGCTGGCGGAGGCTCGACTATGTGGCGATAGAACTCGACGACTACTCCCTATATATAGGTCCCGAGGCTCAAAGTCCGCACGCGACCGCACCGACGCAGGCAACACTCGAGCACATGGTCAATATCTACGAATTCAAGGCTGGGAAGGCCGGTGCTTACATCGTCTGCCCCGCCTATCCCTGGCTCCGGGTCGGGCACCGCGTCACACTGACGCACCCCGTCGTCAGCGGAACAGCGCGAATCACGGAGGTGGTACTCGAGATGAACCGGCGTGATACCGAGAGCCGATTGGAAGTTGAGATGCTATGACCGGCGACGAAATGTTGGGGCGCTTCAAGCGCATGACCCTCGAGCTTTTCCCCGAGCTGCGCGGCACCCACCTGCCCCTGAAGGGCCGCGTAACAGCCGTTCACGGCGAGGCTGGGAAGGTCAATGTCTCCTCTAACGGCAGCCGCCGCTACAGCGTGGACATCAAACCGCTCCACCCGGACGGAGCCGAGGACAAAAGCCGCCCGACGCTCAAGGACGTGCCGCTCGACGTGCCCTGGTCGGGCGACAAGCGGGGTGTGTTCGCGTTGCCAAAGGTCGCGTCTATCGTCCGGGTTGGCTTCTACGGCGGCTCGTCGGCGCACCCCTACATCGACGGCATCCTGCCCGACGGCTCAGTAGTCCCGGCGGTCGAGCAGGGCCAGTACCTTATCCAGCTCAACGACCAGATGACGTTTCTTCTTGACGACGAGGGGGTAAAGATTAGGGTAAAAGACCCCAACGCCAAGGTAGTCGTAGAGGCCGCCGGGGACGTGAGCGTCAAGAGCGACATGAACGTCTCTGTGGAGGCGGCGCTCGAGGCGACTGTTAAGGCAGGCACGAGCGCGACCGTTGAGGCGGCGATAGACGCGACCGTCAAGGCCGGGGTAAACGCGAAGGTGCAGGCAGGTGTCAAAGCGGCTGTGGAGGCCCCGCTAGTCGATCTCGGTGCGGCCCCAGCGCTGGGAATAGCATACGAACTTGGGCTTGTAACCACGGTGGTTGGACCAGCGGTAATACAACTCGGCTCGAAGACATGCAAAGTGACGCCTTAATGGCCTCCCAGGCTGATATAGACGCCTTCGGCGAGAGCCTCGCAGACGACGTTTCCACAGCGGAACGGACATATCCGCCTGCAGTCATCACGCCGGAGGCGGTCGAAAACGTGATCCGTCCGTGGGTCATGAAGCGGGGCTTTGCCAAAGCCTTCGCCACTGCCCTCGACCCACCCTGGTTGCCGGTCGCGCCGAAGACCTCATCGGACCCCGAAGCCGCCAAGTTTGGCACCGGCTGGGCAAACAACACGACAGGCTGGGCGCTGGCCGCCTACCGCAAGATTGCGCTGTTAGGGAAGGTCGAGCTGCGCGGCTACATCCTCACGGCGTCGGCGGCGAACACCCTCATCATGACGCTGCCGCCGCTCCTGCGACCCGCTCAAAACGAGCTGTTCGCCACGGTCATCGACAACCAACCCGCCACCATCAACGTCTGGATCGACGGCACCGTGTCGGTTTACTTTGCCGAGGCGACGACGCGGCAGATCGTGACGCTCTCGGGAATCTCTTGGAAGGTGGCAACATGATCCGGGACTGGGCCTGGAACGATGGCGACTTCGTTCTCTCGGCGAGTGGCGACGTGGCTGTAGTCGGCGACGTCGCCACGGTCGGCGAAGGGCGAGTGGTCGCCCAGGACCTGCTGGCGCGGCTTATCAGTCCCAGGGGAAGCCACTGGGCACATCCCGAAGACGGCCTCGATTCACAGCAGTACATCCAGGCGACCGCCGACGAGCTAACCCTGCTCGCGTTACGCCAGGACATCGAACTCGAGGTAGCCCGCGACACTCGGGTGAGGCGCGCAGTGGCGGAGGTTGAAACGCCGGACCTTCGCACCGGCCTCGTGCGCGTCGAGGCCGAACTGAGCGACCGCACCCTAGCCATGAGTGCGCCCCTGCCCTCGAACTTGCCTGCTGCCGAGCGTGAGTACGGCACCTTCTTTATCGCCGGACAGCAGGGCGCAGTGCTCGAACTTGCCGCCAACCGCGTCGGCTCTTTTAAGGAAACCGACGAGTACATCGAGTTTGTAGACATGAACCCGGCGCACTTCTTGGGCACCAAAACGGTGGTGCTGACGGTGAACGGCGTGGACTACCCGATTGAGGTGGTGAAAATAAATGTCTGACCTCGTGGCTGTACCGACGCTCGAGGAGGTCGTCGAGGAGTGGAAGCAGTACCTGCCGGAGCGGTTTCCGCTCTCCAACGACGACGCCTTTAGCACCTTTTTTACGTACCAGAAGCTGTCGGCGCAGGGCATTGTCGACACCCGCGCCTTTATCCGCGACCTCTATCCGCAAGGGTTTGGGAGCACGGCGACCGGCAGCTGGCTCGATCTGCACGCCGCCGACCACGGGTTCGAGCGCATCCCCTCGCGCCATACCGAGGGCCTGGTGGACTTTATCGTCAGCGAGCCGCTGAGCGTCCCAGCGGGCTCGGTCGTCCAGACGCCCACCGACCCGACGGGCAACAGGTACCGCTTCGTAGTGGCGGAGACGACCCCTTGTCAGCCCCCACTGACACGGGTACCCGTGCGGGCGGAGTCGCCGGGGGCTGCTTATAACGTCGGCGCGGCGAGGATCACCACGCTGGTGACGCAGCTCGACGGCGTGGACGGCGTGAGAAACTTTGCGCCCTGGATCAAGGTGCAGGGCGTCGACCGAGAGAGCGACGAGGGGCTCCGCCGCCGCCTGCTGCTGGTGTGGCCGGAATTAGGCTCGGGCTCGACCTATCACGCCTACGAAAGCTGGGCGCGCGACGTGCAGGGGGTCGTAAAAGTCTCGGTACTGGACCAGCATCCGCGCGGCCAAGGCACCGTGGACGTCGTGATCGCGCCCTCTCTGGGACAACCGTCGAAAAACCTTATAGATGAGGTGCAGGCGGTCGTCACCGCGCGCAGGCCGATCACCTCCGACGCGCTCGTGCGGGGGCCAGCCGTGCGACCCCTGAACCTCGACCTGACGGTGTACCTGCGAGGCCCCGACCTCGACGGACGACCCCTTTGGGTGTCACGCGCGCGGGCGGTTATGGAGGCGCTCGACATCAGCCAAACCTTTTTTCCGAGCACCGTCTCCGAAGTTCTGCACGACTTCCCGAACGTCAAGGGGGTGGGGATCGGCTCTCCGCTCCAGCCCGTCGTGGTGCCGCCCGGCACGCTCATCGTTCCGGCAACCGTGACGGTCACGGTCGTCCCTTCCTAGATGCCGGTCCTTGTTTTTGCGGTTTCTGAGCCTCGCCTGAGCGTGCGTCAAACCGCATGGAGGGGGTAGGCCGTGCCAGACGTTACTAGAACCATCGCCGTCAGCGCCGACGATTACCATTCAAACGACGGCGGTATTTTCACCTCGAGTCTGGATTTCATAACCCTCAACGACGCCTCATCCACCGCGCTCAACTTTTGGGGAGCCTTTCGTTTTGCGACCCTGAGCATCCCCCGCAACGCAAAGATAGACAGCGCCGTCCTGACGCTGCGGCTCAACGAAGCGCCGTTGGCAGGTTCCACGATAGTAGCTGCGCTTGAGGCTGGGATTAACCCTGCGGCATCGACCATCGTCTCCGAAATGCGAGCGCGAGCGGTGACCATAGCGAAGACGAACTGGCCTTTTACTACCGCAAACGGTCTTGGTAACTACACCTCACCCGACTTCAAGGCGTCAGTGCAAGAGCAGGCCGACAAGGGCGATATATCGGCGGTTATCGTCACGCTGCGGCCCTCGGTTGTCTCTGCCGCGTTTGCTAACAACCGTCTGCGCTTTCAGTCGTTCGACAACACGCTCTCTGGCGCTGTCAAGCCGCAGCTCACTATCACCTGGAGCGAGCCGTCCTTTACTGGCAGCGGTTCAGCCACAGCACCAGGTCAGACCACGACAGGCACCGGCACATCGGATAACCCATCCACGACCGGCAGCGGTTCAGCCGCAGCACCAGACCAGACGGCCACTGGCGCGGGCAGCTCGGGCAACCCCTCGACGACTGGCAGCGGTTCAGCTGCAGCTCCGGGTCAGACCGCGACCGGCGCAGGCCAGACCGAGAGTGAGCCACCCTATACCGCCCAAGGCAACGCTGCGGCACCCGAGCAAACAGCCGACGGCGGGGGCTCGAGCGACAACCCCGCTGTCACTGGCGACAGCACCGTCCTCAACCCCGAGCCGACCGTCAGCGGGGCAGGCGTCACCTATCTGCCAGCCCCGCAGCTCGACGGGCCGCTCACCATCAGCCCCCAGTCGGAGCTGGCAAACGCCGTCGCACGTCACATGCTCTCGCTGCTGCCGCCGGGGCGCAAACCTCGAGAGGGAGGTCATGCCTATTTTGTGGTGCTGGCTCTGTCCGCACTGCTCGCAGACACAAACGAGGCCGTTATCCAGATGGTCCTCGACTGGTCACCGACCCACACCCGGCGGGGTGACCTGCTCGCGCTGATCGGCGAGGCCAGGGGGATCAAGCGGAGCCGGGGCGAGCCCCTGGAGGCGTACCGCGCGCGCGTCGTGGGCGCTGCCGACTACTGGAGGTTGGGCGGCACGGTCGGGGGCGTAAAAACGGCGCTCGAGACCGCTGGCTACGGCGTCAAAATCACCGAACATTTCACGACCGACCGGATACGCTGGGCCGAGTTCTCTATCGAACTCTACCCAAGGGACAGCGGACTGACTGCCGACACTTGGGACGATAACGAGGGTTACTGGGACGACGGGACGCGCTGGGACTGGGGTATTTCAGCTGCCGAGGGCGAGCGTATCCGCGACATCATCCGCGAAATGAAAGCTGCCCACTCGAAGGTGCGCGCCGTGTTTTATCAGCATGGTGGCCCACTCGACTACTGGGACGACGACCAGGGCTTTTGGGATGACGAGACGCTCTGGCACGGTTTCGACCCTATTCAGATTCTTTAGGAGGCTACATGCCAACCGACATTAAAGGCGTTAAACCAGCCAGCTTCGATCCCACCATTGTGGTCGTCGCGCCAGGCGATCCAAGACAATCCGAGGCCAGCGTGGCAGTCCCGGTTCGTAAGCTGTTGGGGCTAATTATGTGGGTCAACGAGGAGCTCAAAACGGCTGTGCGTACCCTAAACGAACACGGCCACAGCATTGCAACCGACGCCAAAGCCGGGTTTATGTCACCTGGAGACAGGCAAAACATCACGGGCTTTATGGAGGCTCTCGGCTCGCACGCGCACGTTATTGCCACTACCCTCGCGCCGGGCTTCATGTCCAAAGACGACAAGATCAAGCTGAACGGCGTTGAGAAAGAGGCGCAAAAGGTCACTACAGCAAGAGCCTTAGAAGCGTTGGGGGTTAAGTTTGCCCGGCGGACACTTCCCGGCAGCAGCTTCGCCGCTAACGAGGTCAAGCAGTTCCGAATCGCACTGGACGGAGTGACTTTCGATGATTGCGTACTAGCATCGCAATATTCGTCCTCCATCGCCCAGTTCGGGATCATGTATCACGCAGCTGACGACGCTGTTGAGATGCTCGTCCGGAACTTTTCCTCTACCGCCAGCAGAGTGTTTCCGGCGACTGAAGTTACCTTAATGGTCCTAAAATTCCAGCCCACCCCTTGACCCCCCTTTTCTTTGAATTAAAAGCAATTAATTCTCTGCCCCGCTTCCGAGCGAAGTTTTTTAGTGAGGTGAGACGTGCTCGAACCAAACAACGAGCGAATTGTAGACAGCGTTTACGCAGCTATGAAAGGTGAGATTGAAGTGCCGCGCGGGACGAGCTTTTACTTTCAGGCGCGCGGGTTTGCGCTGCTCGAGCCCTGGGATGAGGGCGACAAGATACGCCAGCGTTCGGTGCTTACCCACGGTCAAGCGCAGGTGTGGCCTATGCCAGCGGTAGGAGTTTTGTTAGGAGTGTCATGATAGAACCTGAGCAGAATAGAGCCTTAGAAGCCCTAAACGCTGATTATCTAGGGCTTTTTACTGTCTACCTCACGGCTTTACAAAAGCGCCTGCCAGATTACAAGGTCATCGTCACCGAGACCGGGCGCACTAAAGAACGTCAAGAATTTCTAAAGGCGAAGGGCGCGTCTAAAACGATGCACTCTAATCACCTGCTCGGGAAAGCTGTGGACATCGCTCTACTTGATAACGCAACCGGACAAATCGATTGGTCTGACGATGCTTACAAAGCGGCCTACGCGCTGTGCGACCCGCGCCGGTATGGGCTTGTTAGTGGCGGGCAATTGTGGGATGGTTTTGACTATCCACACTTAGAAGTGCTAGACGAGCAAGCAAAGTACCCCGCCCTTGTAGGCAGTCCTGAAGATGTTTGGTTAACCTAGCCATTTTGGAGGCACCATGTCGAAACAGTACGCCACTCTCATCACAACACTCTCTGAAGATCGCGGGGAGCGGGTAAAACAGCTGGCTAGGTACGGTGCTGAAGGTTGGCAACTGGCTAGCGAGATGCGCGACGCAGAAGGTAACAGAGAAGGTACATTTCAGCGAGTAATGGCTGAAGAGAACATCTTTACCGGCTCGAGGGGGCGGAGGGAATGAAAGAACTCACTGAAACTGAAAAACAAAGGGAACTAGAGGTAGCACGCCAAGGTAAGCGAGGTGTGTTCGCACAGATGGCTGCAAAACATGGACAACTTCTCGAGCCTGCCCCTAAAGAGGTGGAGGACGCCCGACTTGAGGCGTTTCTCGGTGGGGGAGCGAGGTTTGACGACGACTAGTTAAGACATTCTAAATACTTTGGAGGTACTTATGAAAGATAGCATCGTTGATAAAGAGCCGGTACGCCTGGCAGCGCTCGTGCGGTCGCTCATCCTCATCGGGTCAACTTTCGGCCTGCTAGGTCTCAGTAAAGAGGATGCCACGTTTCTTGGGGCACAGATAGATGTGCTGATACCCGTGCTGCTACCTGTCCTCATCGCCATCGTGGAATGGGCATCAGCCCACTGGGTACGGGCTCGAGTTTCAAGCCCTGCTACAGCGGAGACCCTAGCCAACGCTGTCAAAACGGTCGAGAACGCGCGAGGCAGAGGCGCACCTGTGAAGGTGCCGTTAGCTGCGGTAAGAGCCGCCGAGCGTGTACTAGGCGAACCTGAGCATCCTGTGCGCTGGATCGGTGACCCGTGAACCGCCTGAAGCTTGTGATGGTGCTCGTGGGGCTGGTGGTGGCTGTGGTCGCTGTGGTGCTGTTGTGGCTAGCTTTCAAGGAATGGGGCGCGAAAGCACCTGTAGCCATCTTAGCGACGATTCTAGGGGGTGCTGGGGCTGTCACGGGCATGACTAAAATAACCCGCGACAAAGGACGCGCTATTCGCCCCGACATGGGTGGACGCGGCACCGTAGAAGTCACGGTAACTAAACCTGACGGCACGAAAGTAAAAAAGACGAGAAAGACACGTCCCAACAGACCGGGATCGGGAAACTTTTAGGAGACCAACATGCTTAAAAAACTGTTGCTAGTCGCGGCGCTCATGACGAGCGCTTTTTCTTTTGCTCAGATACCGCTTGATTTTGAGCTGGGCAATACTTACGTGCTCGGCGGTGAGCAGTACCCATACGCTTTGGGCCGCGCGAACATCGTAATTGGGCCAGAGATTCTTTCTTCAACCGTTTTCTTGCTGCCTGAAGTCGGCGTCTTTTTTAGAGACGAAACATCTTACTGGCTGCGGACGCAATTGCTTTTGGACGGACCTAGCAACACGCTTTTTATCGACGCGCAAACCTCGCCACTACTCGGTACGCAGGCGCGCGTCGGCATCCGCTTTTCACTTTTTTAATGGACACCCATCACCGCAAACGAACCCCAGACCGCGAATGACGCCGACACAAGGGGGCAGCATGGCAGACGATAACGACACACAAAGAGAAACTCATGAAGAGGTATTCGGCCCTAAGCACGCTCCCGAGCGTGGCCTCGTGCATCGAACGGGCAAGGTAGAAAAAGATATTGCGCCTCTCGTGGGCTTCTTTAGGGGTGCTTTATGGCCGCTGAGAATCATCGGCTTAGGACTCGTGTCGGCGTTTACAGGCGCGATAGTGAACCTCATTCGCATGTGGTTAGGAGGCAAGTAATGACAGAGGCACAGGCACTTACCGACCTGGAGAGGGAGTCACGGTTAAGCGTCCGGCAGGTCGTCTCGTTTATCGTAGCGTTAGCTGTCGCAGCAGCGCTCTTTGTTATTGGCCTCAGCTTAGCGCTACCCTACACACCCACAACGATGGACCTGTACAAAATCCTACCGGACGTCGTCTGTCCCGGCCATGAAACAGAGGTGCAAACGGGGTTCAACGTAGCGAAACCACCGATGGGGGAAGTGAGGGGTTTCTCGGCACAATCGACCTGGCTTAAAAAAGGCGCACCTGACCGGATAACCTTGCCAAGCGCGCCGTTCCCGTTCGACGGTGTTTACGGCTACCACAAGCAGGTAAGTCCCATAAAGCGTTTTGCGCCCAACGACCCCGGCGTGTGGTACCTCGAGACCACTCTTACAACTCACGGCAAACAAGCGTTTCACCTCGCTAAAGACACCGCGACGGGCATCCGGTCGAACCCTGTAACTGTCCTGCCGTTTTCCGATCCGCGCTGTCAGGCGACCGCTTACCGTGGTTGAGGCACTAGCAAATGCCGCAGGGCTGGCGGGGCTACTCATGTTCATCCTGGGCACTTTTTTTCTGTACGCGTCGTTCGGGCGGCAAGCGGAGCGACCTAGGATATCAGCATCTTTAGGTCTGATGATGATGTCAGCTGGCGTCAATTTCACCCTCATTTACTACACAGGCGGGGTTAGTGCCTACCTTCAAAACGGCGGGTCTAGGGCGGTGGGTCAAGTAGCCCTATGGACACGCGGATTTGCAGCTTTTTTTGCGCTCATCCTCATCATCGACTCGCTACGGATATGGAGGCGGATGCGCCTCAAAAACGGAGGAAAGGATGCTTAAAATTACCCTGCTGGCCCTAATCCTCGTGCTGACGCTCGCAAGCGCGCAGACCGTTCCGTTTGAGCCGGGTGAATCTTTGCCCGCTGGTGACTACAAAATAGACCGGATTATTGACGGGGACGGTTTGGTGGTCACACTAGACGGTGTGCAGCGCAGTGTGCGCCTGATCGGAATTGATGCTAGAGAACTTCGCCCACTTGAGCCGTTCGCTAAGGAAGCCAAACAATTCCTAGCCGATCTACTCACCGGCCAAACAGTGACAATCATTCCCGGCACAGAACCCGTGGACCGTTTCGGTAGGGCACTCGGGTACGTCTCACTACAAGGCCGTGACGTGGCGCTCACGGTGGCATCTCAAGGCTTTGCCGACCAAATGACGCTCGAGCCTAACAGCCAGTTTAAGGCGCTCTATAAGGCTGCTGTAGCGGGCGCTCAGGCAGCCCGGAAGGGCATGTGGCAAGGCGAGCCCTATAGCACCCGGAAGTGGCGGTGCAATGACTTTCAGACGCAAGCGGCGGCGCAGAGTTTCTTCGACGGGGCAAAGACCGAGGAAAGCCGAGATGCCTATAGGTTAGATCGTGATGGCGACACGGTTGCCTGCGAGAGTTTGCCCAACTAAGGTGGTCGGCGACAAAGCCCCTTTTGCCACTTCGTAATCGGAATAAATGCGACGGGGACGCACGGAAGTGGGGTCGGCGAAGGGGCGATAAAAACCCCGCTACCACAGCGGGGCTACAGTCGATTACCTCAATCCCCTGCAAAAACCCATCTAAAAAATGACACGAAGGGGTTGGGAGAAACGGGTTTGGGGAGATATTCGGGCCTTATCTCACCACCGGCCTCGAGCCTTTTTATCTCAGCCTCACATTTCGCCCAGCGCTTTTGCAGCTCCCCTGTGTTAAGTGATATAGGGATAGAGTAGACAAGTTGGTGGGTCTCTTCGTCCCTAACTTCGAGGCAAAAACTTTCCTCGTTATTAACCACATAGTACATATTTACCCTCCTCTAATTTCAGCGCCCTCGGCCTCGACTTGGTCGTGGAGCCACGCCGCCACAGCCTCACGAATAGCAGCGTTACGGCTGAGGGTTGGGGTCAAGCACGTCATAAAGCCCCCGTCGCACCCGCACAAGGCGGCCATCCTTGACGGCTTCACTGGCCCACTGCGCCGCTTTACTGTTGTCACCGTCGTAGAGGGCCGTGGCTAGCTCGGAGACTGTCGCGGGCCATTTGGCGACGCGCGTCAGGTGGTCGTTTATCCGGCGGTGGTGCTGCTCGAGGCCGTATTCACGCTTGGCGTAACCCGCCAGCGTGCGGTGGTTCCAACCGTGCTCCCGGGCGAGACTGCTGTAAGTCTCGCCATTTGAGAGCTGCCGCAGTAACCAGTTTCTGGAGAGGTAAAGCGGCAGGCCGCGCTGCCTGAGTTCGGCTTCGGTCCAGACCTTACCCTCAGCCTTAGCGCGCCGGACGATGACCCGGAGGGCATGGCCGGTTGGCGCAGGCGATGAGCGGGCGCGCAGATCGCCTGCCAGTGCAGTTGTTAAGAGTTCTTCGATGAGGGCACTCCGACTCTTATTATTACCACGCTCCCTGTCCAAGCGCTCGACCATATCCGTCGTCAAAAACAGCCCCACGGAGCGATAGTTATCGTGAAGACGACGGTTAACGGGGAGGTCGCTAGCCATCAAACCCGTCACGTCAAATTTTCGCAACCGTGAGGCGTTTTGCACGACCGACGTTTTGCTGATGCCTAATTCGCGGGCTACCGCATCGGCGTTACCACCAAGGCGCTTATAAGCCTCGACAAAAACGGCGCGCTTATTGTTCTTTCGGCCCACGCTCGAGCCTCTCAGCCAGCGCGTACAGCTCAGCCAGTTCTAAAGCCCGGACGCGGTCGGCTAGCTCGGACTCACCGGCATCAGCGACACTCATCCACAGATTTGGGATGCTGGTGGCGTCGTAGACGATGCCGTGGAGGGCCGTGCGGAGGGCGGTCCAGTCGGACTCGCTAAAGTCCAGACGCGGCGCGGCGCGGTCTATGAGATCGTAATAACGGTTGAGAGAGCGTTCTATTTCGGCGCTGCGACCATGTTTGGGGGCTTCGCGCTCTTTGATACGAGCCTCGAGCCGGTCGGACAGGTTGATCTGATAGCGTCCGAAGCCGTCCTTGCGGCGACGAGCCTCATTTGCTGCGGCAGTGCGTGATACCATTGTCTCCTCCTAGAGAGACACGCTCGACCCGATCTCTACTTCGGGGCCGAGCGTGGTTTTTAGCTAGAGGTCGCCGTAAAGAGCTTTTTCAACTTTGTACGAACGGATGACGCGGCGGTAAGCAGGGGTGCCGGGGTCGTAGCTGTAGCTGTTGATGTCGTTGTCGACCTCGGAGCGAAAGGTGGTGGCCTCGGCGCGGGTGTCAAATGCTTTGACGTCAAGCTCGTTGGCGAATCCGCGGGGGCTATACACAACGTAGTATTTCATTTCGGTCTCCTAGAGGCTCAGCGTTTTGGTTAGGGTCTCTACTCCCTCGCTGATAAAACAATAATACACCCTATTGCCGCCATTGTCAATAGGGTGTATGAATGTGAGCTATTCACACTCCGAGCGGGTCGTTTTCAACCATCCCAACCGCGCTTACCTCACTCGCAAGCAGACAAAAAGCGTGCCACGTCGGCTTGGTGCCCGGCTTGTAATACCGGTGGGCGTGGTCGTGGATAAGACTCCACAGCTCTTTAGAGACAGCCTCCGTGACACGCTCTATAAGCTCTGGAGAAGCGTCCGGTACGTCGCGGGCGATGGTCGCGGCCAAGGTGGTCACGCTGCCTCCTCAAAACTAAGCCAGCCCGCCTCTACGCCGAAGCGTATCACTGGCGGCAGGTTGCATAAACAAGCATCCGTGACGGGATCTGGACGGGTAAGACAGCGGCTACAAACTTCAATTTCGGCTAGCCCGCCACAGTCTTCGCACTCTGCGTAATGCTCGAACGGCGTGCCCCCGCTCTGGAGTACCGCGCCCTCCTCACACGAGGGGCACGGTATCAAGAGCAGGTCGGGAAGGGCGGGGGTGGAGACGGGGAGAGGGAGCATCACGCAAGAAGCTCGGCAGCGCTGTATTCGGGGGCTGTGGTGCGGCGATCTACAGTGCGGTAGAGCGTCCAGCCCGCGTCGATATTGGCGAAAAGCGCGTCAACGTTGTAAGAGCGAACGTTTTTACTACCGTCTTTACGGCTGAACACTTCGGCCTCTAGAGTTGAGCCGCTAGCATTGCAGTTGCCGGTCAGGACGATGACGCTCTGCTTGTTGACGATGATGTCGTTTTGCTTGAGGGCGTCGGGGGCGGTTAAGCCGACCAGGGGGAGAATGGAGGTAGCAAACATCACGCTACCGCCGCCAGCTTGCTATCCCAGCGCAGGTAGGTTGCAACCTCTACAAAGGCGGTACGGGTGAGTGCCTGCCCAGCCGGAGCCATGACGTGTAGTGCTCCCCGGTTGTATTCGCTAACCATGCGCTCGAGGTCTGTGCCGGTGAGCCTACGGGCTATGCCAGCCCATGCGGGCTTACGGTTAGAGGTGATGCGGGTCTTGCGGGTAATTGCGGTATTCTGCATTTGGAGCCTCCGGGCTCTGAATTGTTAAGGGCGCTTCTCTTCGCGGGGTCGGCGTCCTTAACTGCTGTTATCATACCTGATAACTTTGCTACTTGTCAAGCGGTGATAAGTAGCGCATACTGTAAGAGTGACTGACAAAATACGCGCACAACTAGAACGGGCGATGACTGAACAGGGTAAAAGACGCGTAGACCTGTCTCGAGCTACCGGTATAGCCCAGCCAAACATCACACGTATGTTGAGTGGCAGGAGCGGTGAGGTTCCTGGAGCTTGGGCAAAAGTCTTCGACACGCTCGGCTTCGAGCTGTGCCTCTGCCCTAACCCCACCGATGAGCCGGAGGCCGACAAATGACCCGCCACGTAACGGTACGGGCTGAGGTGGTTCCGAGGTTCATCCGTGAACAAAGCGACATACCAAGCGAGTTCAAGCGCGTCCGTCTGCCCGTTATTCAAGATGGGGCGCGCATCGGATTAACAAAGCACGCCCGTTTGCGCTTTTGGCAGCGGATTCGTCAAAACGTCACCGACCAGGAGATCATCCAGGAGGCCGCGTATGCCCTCCGCTCTGGCGACCCACGTTTCCGCTTCCGCGCCCACATTTTCGACAACCCGCACCGCCCGACGGTTATTAAACTCATTACTGTGCTTAGAGGCGATATGTGGTTACGGCCATTTTTCGTGGATTGTCAGTGGGAGCGCGACGAAAAATGGCATCGACACCTCGAGCTAACCGTCACGGTGCGGGCGCTGGAGGTGGTGAGATGAGCGATATTTTCAAAGACATAAAAAAGGGCGATAAGGTCGGCTTTCGTCTCGGCTTCAAGCGCGACATTTTCCGAATTGACGAAGTTACCCACACGACACCCAAGTGTTTCGACGTGGGTAGCCGCCGGTTCTCTAGGGCCGATGGTTACGAAAAGGGTGGAGGGCGGTTCGCCAGCTATACCGCCCTGAAGGTCACACCTGAGTTTTTAGCAGAGAAGGCTAAAGCTGAAGTTGAGGAATACCGCAAAAATCTAGCCCACACCCTCGAGGGCAAACTCATCAAACTACCGTTAGCAGCCCTTGAGTCTATCGCCGGTATTGTTAATTCTCAACCCGCCGAGCCGAGGGAGAAATGATGAGTAAAAGCTTTTCTGAGACCTTCGTGTCCTACGCTCGTGGGGAGATAACTAAGTGCGAAATGGACGCCGCCATAGAGCGCCTGAACGCCGACATCCTCAAGTCTTACCCGAAGGTGCCGGTCAAGTTTTCGGCAGAAGGTACGCCGTATGTAGACAGCTCAGTATCAGCGATCAGCCCGCGTCGTCTTTTGGCACTGATCCGGGTGCAAATGTCGCGGCGGGAACGGGTTAAAGAATGAGATTGATTGACGGCGTCCAGGGAAGATAAGATGTCACTTAAAGATATTCGAGCGCTCAGAAATAGAGCACGCCACGTCAAGGAAAGTATAGTCCAACCCCCCCCCATGCCTACCACTGGAGACTTCTTGGAATGGCAAAAACGCGACTACTGGTATCAACTCGGCAAGGAGGAGGCCTACGCCGAAGTCCTGTTGCTACTCGATGAAGACGACGAAAACTTGCGGCGATGGTTGAGGGAGCATTTCGGAACACGACAAAACCCGAACCGAACCCAGACAGGTGAGCACTAGCTTTAATTTGAGGCCACTTCGAGCGCGTATTCAGCCGTGATCAGCGCACCCGACTTTTTGCCCCCCTCGACGACCAAGACGCCCCTCGAGAGCCCGCTGATGATGCGGTTGCGACCCGGGAAATACTCCGCGCG
>JAABUN010001549.1_pt1 | contig 49532 bp, 50 predicted proteins | sample 5559311 | NCBI WGS metagenome assembly JAABUN01 (sample SAMN10711877, study PRJNA513370) | rock metagenome | isolation source: Antarctica rocks | place: Antarctica: Victoria Land, Siegfried Peak sud
TGGAAGGTGCTCCTCGATCGGCGCTGATGATGTTCCTAGACAGACTCATCTTCGCTGGTCAGGAGCACTTTTCAGTTCAACGACACCCCCATGCTCACCCTGCTGCGTGAAAGCCCCGGGCTAGGGCGCCGAGCGTCGCCAGCTGCGCTAGAAGTCGCTCGATTTCCGCGTCAGATAGCGGCTCGAGCGCATGCTCAACGGGCTGCATGCTCGGTCGCCTCTGTCGCCACTCGTTAAGCCGCTCTGCGAGTAGAAGGAACGCAGGCGACTTCGCCTTTCGCAGAGACGTAAAGCACCGCTCGAGGTCGTCCGCATGATCGGCGGCGTTGTCTATGAAGAACACGATTGGCTGATTCGGCAGGAACTTCTCGGCGAATTCTATATCCGCTTCGAGCACCCTCTGGCCAGGGCGGAGGTACAAAGCACTACCACTACGACTTTTGGCGAACCACGCGGTGACAGCCATAAGAAGGGTCGTTTGACCGTAACCCGCGGGTCCCAGAATAATGTGCGCCTGCGGCCTACCTACTCCGTCCGGGTTCGTTGCATGCTCCACGAGAGTCTCGACCAAGGGCTCCTCGAGATCCCGCTCGAAGTTCAGCCCATTCCCGATCAGAGACCAGTTCGGTTGATTGCCCTGCAGGAACTCCGCCGTGTTGGGCGCGGCTTCAAAGGGCGCTTGGTTCACATACTCCCAAGAGTTTAGTAGGCGCACAACCGCTGCCGGACTGTCTTTGAACAGCACCTGCAGGTCGGGAGGGACCCGCTTTGACAAGGCCTGCAGTTGGTACGGCTCGACCCTAATGTCCCCGAGCTTTGCCTCCACCTCGGCGCGTAACTCGGGCAGTTTGCCATCGACAGACGTGATGTTCTGGCTTGCCAAGATTTCTTTGTCGAGAGTCGTCGTATCAGGCACCAATCGGTACGCAGTTGGTGGAGAGGCAGGGCTGAATTGCGCCCGCAGTTCGGCAGTAACCTCTCGCCAGTTGGGGTCGGCGTTGCTGTAGCCAAAATACAGGATCGGGGTAGTGGCATACGAGATCTTGAGCTGGTCGAACAGCATGTCACGACGCGCGTGGAACGTGGCGTAATCCTGTTGCGTTAGTAGGATTGCATCCTTTGCATCTGCAGTGAAGAGGCTTCCATGCAGGTGGTAAACGGGAACTTGGAAGCTCGGATCGAATGTCTGCACTTCTGAGTTGATGCCGATGCTCACTGGCGTCTGCGTGGGGTCCGTAATCATCTCGTAGCCGCGCTCAATTACCGAGTCGTAGTTTGTGGTGAAGATGGCGCGCCAGGTGCGCGAAAGCAGCCAACGCAGATGCTCGTCCGGCTCCAACCCACTGAGCTGCTTCTCCAGAAACGCCACCACCTCAGGCCGGCCTTTGCGGATCTCCGCAACCTGCGCGACTTTCGCAAGATCTCGCTCGTCACCAATATCGATACGGAAGTGCTTCGCAAGTTCCGTTGCAAGCGTGGCGCCGTCGGGCGCGTTACGGCCGTCCGAGTAGAAGGCGTGGTAGCCGGCTCCCGCACCTAGGAACAAGACGCAATTCCCGGATTCTAGGGCAGAAAGCAATCCCATGGGCAGATCCACCAGGACAGTCCCTCTCTAACAGCTTGCTTAAGTACGGATGCCAGAGGCGCTTGTGCTGAACGTCTCGGTCACGGGAAGCGGCCGCACCCGAAACGAAGGATTACTCACGCCAGTGCGTCGCGGCGCCGCACGTTGTGACCCGCGCGGCAGATCGAGCATGCCGTGAACCTAGCCCGCAGTGAGCAAAGGTTGGCAACTGATCCGCCCGATGGCCCTCGTCTTCCCCCGCGCCTGCGCAGGAGCGTCCATCCGCTCACGCTGGCCAAGGGGGTCGCGGCCGCGAGCTGTCACGAGCAGGTGGGCATCCTCGGACGCACTGCGTGGGCGCCCGCCTAGGACGTCGTTGGCGTCAGGTCCTCAGGGGCTGCTCCAACGTCTGCAGCGCTCCGCTGTGGCGAAGCACGTCCGACGTCGCCTCGAGCCTCGTCAGGTTCGAAGGCTTAGGGCACCGCGACCGCTTGACGCTGGTGGCGCCAGCCGCAGCCCGTGCCTTCTCCGGCGGCGGCAGCGGCTGGACGCCGACATCGGCGCCGAGGTCGCTCGCCTGACGGACGGCCCGGATCAACTCGACTCCTACTGGCGCGGCCCTCGGCGTCACCACCAGGGCGCCCGGCAGCAGTAGGGCGAGACCCTATGGGCGCTCAGACAATGCTGGTTGTCAACTCGGTACCGTTGGTGCAAGTGCGTGGACCTCGGATCCTCAGACGGGTCGTCCTGGTGGTGGGCAGGGCTCGGCGACCACGGGTCCAGTGGCAACCGTCGCGGAGCGGCGGGGCAGCTGCTCGTGGCCGGCCGGAGAGCTCGAGGCGGCCGCAGCGGTGCCGTCGAGCGGAGTTCTGACCTGCACGGGCACGGGCAAGCAGGCCGCCGCGGATGTCACTCCGATGTCACAGAACACCCCGGACAGGGCATCATCAGCCACCTCAGGCCGACACGGCCGGGACGGCGAAACACCGCTCCACCTGCAGGAACAGCATCGGACAAGATCAAGGGGGACGAGTCGACCTGTAAGCCGGGTTCTGTGCCTCCGCCGGGGCGGAGGTGACGGCCATCCATCTGGGACCACCGTTGCCGGTGGCCTCGTGCGGTCTACCCGCAGGCATCGGGCGGGCCGCCCTCGAGCGCCTGCGCAGGGGTCCCGGAGGACCCCCTCTTGACCTTGCTCCGGGTGGGGTTTGCCGAGCCGCCCGGGTCACCCCGGGCGCTGGTGCGCTCTTACCGCACCGTTTCACCCTTGCCGCTGCGAGCAGCGGCGGTCTGTTCTCTGTGGCACTTTCCCGCGGGTCACCCCGGGTCGGTGTTGCCGACCACCCTGCCCTGTGGAGCCCGGACTTTCCTCGACGCCCCCGCCCTCCCGGAGGAGGACGGTCACGCCGCGACCGTCCGGCCGACTCGTCCCGCAGACGAGGCTACGCGCCCGGGACCGGCGGGTCCGCCAGGTGCCCGGTGTCGTTGAGGCTGCGGACGACAGCCGGCCCGTCGGCGAACCACTGCACCTCCGACAGGCACGCCAGGTCCAGGTGCATCCGGTACAGCGCGCTCGGCGGCGCGTCCAGGGCGAAGCGCAGCAGCGTCTTGATGGGGGTGACGTGGCTGACGAGCACCACCGTCGAGCCGCCGTACGACGCCAGCACCCGGTCCCGGGCCCGCCGCACGCGGGTGGCGGTGGCGTCGAAGCTCTCGCCGTACGGCGGCTCGACCGCGGTGCTGGCCAGCCAGGCGTCCAACTCGCGCGGCCACTTCTGCTTGACCTCGGCGAAGGTGTAGCCCTCCCAGTCGCCGAAGTCGGTCTCGCGCAGCCCCTCCTCGACGACGAGCTCGAGGCCGGCGGCCTCGGCCACCAGCTCGGCGGTCTCGCGGGCCCGGCGCAGCGGGCTGCACACCACGGTTCGCGCCCCGGCGGTCGCGAGCCGGCGGGCGGCGGCGCTGGCCTGCGCCCGGCCGACCTCGGTGAGGGGCTGGTCGCCGGTGCCGGAGAAGCGCTTCTCCACGCTGAGCGCGGTCTGGCCGTGCCGCAGCAGCAGGGTGGTGGTCGGCGGCGCGGGGTCGTCCTGCCAGCCCGACAGCCGGTTCGGCGCCGCGGGCGCGAGCGAGGCGGCCGGCTCGTGCGCAGCGAGGAACGCGTCAGCGTCGTCGGCGGGGCCGGTGTCGCCCCCGGGCCGCCACACCTCGCCGCGCTTGGCGGCGTCCATCGCCTCGTTGGCCAGCCGGTCGGCGTGCGCGTTCTGCGCCCGCGGGATCCAGGAGAAGCGCACCCGCGGCAGCTGCCGCACCAGGTCGGAGGCCTGCCGGGCGAGCGGCTTCATCGCCGGGTGCTTGACCTGCCAGCGACCGGTCATCTGCTCGACGACGAGCTTGGAGTCCATCCGCACGTCGACCTCGCCCGCGTCCAGCTCGAGGCACGCCGTCAGCCCGGCGATGAGCCCGCCGTACTCGGCGACGTTGTTGGTGGCCGTCCCGATGCCCGCGGCCCGCTCGGCGAGCACCTCCCCCGTGACGGCGTCGCGCACGACCGCGCCGTAGCCGGCCGGACCGGGGTTGCCACGCGACCCGCCGTCCGCCTCGACGACCAGGCGCCGGCTCACCGCCAGATCCCGGACCGCACTGCCGTCGAGCTCACAGCGACGTCCCCGTTCGCTCCGCAAGCGAGCGGCGCGCCTGCTCCTCCGTCGCAGGGCACCCCTCGCGTGCTCCGCTCACAGGCCCGACTCGGCGGTGCGCACCATGATCCGGGTGCACTCCTCGTGCCGCAGCACCTCGTCGGAGGCGGCGGCGCGGATCGCGGCCTTCTCGTTGCCCATGAGGTCCAGCCGGCAGCCGCCGCAGCGGCCGCGGGTGATCTCGCCCGCGCCGATGCCGCCCTCGGCCGCGCGGATCCGCTCGTACAGCGCGAGCAGGTCGGAGGGCAGCTCGGCCGCCACCGTGGCCCGCTGCTCGGTGGCCGTCTCGAGCTCGGCGTCGATCTCGGCCTGGCCGGCCTCGAGCGCGGCGACGGTCTCCTCGCGCGCGGTCAGGCGCTCGGCGCGCTCGGCGAGCAGCCGGTCGAGCACCACCTGCACGCCCTCGGCCCGCTCCATGACCTCGAGCTCGCGGTCCTCCAGGGCGGACTGCCGCCGCTCCAGCGACACGTTCTCGTGCTGCAGGTCCTCGAGCTGCTTGGACTGCGTGATCGCGCCGGACGCCATCCGCGCGTCGTTGCGCTCCTTGCGGGTGCGGACCTGCGCGATCTCGTCCTCGAACTTCTTCGTCTCGCGCGCGAGGTCGCCGGCCTCGGTCTCGGCCCGCACGACGTCGTCGCGGCTGCCCTGCACGAGCCCGTCCAGGCGGGCGATCTCAGCCAGCGGCGGCAGCGTGCGGCGCTTGTGTGCCAGCCGGTCGAGCGTGCTGTCCAGGGCTTGCAGGTCGAGCAGCCGGAGCTGGGCGAACGGGTCGGCCTTCACGCGCGGGGGCTCCTCGAGGACAGGCAGAAGGGATCGGTGACGAGACTAGAGACGTCCACGTCCAGGCCGGTGCGCTCGGCGAGCCGGGCGGCCGCCACGGGCAGCCACGGCCACTCGGTCGCCCAGTGCGCGGCGTCGAGCAGCGCGAGGCCCTCCGGCCCCTCGGCGGCGGCGTGGTGGCGCAGGTCGCTGGTGAGGAACGCCTGCGCGCCGGCCGCCGCCGCCGCGCCGAGCAGCGAGTCGCCCGCTCCCCCGCACACCGCCAGCCGCCGCACCTCGAGGTCCGGGTCGCCCGCCCCGCGCACGCCCCAGGCCGTGCGCGGCAGGACCTGCTCGGCCCGCTCCAGCAGCTCGCGCAAGACCACCGGCGCGGGCAGGTCGCCCACCCGGCCCAGGCCCGTGCGGCCGTCCCCCTGCGGCGCCAGCGGCGTCGTCGCGGTCAGGCCGAACAGGTCCGCCAGCGCGTCGGACACGCCGGGCGCGGCGCTGTCGGCGTTGGTGTGGGCCGCCAGCAGGGCGCAGCCGCCACGCACCAGGGCGTGGACGGCGCGGCCCTTCGCGCTCGTCGCCGCCACGGTGCTGGTCCCGCGCAGGTACAGCGGGTGGTGCGTCACCAGCAGGTCGGCGCCGCGCTCGAGCGCCTCGGCGACCACCGCCTCGACCGGGTCGACCGCGAACAGCACCCGCCGCACCTGCGCGCCCGGGTCGCCGCACACCAGCCCGACCGCGTCCCAGGGCTCGGCGAGCGCGGGCGGGTAGGCCTGCCCTAGCACGGCGACGACCTCGGCGAGCAACATGACCGGAGGCTAGGTCCTCCCCCACCCGGGTAGAGGGACGTCCATGACGGTCCAGGAGCAGCACCGCGGCCTGCAGCCCCTCGAGGGCCTGTGCTGCGCCGCGCGGTGCGAGCAGCTGTCCGAGCACGAGGTCGAGGTGCAGATCGGCGGCGTCCTGAGCCGGGTCCAGATGTGCCCGACCCATGCCGTGCACCACCCTGCCGCCGTGCCGGTGCGCGCCCTCGCCTGAGCGGGCCGCGGCTCGGCGGCGTCAGCAGTCCTTGTAGTCGCCCCTGCCGTCGAAGGAGCAGCTGTCCTTGAGCGCCCCGCCGCCGGAGTACAGCGAGGCCTCGTCGCCCGTGTTGTTCCAGACGTAGGCGCCGGAGCCCCAGTACCGGTGCTTCGCCGTGTTGGTGCCCCGGCCCGTGTGCACCGTGACCGACGCGCCGGCGGCGAGCGTGAAGGTGCCGAAGGTGTACCGGTGGTCCGCCGCGTCGACGACGGTCCAGCCGGTGATGTTCTTGCTGGACGTGCCGTAGTTCTTCAGCCTGACGTACTCGGCGTTGAGGCTGGTGTTGGACCGGTCGTCCGAGCCGGGCGAGTCGAAGTAGACCCGGCTGATGTTGACGCCGCCGGCCGCGGAGGCCGGGGTCGCGAGGGCGACGACGGGCGTGGCGACGGCGAGCAGGGCGAGGGCGACGCGCATGCGCATGGGGGTCCCTGGGCTGGTGGGGTGACGACGCCGCGACGCTACGTGCGGAACCGGCGTCGCGGGCCGGAACCGGGCAGCGGCAGCGGGTGCCCGTACGCCCGAGCCGGGGGTGGACGCGGACCTCACTCCGCGCCGACGCCGCGCTACCAGAGCTTGAGGCTGAAGCCCTTCCCGAGCCGCAGGCGCGCGCCGCCGCGGCTGTTCAGCGTGACGCGTCCGACCCGCCGGCTCACGCTGACGCCGGACCTGCTGACGTTGGCCCAGGAGTTCCGGCTGATCGGGACGCGGCGGCGGAACAGCAGGTTCATGGGCGGGACCCTACGTCGGCGGCCGGTGACCGTCAGCCGGTACGTCCGGGGTCACCCGCAGGCGCGGTCCGGCCGCGCACCGGGAGGTGGGCGCGGAGGGGATCGAACCCCCGACCACCCGCTTGTAAGGCGGACGCTCTACCGCTGAGCTACGCGCCCGGCACCGACGGCAGGCTAGTGCGCACTCCCGCGGGCAGATCCGCGCCGGCCTGACACCCTGGGTGCATGGCGCTGCAGCACGACGACCACGGTCACGACGGGCACCCGCACGCGGACGAGGACCCCGGGCACGGGCCCGGCGACTCCGGGCACGCGCACCCGGCCGGCCCGCTCGCCAAGCTCAAGGAGCTGTTCGCCCCGCACAGCCACGACGCGGGCGACAGCATCGACAGCGAGCTGGAGGCCAGCAGCCGGGGCATCCGGGCCCTGGCGATCAGCTTCGTCGCGCTGCTGGTCACCACGCTGCTGCAGGCCGTCGTGGTCGTGCTGTCGGGCTCGGTCGCCCTGCTCGGCGACACCCTGCACAACGCCGCCGACGCGCTGACCGCGATCCCCCTCGCCATCGCGTTCACGCTCGGCCGCCGGGCCGCCACCCGGCGCTTCACGTACGGGTACGGCCGTGCGGAGGACCTGGCCGGGCTGGTGGTCGTCCTGCTCATCACCCTGTCGGCGGCGGCCGCCGGCTACGAGGCGGTCCGGCGGCTGCTCGACCCCTCCGACGTCCGCCGGCTCGGGCTGGTCGCGGCGGCGGGCGTCATCGGCTTCCTCGGCAACGAGCTGGTGGCGCGCTACCGCATCAGGGTCGGCCGCGAGATCGGCTCGGCCGCGCTGGTGGCGGACGGCCTGCACGCGCGCACCGACGGGTTCACCTCGCTCGCGGTGGTGCTCGGCGCGGCGGGCGTCGCGCTCGGCTTCCCGATGGCCGACCCCCTGATCGGGCTCGTCATCACCGTCGCGATCCTCTCGGTGCTCCGGCAGGCCGCGCGCGAGGTCTTCGCCCGCCTCATGGACGCCGTCGACCCCGAGGTGCTGGCGGCGGTCGAGGGCAGCCTGGCCCGTACGCCGGGCGTGCTCGACGTCGGCGAGGTGCGCGTGCGGTGGATCGGGCACGCGCTGCGCGCCGAGTGCGAGGTGCGCGTCGACGAGGGGCTGACCGTCGGCGCCGGCCACGACATCGCGCACGACGCCGAGGCCCGGCTGCTGCGCGACGTGCGCCGGCTGACCGCGGCCATCGTGCACGCGGGGCCGGAGCACGGCGCACCGGCCGGTCAGAGCCGGGCGAGCACCTCGCGGTAGGCGTCGGTGTCGCGCGCGTCCGGGATCGCGTTGACGACCTTGTAGGCCACGACGCCCTGCTTGTCGATGACGAACGTGCCGCGCAGCGCCAGGCCGAGGTCCTCCTGCAGCACGCCGTACGCCCGGGCCACGTCGCCGTGCGGCCAGAAGTCGGCGAGCAGCGGGAACGTGTAGGACTGCTCGTCGGCCCACTTCTTGTGCACGGCGGTGCTGTCCACCGACACCGCGAGGGTCTGCACGTCGTCACCGGAGAAGTCCTCGATGCTGTCGCGGATCGCGCACAGCTCGCCCTGGCACGTCCCGGTGAAGGACAGCGGGTAGAAGACGAGCACCACCTTCTTGAGGCCGCGGAAGGACGACAGCGTCACGGGCTGCCGGTCCTGGTCGGGGAGCTCGAAGTCCGGTGCCTCGTCGCCGACGTCGACCACGGGTGCTCCTGTCGTCAGGGGGTGCCCCGCACGGCGGCGGGGCAGGATGTGCGGATGCTAGCCGTGGGCCGCTGCGGCCTGTCCGAGGTCGACCCCGACGAGCTCGGGCGCACGGTCGTGGCCTGCTGGGACGCGTTCCTCGACGTCGCCGCCGACCCGGCCACCGACCTGACCCGCCCCTCCCGCCTGCGCGGCTGGTCCGGCCTCGACACCTGCATCCACCTCGGCGCCTGGCCCGACTCGCAGCCGCTGGTCGGCCTGCTGCAGAGCGCCCGCTCCGACGGCGCCGGCGAGCCCGGCTCCCCCGACGCGGCCAACGCCCGACTGGTCGCCGCCCACCGCGGCGAGGGTGTGGACGGCGTGCTGGCCTCCCTGGTGCGGGCGCGCGACGCCCTGGCGGAGTTCTTCGCCGGCCCGCTGCCCCGCGAGGTCGGCCGCTCGATCTCCAGCTCGGCGGTCGGGCCGCTGCCGGTGCTGTCGCTGGTGCACGCCGGGACGTACGAGCTGGCCGTGCACGCGCTCGACCTCGCGCCGTGCGGCGCCCCCGCCCCCGCGCCGCTGCTGCTCGACCGCGGCCTCGCCGCGCTCATGGACGTCACCGGCGCGCTCGCCTCGCGCTCCGGGGTGGCGACGCCGCTGACCGCGCAGGCGCCGACGGGCGGCTGGCGCTCCACGAGCGGCCCCGACGGCTGGACGACCGAGCCGACGCAGGGCGGCACCTTCGTCGGGCCCGGCGTGCGCGGGTCGGTGGTCGACCTGCTCGACACCTCCGCCGGCCGCACCCACCTCGGCCAGCTGCTCCTGACCCGCCGGCTGGTCGTGCAGGACCTGACCGGGTTCATGCGCCTCGCGCCGCTGCTGCAGGAGGTGCCCGGCCTGCCCGGCGGCGCAGCCCTCTCCACGGCGGTCGCCGGCCTCGGCCAGGTCACCCGCCTGCTGCGGCTCGGCCGGTAGCGGACGGCCCGGCCGTCTCCGCTGCCCGAGGGTCAGCCGCCCGGGCCGGCCCCGGCCGTCTGCTCCGTGCCGGTGATCCGCTCCGAGCCGCTCAACGCGACGGTCCGCACGTTGCTCTGCGCGGGCCCCGCGGGCGCCGCGGCCGCCGGCGGTGCGGGCGGTGCGGGCGGCTCCCCGGCCGGCTCCGGCGCCGGCTGCTCGTCGACGACCTCGGGCACCTGCGGCGAGCGCGGCTCGGGGTGGTCCGGGAAGTGCCGCAGCAGGATGTCCTCGCCCCGCTCGACCAGGTGCGACGACAGCAGCCGCAGGCGGTGCACCTGCTCCGGGCTCGACGTCCCCTCCAGCTGGTCGCGGACGTCGCGCAAGCGCTCCACCACCTCCGCGAACTCGTCGTCGTGCGACCCCATCGACCGGCTCCCTCTCGTCCGTGCACTCCGCGACCACAGCCACACGCCCGCCAGCACGAGCACCGGCACCAGCAGCCCCAGCAGCACCAGCAGCGAGCCGGTGCCGACGGCGACGCCCACCACGAGCGCGGCGACCAGCGCGGCGCCGACCTGCAGGCGCACCCAGCGGCGGCGCTCGGCCTGCCGGGCCCGCACCGAGGCGTCCTCGGCGGCCCGCGCCGTCTGCTCCCTGACCTGCTGCAGGTCGGTCCAGGCCCGGGTGACGGCCGCGGTGGCCGCGGCCCCGATCCCGGCCTCGAGCGCGCGCAGGGCCTGCTGCGACTCCTCCAGCCGCCCGAGCACCCAGCCGGCGGCGTCCTCGGCGGTCGGGACCGAGCTGTACGCGACGGCGTCGGCGGCGGTGACGACCCCCGAGCCGCCCAGCCCGCAGACCACGGGGACGGGGGAGTCGACGATCGCCCGGGCCACCTCGTCGGCGTCGTACGGGCCCAGGCCGAGCGGGCGCCCGCCGCCGCGCACGAGCAGCACCGCCTCGCTGAGCAGGGTGGCCTCGCGCACCCGCCGTCCCAGGTCGCTGCCCGCGCGGGGGCCGTGCAGGGTGCCCGGGCAGTCGCGGACGTCGACGGCGTACGGCGACGCCTCCAGCCGCTCGCGCACGGCCAGCCCGGCGGGGTCGCCCTCCTCGCGCACGAGCGCGACGCGCAGCGGCGCGCGGGGGACGGGTCGCCGGGCCTGCCGCGCCGCCAGGTCGCAGGAGTGGGCGCGCGCCAGGGCGTGCTCGCGCTCGTCGTCCAGGCCGCGGGCGGTCACGGCGGGGTCGAGGTCGGTCACGCTCAGCACGACGCCGTTGCGGTCCGCGTCGTAGCGCAGCAGCCCGCCGACCCGGGCCAGCCGGCCCTCCCACACGATCGCCGACAGCTCGGCGTCGTGGACGCGGTCGAGCACGTCGCGCACGTCGGCCAGCGACTCGGGCGCGACCACGCACTGCAGGCCGAACGCGACGTCGTCGTCACCGCTGGAGTGCAGCGCGAAGCGCAGCGCGCCGGTGTTCACGTCGGCGTGGGTGCGGCCCACCCGGCCGGTCACCCAGGTGCGGGTCGCGAACGCGCTCGCGACGGCGTCCTCGACCAGCCGCTTCACGTCGGGCACGCTCCGGGTCCCCCGGCCGGGGGCGCCGGGCCGGGCCGCGCGCTGCCACGGCGCCTCGGGCTGCCTCGCGGGGGTGCCGTCGTCTGCCACGCGGCGAGGCTAGGCGGACGGGCCCGCCGTGCCGCGGCGCAACGCCGGGCAGGCGGCGAAACGGTCGGGGCGCGCGCGCCGTCAGGCCCGCCGCACGACCATCGCCACCTGCCGGCCCGCGCTGCGGGTCAGCACGACCGTCACCTCGCGGCTCCCGCGCAGGCCGAGCTGCTTGCGCAGGACGTCCGGCTCCACCGCCGTGCCGCGCTTCTTGACCACGAGCGGCCCGGCGTCGTGGGCGCGCAGCACCTCGCGCAGCCGCTTGAGCCCGAACGGCAGCACCTCGAGCACCTCGAACCAGGTGCCGTACGGCGTCGGCACCCGCTCGTCGGCGGACACGTACGCGATCGTCGCGTCCAGCAGCCACCCGCCGACCGCGGCGACCACCTGCTCGACGAGGTGGGCGCGCACGACGGCGCCGTCGGGCTCGAGCAGCCAGCGGCCGGGGGGCCGGACGCCGGGCGGGGCCACCGGGTCGTCGAGCAGGGTCACGCCGGCCGGCAGCAGCGTGGCGCTGCGGGCGCTCCCCCGGCGGGCCGCACCCGCCCACAGGACGGCCTCCTTGACCTCGCCGCGCAGCGAGACCAGCTCGAGCTCCACGCCGTCCGGGACCGCCCCGTGGTCGACGCCCGGCGCCACCTTGGCGCCGAGGGAGCGCAGCCGCGGGAGCCAGCCGAGCACCAGGTCGAGCGGCGGGGTGTAGCTGCGGGCGTCGAAGACCCGCCGGCCGCCGCGGCGCCGGGCCGGGTCGGCGAACACGTCGCCGCGCGGCGCGAGGGTCGTCACGTCGGCCTGCACCAGCGAGACGCGGCGGCCCAGCACCCGGGCGTTCTCGGCCGCGAGCAGGAGGCGGGCCCCGTCGAGGTCCACGCCGGTCGAGCCGTCGGGCAGCGCGAGCAGGTCGCCGCCGACCGAGCAGCACAGGTCGAGCACCGGGGCGTCGAACCGCTGCGCGCGGTGGGCCGCCACGTCGTACGAGGTGGCCTGCTCGAGGGCCTCCCCCGTCCACCACAGCTCCGCGCCGCGCGGGTGCTTGGCCCGGGCGCGCTCGCGCAGCAGCGCCTGGTCCAGGGCCAGCGGCCCGAGGTCGGGGCCGGCGTGGGCCCGCACGGCCTCGGCCGCGGCGATCCGCCCGGCCGGCTGCAGGTCGAGCCCCCCGGCGTACGACACGGCGGCCCGGCCGCGGCCGGACAGCAGCAGGCGCGCCTGCTCCGGGGTCATGGGACCGGGGTCAGCGGCGGGTCTTGCTGCGCACCGCCCGCGGCGAGACCAGGCGGGTGCCCGACCACTCCGGGGCGGCGCTGGTGCTGCGCGTGCTCGACAGGCCCGCGGTGGGAGCCGCCTCGTCGATGTCGCTGGGCTCGACGTGGCCGTCGCGCCCGGCCTTGGGCGTGAGCAGCCAGACGACGCCGTGGTCGGCGAGGTTGGTCAGCGAGTCGACCAGGGCGTCGACGAGGTCGCCGTCGCCGTCGCGCCACCACAGCAGGACGACGTCGACGACGTCGTCGGAGTCGTCGGTGGTGATGAGCTCCGTGCCGCTGCGCGCGCGCACGTCCTCGAGCAGGGTCTGGTCGACGTCGTCGTCGCTCCCGACCACCTGGATGACCGCGCCGGGCTCGATGCCGAGCTTCTCGGCCAGCCCACGCTGTCCCGCGTGGTCCGCGGACGCCGTCACGAACGACCCCTCTCGACCTGCGCCCCGGCGGGGCGCGAGGCGCACAGTCCACCGGACAGGCCCCTCGCGCGCAAGTGCCGCGCCCACCCGGGCGCGGCGCGGGGGCGGGTGGGACGGCGAGCGGGCAGGCTCAGCCGGGCAGGAAGGACAGCCGCACCGAGCGCTCGGGGTTGTCCACGTTGAGGTCGACCAGGGCCACCGACTGCCAGGTGCCGAGGGCCAGCGAGCCCCCCAGCACCGGCAGGACCGCGTGCGGCGCGACCACCGCCGGCAGCACGTGCGAGCGCCCGTGGCCCGGGCTGCCGTGCCGGTGCCGCCAGCGGTCGTCGGCCGGGAGCAGGTCGGCCAGGGCGGCCAGCAGGTCCTCGTCGGACCCCGCGCCCAGCTCGAGCACGGCGACGCCGGCCGTCGCGTGCGGCACGAACACGCTCAGCAGCCCGTCGCCGCGCCCCCGCAGGAACCGGGCGCACTCCCCCGTCAGGTCGTGCACCGCCTCGGCCCGACCGGTCCTCACCTGCAGCACTTCGGTGTCCACCCCGACCACCTACCCCGTCGTGGCGCTTCCCCTTACCCGCCAGTAGGGCGTTGACTGTCCTCCCGCGGGCACCCCGCGGACGCAGGACCGGACCCGACCGTGGGAGCAGCGTGACCTCGACCGACCCCCAGGCCCCCGTGCAGGAGCAGCCGCTCCAGATCGACGGGCTGCCCAGCCAGCTGCCCGACCTCGACCCCGCCGAGACCGCCGAGTGGATCGAGTCGCTCGACGCCGTCGTGAAGGCGGGCGGGCCGCAGCGGGCCCGGTTCCTCATGCTCAAGCTGATCGAGCGCGCCCGCGAGAAGCAGGTGGGCGTCCCGGCCCTGCGCAGCACCGACTACATCAACAGCATCCCGCCGGACCGCGAGCCCGCCTTCCCCGGCGACGAGCACGCCGAGCGCCGCATCCGGGCGTACGTCCGGTGGAACGCCGCGATGATCGTGAGCCGCGCCAACCGCCCCGAGATCGGGGTCGGCGGCCACATCGCCACCTACGCGAGCGCCGCCAGCCTGTACGAGGTCGGCTTCAACCACTTCTTCAAGGGCCGCGACGCCGAGGGCGGCGGCGACCAGATCTACTTCCAGGGCCACGCCAGCCCCGGCGTCTACGCCCGCGCCTTCCTCGAGGGCCGGCTGAACGAGCACCAGCTCGACGGGTTCCGCCAGGAGAGCCGCGACGACGGCGGGCTGTCGTCCTACCCCCACCCGCGGCTGATGCCGGAGTTCTGGGAGTTCCCGACGGTGTCCATGGGCCTCGGCCCGATCTCGGCGATCTACCAGGCGCGGTTCAACAAGTACCTGCACCACCGCGGCATCAAGGACACCAGCGGCCAGCGCGTCTGGTGCTTCCTCGGCGACGGCGAGATGGACGAGCCCGAGAGCCTGGGCGCGATCGGCGTCGCCGCCCGCGAGGAGCTCGACAACCTCACCTTCGTCGTCAACTGCAACCTGCAGCGCCTCGACGGCCCGGTCCGCGGCAACGGCAAGATCATGCAGGAGCTCGAGTCGAGCTTCCGCGGTGCCGGCTGGAACGTCGTCAAGGTCGTGTGGGGCCGCCAGTGGGACGACCTGCTCGCCCAGGACGTCGACGGCCTGCTGCTCAACGCCATGAACTCCACGCCCGACGGCCAGTTCCAGACCTACTCGGTCGAGAGCGGCGCCTTCACCCGCGAGAAGTTCTTCGGCACCGACCCCCGGCTGCTCAAGATGGTCGAGCACCTGTCGGACGACCAGATCCGCAACCTGCCGCGCGGCGGCCACGACTACCGCAAGGTCTACGCGGGCTTCGACGCCGCCACCCGCACCGTCGGCCAGCCGACCGTGATCCTGGCCCACACCATCAAGGGCTGGACGCTCGGCAAGGACTTCGAGGGCCGCAACGCGACCCACCAGATGAAGAAGCTCACCAAGGCCGAGCTCAAGGAGATGCGCGACCGCCTCTACCTCGAGATCCCGGACAGCGCCCTCGAGGGCGACCTGCCGCCGTACTTCCACCCCGGCGAGGACTCCGACGAGATCGCGTACATGCGCGAGCGGCGGGCGAAGCTCGGCGGCGCCGTCCCGCGCCGGGTCGTGACGAGGGCGTCCCTGACGCTGCCCCCGTCGTCGACGTACGACCAGATGCAGAAGGGCTCCGGCAAGCAGCCCGTCGCCACCACCATGGCCTTCGTCCGGCTGCTCAAGGACCTCATGAAGGACAAGGGGATCGGGCAGCGCATCGTCCCGGTCATCCCCGACGAGGCCCGCACCTTCGGCATCGACGCGATGTTCCCGAGCGCCAAGATCTACAGCCCGCACGGGCAGCGCTACGACGCGGTCGACCGCGAGCTGCTGCTGTCGTACAAGGAGGCCGTGCAGGGCCAGATCCTGCACGAGGGCATCACCGAGGCGGGCTCGATGGCGTCGGTGATCGCCGCCGGCACCTCGTACGCCACCCACGGCGAGCCGATGATCCCGGTCTACGTCTTCTACTCGATGTTCGGGTTCCAGCGCACCGGCGACCAGATGTGGCAGATGGGCGACCAGCTCGCCCGCGGCTTCCTGCTCGGCGCCACCGCCGGCCGCACCACGCTCAACGGCGAGGGCCTGCAGCACCAGGACGGCCACAGCCTGCTGCTGGCCAGCACCAACCCGGCCGTCGTCGCGTACGACCCGGCGTTCGCCTACGAGGTGGCCATGATCACCGAGGACGGCCTGCGCCGCATGTACGGCGAGGCGCCCGAGGACGTCTTCTACTACCTGACGGTCTACAACGAGCCGTTCCCGCAGCCCCCGGCGCCGCAGGTGGAGGGGCTGAAGGAGGGCGTGCTCGCGGGCATGTACCGCTACGCCGAGGGCGCCGGCGACGGCCCCCGGGCGCAGGTCCTGGCCAGCGGCATCTCGGTGCGGCACGCGCTCGAGGCGCAGCAGCTGCTCGCCGACGACTGGGGCGTGGCCGCCGACGTCTGGAGCGTCACCAGCTGGAACGAGCTGCGCCGCGACGCCGTGGCGTGCGAGGAGCACGCGCTGCTGCACCCGGAGCAGGCGCGCACGCCCTACGTCGCCTCGGCGCTCGAGGGCGCGCAGGGCCCGGTGGTCGCGGTCAGCGACTGGATGCGGGCGGTGCCCGACCAGATCAGCCGCTGGGTCCCCGGCGCCTACGTCTCGCTCGGCACCGACGGCTTCGGCCGCTCGGACACCCGGGCGGCGCTGCGCCGGCACTTCCGCACCGACGCCGAGTCGATCACCGCCGCCGTCGTGGCCCAGCTCGCGCACAGCGGCGAGCTGCCCTCGGACGCGGCCGCCAAGGCCGTCGAGCGCTACGGGCTGCTGAGCGAGCAGGTCGACCCGGGCAAGGACACCCAGGAGGGGTCGGCCGAGGTCAGCGGCTAGCCGCGGCGGCGGGGGGCGACCACCACCTCGGCGAGGGTCGCCCCCCGCGCCTCCTCCCCCGGCACAACCCCCGGGAGCACCGTTCACCTGCCCTCCCCCGGGGTACTGCGCTCGGCATGGAGCGAGGGAGCAACAAGCACAGTGCCCGGATGGACGACGCGCTGGACGCGGAGGTGAGGGGGCTCGTCACGGCGGGCCACGACACCCACGCGGAGGAGTGGAAGTCCGCCGAGCCGTCCGGCGAGGACCAGCCCGAGGTCGACCGCTCGGCCGACGGCGACCTGCACGGCGGGGTGCCCGACGGGATGACCGAGGGCGACGTCGAGGAGCGCTCGCGGCTGGCGGCCTACCTCGGCAAGGAGGTCTGGCCGGCCACCGGGGCGCAGCTCGTCGGCGTCGCGCGCGGCCGCTCCGCCCCCGACGCCGTGCTGGCCCGCCTCGGGCAGCTGCCGCCCGGCCGCGTGTTCGACAACCTGCAGGACGCCTGGCAGGCGCTCGGCGGGGGCGTCGAGGAGCACCGCTTCTAGCCCGCCCTGGCCCGCGGGGCCGGCGGCATGGTCCGCAAGGACCAGATGTGCCGCTCCGGCTCCAGCCGCCGCCGCGTCGTGCCGCAGACTCCCGTGACGACGGAAGCGGAGGCGGCATGACGCGCAGGACGACCACGACGATCGCTCGGCTGGAGGAGCACCCCAACCTCGCGGAGGTGCTCGGGGTGCTGGCCCGGCTCGCCCACGTGCGTGACGACGAGCTGCCGCGCCTCGCGGCCGCCTGGACCAACGACGCGTTCCTCGCCGGCGCCCGCGACCGGGCGCTCGGGCCCGACAGCCCGCTGGTCTGCGAGGTCCTGTCAGCGTTCGACGCCGTGACGGCGCTGTTCGCCGACGACCTGCGCGGCGAGGAGCAGTACGTCACGGTCGAGCCCGTCATCGTGGTCGTCGCCCTCAAGGCCGTCCGCGACGCGGTCGCCGGCGCGTACGCGAGGCCCGTGCTGTCGCGGGCCGAGCACGCCGCGCTGCTGCGCCCGTGGCGGGCGGTGTACGCCGAGGGCGACGACGTCGAGCCCGACCTCGGGCCGCAGGGCCCGCAGGTCCGGGCGCTGCTGCAGGCGCTGCCGCGGCTGGCCGCGCGCTGCCACGACCCGGAGGGCCAGGCCCTCTGGGACGCCCTCGTCGACCAGTCCTTCCTGGCCGAGTCCGACCGTGCCGACGCGCGCAGCTCGGCCTTCTCCGCCGCGGTCCTCACCAGCCGCCGGCGCGCCTGGGCCCTGGTCCGCCGCAGCGGGGCCGAGGGCCTGGGCGGCAGCTGCCGGAGCTGCCGCACCTCCCGCACGCCGGACCGCACTCCCGACCGGCAGGCCGAGCGCGTGCTCGGGCTGTGCCTCGACGCCGCCTGCGCGCTGCTGGTCGCGGACGCGCTGCCCGACGCGACCACCGAGGTCCTGACCCTGCCGGTGACGGCGCTGGTCCCCCAGCAGCGCCGCCCCGCCGCCTAGCGGGCGCGGCCCGTCCAGGCCAGCAGCTCCTCGACGCCCCAGGCGTTGACGACCCGGTCGGGCGTGACGCCGCACAGGTGGGCCCGCTCGCAGCCGAGGTGCTGCCAGTCCAGCTGGCCCGGGGCGTGCGCGTCGGTGTCGATCGCGACCCGGCAGCCGGCCTCGACGGCCAGCCGGAGCAGCCGCTTGGGCGGGTCGAGGCGCTCGGGCCGGCTGTTGACCTCGACCGCGACGTCGAAGTGCGCGCACGCGGCGAACACCACCTCGGCGTCGAACTCCGACTCGGGCCGGCCCCTGCCCCCGCGGCCGTGCCCCACGACCTGGCGTCCCGTGCAGTGGCCGAGCACGTCGGTGTGGGGGTTGGACACCGCGGCCACCATGCGCGCGGTCATCTCCTCGCGCGGCATCCGCAGCTTGCTGTGCACGCTGGCGACGACCAGGTCGAGCCGGGCCAGCAGCGCGGGCTCCTGGTCCAGGGTGCCGTCCTCGTGGATGTCGCACTCGATGCCGGTGAGGATGCGGAACGGCGCCAGGTCCTCGTTGAGGGCGGCGACGACGTCGAGCTGCTCGCGCAGCCGGTCCGGGGACAGCCCGCGGGCGACCGTCAGGCGCGGGGAGTGGTCGGTGAGCACCACGTAGTCGTGGCCGATCCCCCGCGCCGCGAGGGCGATCTCCTCGATCGGCGAGCCGCCGTCGCTCCAGTCGGAGTGGACGTGGCAGTCGCCCCGCAGCGCGGCCCGCAGCGCCGCCGCGCCCTCCGCGACCGGGGTGCCGTCCAGGGTCTCCACCCGGCGCAGGTAGACCGGCTCCTCGCCGCGCAGCGACTCGGTGACCACCAGGGCGGTGACCTTGCCGATGCCGGACAGCTCGACGAGCGTGCCGGCGGTGGCCCGGGCGGCCAGCTCCTGCGGTGGTGTGCGGTCGACCACCGCCGCCGCGGTGCGGAACGCCTTGACCCGGTAGCTCGGCTCCAGGGCCCGCTCGAGGCAGAACGCGATCCGGCGCAGGTCCTCGGCGGGGTCCCTCGCGCCCGTGGGCTCCGGTCCGGTCACGGCCGGCGCTCGGGCTCGAGGGCCTGCTCGTACGGCACCGGCGCCCCGCGCTCCTCGGCCGTCCACACGGAGAACAGCGAGGTGCACACGACGACCCAGCCCAGGCCGAGCACCAGGCCGGCGAGCACGTCCGACAGGTAGTGCACGCCCAGCAGCACCCGGCTGGCCGCGACGAGCAGGGACAGGCCGACCGCGACGGCGAGCCAGGCGCGCCGGTGGCCGAGCAGGGCGACGGCCACCACGGCCGTGCTCAGCCAGAACGCCGACCCGCCGAGCGCGTGGCCGGAGGGGAAGCTGAGGCCGGGCGCGGAGGCGACGGGCGCCTCGAACAGCGGGCGGGCCCGGCCGACGACCTCCTTGAGCCCGGTGGACAGCAGGACGGCCCCGAAGCGGGCGGCGACGACGTACAGCGCCATCCGGCGGCGGCCCGTCGCAAGCAGCGCCACGACCAGCACCAGCGAGGCGACGGTGACCCCCACCGGGTCGCCCAGGTGGGTCACGAGCCGGGCGGCCACGAGCAGCGCGGGGCTCGCCCCGACGAGGCGCTCCGCCCCCTGCGACACCGCCTCGTCGAACGACTGGAGCGGGGCCCAGCGGTCGTGCACGAGCAGGGCGAGCGGACCGACGGCCAGGACGAGCAGCAGCAGTCCGGCGGCAGCGGCGGCGAAGCGCCGGCCGGCCCGGGCGTCCGCATCGACGGCTCGGACCTGCACGTCGGCGCTCCTCGGGTGGCGGGGTCGCGCGGTCACTGCCCCTGACCCCGACCGGACAACCCTGCGGTCCGGGCGGACGGCCTACACCACCTGGTGCAGCCAGGTGACCGTGGCCCCCTCGCCGGCCCGGCGGTACGGCTCGAGCTCGTCGTCCCAGGCCGCGCCGAGCAGCCGGTCGAGCCCGTGGGCGAGGTCGGGGCCGGAGGACGTCGACAGCAGGGCCCGCAGCCGGTCCTCGCCGACGAGCAGGTCGCCGTTGGCGCTGGTCGCCGAGCGGAAGACGCCCAGCCCCGGCGTCACCGACCAGCGCTCGCCGTCGGACCCGGGGCTCGCCTGCTCGGTGACCTCGTAGCGCAGCGTCTTCCACCCGCGCAGGGCGGCGGCGAGGCGGCCCGCGGTGCCGGCGCGGCCCTGCCAGCCCGACTCCGCGCGCAGCGCGCCGGGCGCTGCGGGCTGGTCGGTCCAGCGCAGGTTGGACCGCACTCCCAGCTCGGCCGCGACGGCCCACTCGACGTGGGGGACGATCGCGGGCGGGCACGAGTGGACGTAGAGCACGCCGCTGGACGCGGACACGGTGCCTCCTGGAGGTCGAGGTGCGCCTTCCCCAGCGGCCTCGCGACTCCCGGACGTCCCGTGCGGCCCATCATGCCCTGCCCCGGCCGTGCTGAACAGCGCTGACGCCGATCAGCCGCTGCCGGGACCGGCCAGCCACGCGTCGATGCCGGCCAGCAGCCGGCGCTGCACGTCGTCCGGCGCGGTGCTCCCCCGCACCGAGCACGCCGCCAGGTCGGCCAGCGCCGCGTCCGACATCCCCAGCGCGCTGCGGGCACCCTCGTACTGCGCCACCAGCCCGGAGCGGAACAGCAGCGGGTCGTCGGCGCCGAGGGCCACCGGCACGCCGGCCTCGCGCAGCCGGACGACCGGGACCGCCGCCGTCCGAGGCAGCACGCCGAGCGCGACGTTGGAGGCCGGGCAGACCTCGCAGACCACCTGGCGCTCGGCGAGCAGCGCCAGCAGGGCCGGGTCCTCGACCGCGCGCACCCCGTGGCCCAGCCGGCGTGCGCCGAGCAGCTCGACGGCCTCCCGCACGCTGCGCGGGCCACGCAGCTCGCCGGCGTGCGGCACCGCCACCAGGCCGGCGTCGCGCGCCAGCCGGAACGCCTTGGCGAACTCCCCCGTCACGCCGCGGGTCTCGTCGTTGGACAGCCCGAACCCGACCACGCCCCGCCCGGCGAACCGGCGGGCGAGCCGGGCGAGCGTCTCGGCGTCGCCGGGGTGGCGGGTGCGGTTGCCCGCGACGACCAGCGCCGTGCCGACGCCGGTGGCGCGGGTGCCCTCGTGCAGCGCGTCGAGGACGAGCTCCACGGCGGCCTGCAGCCCGCCGAGCCGGGGCGCGTACGTGGTGGGGTCGACCTGCAGCTCCAGCCAGCCCGAGCCCGCGGCCGCCTCGTCCTCCACGAGCTCGCGCACCACGCGGCGCACCTCGCCCGGCCCGGTCAGCAGCTCGCGGGCGGCGTCGTACAGCCGCTGGAAGCGGTTCCAGCCGCGCAGCCCGGTGACGTCGACCCGGGCGCCGCCGGGGGCCAGCAGCCCGGGGGGCAGCCGCCGGCCCTGCTCGCGGGCCAGCTCCTCGAGGGTGGCCGGGCGCATCCCGCCCGTCAGGTGCAGGTGCAGGTGCGCCTTCGGCAGGGCGACCAGGTCCCGGGGGAGATCGCTGGGCGGGGCCACCCGGCCAGCCTGCCGCACCCGTGTCGCAGCGGCGGACGCTCCCCGCCCGGTGGCAGAATGGAGGCCCCCTCGCCGGAAGGACCCGCGTGACCCGCCCGGCACCGCTCGACCCGCCCGCGGCGGCGACGTCGTACGACGCCCGCAGCCTGTCGGTCCTGGAGGGGCTCGAGGCCGTCCGCAAGCGCCCTGGGATGTACATCGGGTCGACCGACTCCAAGGGCCTGACCCACCTCGCCTACGAGATCGTCGACAACGCGGTCGACGAGGCGCTCGCCGGCCACTGCGGGCGCATCGAGGTGGTGCTGCACGACGACGGGTCGCTCGAGGTCCACGACGACGGGCGCGGCATCCCCGTCGACGTCGAGCCGCGCAGCGGGCTCACCGGCGTCGAGCTGGTGCTCACCAAGCTGCACGCGGGCGGCAAGTTCGGCGGCACCGGCTACAAGACCTCCGGCGGCCTGCACGGGGTCGGCGCCTCGGTCGTCAACGCGCTGTCGGCCCGGCTCGACGCGGTCGTGCGGCGCGGCGGCCGGGTCCACACCATGAGCTTCCAGCGCGGCGTGCCCGGCACCTTCGACGGCGACGGCCCGCGCGCGGCCTTCACGCCGCGGCCCGGGCTGTCGGTGGCCGGGAAGGCGCCGCGCGGGGCCACCGGCACGTCGGTGCGCTGGTGGCCCGACCTGCCGCTGTTCACCCGGGGCTCGGCGGTCGACGTCGACCAGCTGCGGGCGCGGCTGCGGCAGACGGCGTTCCTGGTGCCCGGCCTGGCGCTGGCCGTGCGCGGCACGACGGGCACCGGTGAGGTGCTCGAGGACGAGACCTTCCGGTTCGACGGCGGCACCACCGACTTCGTCGAGCACCTGGCCGCCGACGGCGCGGTCTGCGACCCGGTCCACCTCGTCGGCGAGGGCACGTTCAAGGAGACCGTCCCGGTCCTCGACGAGGCCGGCCACATGGCGACGCAGGAGGTCCAGCGCACCTGCGAGGTCGACGTCGCGCTGCGCTGGGGCATCGGCTACGACACCACCGTCCGGTCGTTCTGCAACGTCGTCGCCACCGGCCACGGCGGCACCCACCAGAGCGGCTTCGAGCGCGCGCTGCTGCGCACCCTCAACGACGCCGCCAAGGCCGCCCGCGTGCTGAGGGTCAACGACGACCCGCTCACCAAGGACGACGTGCTCGAGGGGCTCACGGCCGTGGTGACCGTCCGGCTGCCCGAGCCGCAGTACCTCGGCCAGACCAAGGACGAGCTCGGCACCCCCGGCGTCTCGCGCATCGTCGCCGACGTCGTCGCCAAGGGGCTGCGCAGCGAGTTCCTCGAGAGCAGGAAGCACCGGGCGCAGGCCCGCGTCGTGCTCGACAAGGTCGCCGCGGCCGCGAAGACGCGGCAGGCCGCCAAGGCCAGCAAGGACGCCGCCCGCCGCAAGACCGCGCTCGAGACGTCGACGCTGCCGGCCAAGCTCGCCGACTGCCGGTCCACCGACGTGAGCCGCACCGAGCTCTGGCTGGTCGAGGGCGACAGCGCGCTCGGCACCGGCAAGATGGCGCGCAACAGCGAGTTCCAGGCGCTGCTCCCCCTGCGCGGCAAGATCCTCAACGTCCAGAAGGCCGGCGTGAGCGAGATGCTCGCCAACGCCGAGTGCTCCTCGATCATCCAGGTGGTCGGCGCGGGGACGGGCCGGACCTTCGACGTCGACCAGATGCGCTACGGCAAGATCGTCCTCACGACCGACGCGGACGTCGACGGCGCCCACATCCGCTGCCTGCTCATCACGCTGTTCGCGCGCTACATGCGCCCGGTCATCGAGTCCGGCCGGCTGTACACCGCGGTCCCGCCGCTGCACCGCGTGGAGGTGGTCGGCGCCAAGGAGCCGTACTACACCTACTCCGACAAGCAGTACGTCGCGCTGCTCAAGCGCCTCGAGCAGCAGGGCAAGCGCCTCAAGGGCCAGCCGCAGCGCTACAAGGGCCTCGGCGAGATGGACCCCGACCAGCTGGCCGACACCACCATGCACCCCGCGACGCGCACGCTGCGGCGCATCGGCACCGGCGACGCCGACTCCGCCGAGCGCGTCCTCGAGCTGCTGATGGGCAACGACGTCGCACCCCGCCGCGACTTCATCGTCGCGAGCGCGGGCCGGGTCGACAAGGAGCACCTCGACACGTGACCGGCCCCCGCTAGATGGCGCGCAAGCGGCAGTCCTCCAGCCTCATCCCGCCCTTCGAGGGCGAGGGCACGATCCTCGACACGACGGTCGTCGAGGAGATCGAGTCGAGCTACCTCGACTACTCGTACTCCGTCATCTACAGCCGCGCGCTGCCCGACGCCCGCGACGGGCTCAAGCCCGTGCACCGGCGGATCCTGTACTCGATGGCCAACACGGGGCTGCGCCCGGACCGCCCGTACGTCAAGAGCGCCCGGGTCGTCGGCGACGTCATGGGGCGCTACCACCCGCACGGCGACAGCGCGATCTACGACGCCATGGTCCGCCTCGCGCAGCCGTTCGCGATGCGCGTCCCGCTCATCGACGGCCACGGCAACTGGGGCAGCCCCGACGCCGGCCCGGCCGCCAGCCGCTACACCGAGTGCCGGCTCACCGCGGCCGCGCTGCTGCTCACCGACGACCTCGACGAGGAGACCGTCGACCTCGAGGACAACTACGACGGCAGCCTGACCCAGCCGTCGGTGCTGCCCGCGGCCTACCCCAACCTGCTGGTCAACGGCGCGAGCGGCATCGCCGTCGGCATGGCGACCAACATGGTCCCGCACAACCTCGTCGAGGTGGTCGACGCGGCGCGCCACCTGCTCGAGCACCCCGACGCCGACCTCGACCAGCTGATGCGCTTCGTGCCGGGGCCCGACCTGCCGACCGGCGGCCAGCTGCTCGGGATGACCGAGGTGCGGACGGCGTACGAGACCGGCCGCGGCGTCGTGCGCATGCGGGCCACCGCCGAGGTCGGGGCGCTCCCCCGCGGCAAGAGCTCGATCACCGTGACCGAGCTGCCGTACGGCGTGGGCGCGGAGCGCGTCATCGCCAAGGTCAAGGAGCTCGTGACGGCCAAGAAGCTGTCCGGGATCGCCGACCTCAAGGACCTCACCGACCGCCAGCTCGGCACCCACCTCGTCATCGAGGTCAAGGCGGGCTTCAACGCCGCCGCCGTGCTCGGCGAGCTGTACCGGCTGACGCCGCTCGAGGAGAGCTTCGGCATCAACAACGTCGCGCTCGTCGACGGCCAGCCGCGCACGCTCGGCCTCAAGGCGCTGCTGGAGGTCTTCCTCGGCCACCGGGTCGACGTCGTCACCCGGCGGTCGCGCTTCCGGCTGCGCAAGGCGCAGGAGCGCGCCCACCTCGTCGAGGGGCTGCTCCTCGCGCTCGACGCCATCGACGAGGTCGTGCGCATCATCCGGGCCTCGCAGGACGCCGCAGAGGCCCGGGCCGGCCTCGTCGCGCAGATCGGCCTCACCGAGGTCCAGGCCGGCTACGTGCTCGACATGCAGCTGCGCCGGCTCGTCGCGCTCGAGGTGGCCCGGCTGCAGGCCGAGCTCGCCGAGCTGCGCGCGACGATCGCCGAGCTGGAGGCGGTCCTCGGCGACCCGGTCCTGCTGCGCCGGGTGATCGCCGCCGAGCTGGCCGAGGTCGCGAGCACGCACGGCACGCCGCGCCGGACGGTCCTGGTCGGGGGCGACCTCAAGGCCCTGGTGACCGCGCGCAGCGCCTCCCTCGAGGTGACCGACGACCCGGTCGACGTGCTGCTGTCCTCGGCCGGGCTGCTGGCCCGCACCCCGGTCGCGCCCGCCGGTGAGCCCGGCCGGCCGTCGGCCAAGCGCACGCGGCACGACGTGATGGTCGGCGCGGTGCGGGCCACCGCGCGCGGTCAGGTGGGCCTGGTGACCAGCACCGGCCGGGTGCTCCGGGTGGGCGTGCTCGACCTGCCGGGGGTGCCCGGGGTGACCACCGGCGCGCTGTCGCTGCGGGGCGGCGCGCCGGCCAGCGAGTTCGTCGGCCTGGAGCGCGGCGAGCGGGTCCTGGCCCTCACGTCGTACGACGCGTCCTCGACCGGGCTGGCGCTCGCGACCCGACTGGGCACGGTCAAGCGGGTGGCGCCCGACTGGCCCGCCCGCGTCGACGCGGTGGAGGTCATCGCCCTGCGCGCCGGCGACGAGGTGGTGGGCGCGGTCGAGCTGGCCGACGGCGAGGAGGAGCTGGTCCTGTTCACCTCGACCGGCGACCTGCTGCGCTTCCCCGCCTCCGCGGTCCGCCCGCAGGGACGCACCGCGGGTGGGGTGGCGGGCGTCAAGCTCGCCGCCGGCGCCGCGGTCGTCGGCTTCTCGGCGGTGCCGCTGAGCGGCGGCGACACGCTGTTCGAGGAGCCGGTCGTCGTGACCGGCGCCGGGCTCCCCGCCACCCGGGGCAAGGGGCCGGGGGTGGTGAGCAGCGTGAAGACGACGCCGCTGTCGGAGTACCCCCGCAAGGGGCGCGCGACGGGCGGGGTGCGGGTGCAGCGGCTGCTGTCCGGCGAGTCGCAGCTCGTGCTCGGCTGGGCCGGGTCGGCGCCCGCCTGGGCCGCCGCCGCGGGGGGCGACCCGGTCGACCTGCCCGCCACACACGGCCGGCGAGACGGCTCCGGGACGCCCGTGGAGACACCTCCGGTCGCCGTCGGGCGCGCCCACCTGCCCAGGCCCTGAGCGGGGAGACGCCGGTCACGGCACGTCCGTGTGGCGTCCAGGCCAGCCTGCGCCGGGGCAGGAAGAGGTCAGCGCTCCGCACGACACTTCCCCGAAGGAGAACACACATGGCCGACTCCCGTAACCCCGACGGCTCCACCCGCATCGGCAAGGACGACTCGTTCGCGACGTCCGGCACCGGCTCCGACGTCACCGGCCGCATGGCCGGCACCGGCGCCGGCGCGAACGCCCAGAGTGACACGTACGACAGCTCCGAGCGTGACCGCGTCAACCGCGACACGACCGCCCGTCACGACCTGCTCCGCAGCAACGAGACCGTGCTCGCCAGCGCCAAGACCAGCGCCACCGCCACCTTCGGCCTGGTCTTCGGCCTCAGCGCGCTGTTCTGCGCCCTGACCGCGATCCTCGCGCCCGCCGCGGTCGTCTTTGGCCTGATCGGCCTGATCCTGAGCATCGTCGGGATCAAGAAGGGCAAGCTGCCGCACGTCACCGGCCACAAGCTCGCCATCGGCGGCCTCGTGACCTCGATCCTCGGCCTGCTCATCGGCGGGGCCGTCCTCGCCGGCGCGGCCGCCATCGTCAACAACGAGGGCGCGCTCGACCGCATCAGCACCCAGGTGGACAACCTGCGCGAGCAGGTCCCGTCCGGCTCGGAGATCACCGAGACCGTCCGCTAGTCCGCACTCCCGCACCGCTCCGACGGCGCCCGGCCTCCTGGCCGGGCGCCGTCGTGCGTCTGCGTCCGCTCTCCGCACCGGCCGCTGCTGCCCGCGCTCGGCGACCGCGCCCTGGAGGAGCCCCCGGACAGCGCTCGGGCCCGGCCTCCGTGAGGAGACCGGGCCCGAGCGGGTGCCCCGAGGGGCGAGAGGTCTAGAGCGGGCGGACGTTCTCCGCCTGCGGGCCCTTCTGGCCCTGGGTGATGTCGAACTCGACGCGCTGGTTCTCGTCGAGGCTCTTGTACCCGTCGGTCTGGATGGCGCTGAAGTGGCAGAAGACGTCGGCGCCGCCGCCGTCCTGCGCGATGAAGCCGAAGCCCTTCTCGGCGTTGAACCACTTCACGGTGCCCTGAGCCATGTGCTGTCTCCTATGAAAGCTGGGTCCCGCACTGCGCGGGACCGTCTGGCTGCCGCCGGAGACGCCTGCATGTGCGGGACGTCCTCGACACACTCCGCGGGCGTCGAAGACGTACGAGGGAGAGCAACTGGCAACCGCCGCCACCGTAGCAGGCCAGGACCGGCGCGGCGAGCACCCTGCCCCTCGTGTGCCGCCCGGGCACGAGGGGCAGGGTGCTCGCGTGACCGCCGCCGACGCGCCCCCGCCCGACTCCTCCGCGCGGCTGTGGCCGCAGCAGCTGTGGGTCGTGCGGCACGGCGAGAGCTCGGGCAACGTCGCCCGCGACCGCGCCGAGGCCGCACGGCAGGACCGCATCGACCTGACCCACCGCGACGTCGACATCCCGCTGTCGCCCAACGGCGAGCAGCAGGCCGCGGCCCTCGGCCGGCGCCTGGGGACGCTGGACGAGCCGCCGACGCGGCTGTGGGTGTCGCCGTACGTCCGCGCCCGGCAGACCGCCGACCTGGCGCTGCAGACCGCGGGGCTGGAGCTCCCGCGGGTGGTCGACGAGCGCCTGCGCGAGCGCGAGTTCGGCGTCCTCGACGGGCTCACCCGGCAGGGCATCACGTCGCTGTTCCCGGAGGAGTCCGAGCGCCGGTCCAAGATCGGCAAGTTCTACCACCGGCCCCCGGGCGGCGAGTCGTGGTCGGACGTGCTGCTGCGGCTGCGGGGCGCCGTGTCCGACCTCGCCCTGCAGGCCGAGGGCGAGCGGGTGCTGCTCGTCGCCCACCAGGTGGTCGTGCTGCTCGTCCGCTACGTCCTCGAGGGCATGGACGAGCAGCGGGTCCTCGCGGTCGACGCGCAGGGCGAGGTCGCCAACTGCTCGCTCACCACGTACGAGCGGGAGGCCGGCCGCATGGTGCTGCGCTCCTACAACGAGGTCGACCACCTCGAGCAGTCCGCGGCCGACGTGACGGCCGAGACGGACGAGCCCCGTGCCGCCCGCTGACGGTGCGGCTGCGGGTGCGGGTCGGGGCGCGGCAGCGGCCGCCGTCACCCCCGCCCTGCTGCGCGGCTGGCCGCTCCCGTCCCTCGACGACGGCGGCGACAAGCACGCCCGGGGCACCGTCCTGGTGGTCGGCGGCGCGGCGTCCACGCCCGGCGCGGTGCTGCTGGCCGCGCTCGGCGCGCTCCGCGCCGGTGCGGGGCGGCTGTCGGTGGCGACCGTGCGCAGCACCTCGGTCGGCCTGGCCGTGGCCCTGCCCGAGGCGCTGGTCGCCGGGCTGCCCGAGGACGAGGACGGCTCGCTCGACCCGGACTGCGCCGAGCAGGTCGTCGCGTCCTGCGGCAGCGCGGCGGCCGTGGTGCTCGGCCCCGGCCTGCTGGGCAAGGCAGGTGCCCGCTCGCTGCTCGAGCGGGTGCTGCCGGACCTGCACGGCGACGAGGGCGCGTCGGTGCTGCTGGACGCGGTCGCGCTCACCGCGCTCGCGGGCGCGCCGCAGCTGCTGACCGGGCTCGCCGGCCGGGTCGTGCTGACCCCCAACAGCGGCGAGATGGCGGCGCTGCTCGAGGGCGACGACCGCGAGGGCGACGACGCGGCCCGCGCCGTCGCCGAGCGCTACGGCGCGGTGGTGGCCGTGCGGGGCGCGGTCGCCGCGCCGGACGGCCGGCTGTGGCACGACGAGGCCGGCGGGATCGGCCTCGGCACCTCGGGCAGCGGCGACGTGCTGGCCGGCGTGGTCGGCGGGCTGCTCGCCCGCGGCGCGTCCCCGGAGCAGGCCGCGGTGTGGGGGCAGTACCTCCACGCCGCCGCCGGAGACCGGCTGGCCGCCCGGGTCGGGCGCGTCGGGTTCCTCGCCCGCGAGCTGCTCGACGAGGTGCCGCTGGTCCTCACCGGCCTGCGCGTCTGACGGTCGCGGCCGTCCCTGCGGGCCCGGCCCGGCAGGTCGGTAGCGTCCGGGGGTGCCCTCCCGCCGAGCCGTCGCCGTGTCCGGGCTGGCCGCTGCCGTGGCCGGCGCCGGAGCCCGCTGGCGCGCTGCCGGCCGCGCCGACCCCACCGCTGTGCGCCGCAAGATCGCCGTCGCCACCTGGCGCGCCCCGAAGGAGGGGCGCCTGCTGACCCGGCTGGTCGTGGACGCCGACCCGCTGCTCGACTACGTCACCGAGCGCCGGGCCGCCGGCGCGCAGGGCCTGACCCTCATGCACGTGCTCGGCGCCGCGGCCGCCCGCGCCCTGCTCGTCGTGCCCGAGGCCAACGCGCGCGTGCTCGCCGGCCGGATCGTGCCCTTCGACGGCGTGGCCGTCGGCTTCGCCGTCGACGTCGGGCGCGGCACCGACCTCGCGCCGGTCACCGTGCAGGGCGCCGACCGCCTCACCCCGGCCGAGATCGCCACCGAGGTCTGGCGCGGCGTGCGGGCCGTCCGCGAGGGCCGCGACGAGGGGTTCCGGCTGTCGACCCGGGTCGCCGCCGCGACCCCGGTGCCCCTCATGCGCCCGCTGCTCGCCCTGTCGTCGCTGGTGCTCGGCGGGCTCGGGCTGCCGATGCTGGGCCAGCAGGGCCACCCGCTCGGCTCGATCTTCATCTCCAACGTCGCGCCGCTCGGCGTCGAGGAGGTGTTCATGGCCCCCATCCCCTTCGCCCGCGCCCACGTCTACATCGCGCTCGGGACCGTCAGCGAGCGCCCCGTCGTCCGCGACGGCGCCGTGGTGGCGGTGCGGCAGCTCACGCTGAGCATGACCGGCGACCACCGCATCGTCGACGGGGTGCAGTGCGCGTTCTACTTCGCCCGCCTGCTGGAGCTGCTGGCCGACCCCGCCGTCCTCGACGAGCCGGCGGCCGCATGAGCGGGACCCTCGACGAGGAGCTCGCGCGGGAGCAGGAGCACCTCGACGTGGCCGTCGCACGCCTGGAGGAGCTGCGGGCCCGGGCGGTCGCCCACGAGCGCTCGAGCCTGGGCGCCGACCAGGGCGAGAACCCGCAGTCGCTGTACGAGCGGGACGTGACGGCGCTGGCCGCCTCCGCCCGGCGCTCGGACCTGGACACCGCCGGCGAGGGCCTGGTGTTCGGCCGGCTCGACCGCGACGACGGGGTCGTCCACCACGTCGGCCGGCTCGGGCTGCGCACCGAGCAGCAGGACCCGATCGTCGTGGACTGGCGCGCGCCCGCCGCGGCGGCCTTCTACCGGGCCACCGCGCAGGACTCGCAGGGCGTCGTGCGCCGCCGCACCATCACCACCCGCGGCAGCCGGGTGCGCGGCATCGAGGACGAGCTGCTCGACGCCGACGCCGCCGAGCACCTCGCCGGCACGACTGTCGTCGGCGACGGCGCGTTCCTGGCGGCGGTGTCGCGCGAGCGGGGGCCGCGCATGCGCGACATCGTCGCGACGATCCAGCGCGAGCAGGACGAGGCCGTGCGCGCCCCCGACGACGGCGCGCTGGTGGTGACGGGCGGTCCCGGCACCGGCAAGACGGCCGTGGCGCTGCACCGCGTCGCCTACCTGATGTACGCCCGCCGCGAGTGGTACTCCCGGCGCGGGGTGCTCGTCGTCGGCCCCTCCCCCGTGTTCGTCGACTACATCGGCGCCGTGCTGCCCGCCCTCGGCGAGACCAGCGTGCGGCTGGCGAGCCTGGGCCGGCTGCCCGCGCTCCCGCACGGCCTCGAGGTCACGGCCGACGACCCGCCGCGGGTGGCGGCGGTCAAGGGGTCGGCGCGCATGGTGACCGTGCTGCGGCGGGCCGTCCGCGAGCTCGGCGGGGCCGCGCACGTGCCCGACCTCGAGCTGCTGCGCTGGGGCAGCGCCTTCGCCCTGCAGGGCGGCGAGCTGGCGCGCCGGCGCGGGCAGGTGTCGCGCGGCGCACGCAGCCACAACGGCGGGCGGGCGGCGTACGTCAGCGCCGTGGTGGACGCGGCCTGGCGCACCTGGTCGCGGCGGCCCGGCGCGGCGAAGGAGGAGCCCGGCGACCGCGAGGACTTCGGGCGCTGGCTGCGCTCGGACCCCGCGCTGGTGCGCTGGCTCGACCGGGTCTGGCCGGTGCTGCTGCCCGCCCAGGTGCTCGCTTCCCTGCGCGGGGGGCAGCTGCCGCTCGGCCGGCTCGCGCGCGGCGTGCTCGACGACGACGAGGTCGCCGCGCTCGCCGGCTCCTGGTCGGGCGACGGGCCCCTGACGGCGCTGGACGCCGCGGTGTACGACGAGCTCGCCGAGCTGCTCGGGGCGCCGCCGGAGCCCGAGCCCGAGGAGGACGCGTTCGACGAGCTCGCCGAGCTCGACGACCTCGCCCGCACGTCCGGGGTGACGACGTTCGCCGACCGCACCGCCCGCACGCGGCGCAACCTCGCCGAGGAGCACGACTACCGGACCTACGCGCACGTCGTGGTGGACGAGGCGCAGGACGTCACGCCCCTGCAGTGGCGGATGCTCGCCCGCCGGGCGCGCGGCGCGACCTGGACCGTCGTCGGCGACTGGGTCCAGTCGGCCTGGCCCGACGTCGACGAGGTCCGGGAGGCCCTCGCCACGTGCCTGGGCCGCTCGCGGGTGCGCGAGGTCGTGCTCACCACCAACTACCGCACCGGCACCGAGGTGGCCGCGCTGGCCGCCCGGGTGCTCGCCCGCATCGACCCGGGCGCCGTCCCGCCCGCCGCCGTGCGGTCGACCGGCGTAGAGCCGGTGCTGCGCGGCGGTCCCCTCGCCGACGCGGTCGCGGGGCTGCTGGCCGACGTAAGCGGGACCGTCGGCGTCGTCTGCCCCCGCGAGCTCGTCGGCCAGGTCCGCGCCGAGCTGCCCGCCGACGCCCGCCTGCAGGTGCTCGACACCTGGCAGGCCAAGGGCCTGGAGTTCGACGGCTGCGCCGTGCTCGCCCCCGAGCGCATCGTCGCCGAGGGCCGTACCGGGGCCGCCGGGCTGCGCACGCTGTACGTCGCCCTGACCCGGGCGACGCAGCGGCTCACCGTGGTCTCCGACGAGCCCCTGGACTGGCTGGCCGCACCAGAAAGTGGTGACCCAGGGCTACCGCTCGACGCCGGAGGGCTCTAACGTCCGCGTCTGACGACCCGGACGCGCCCGGCACGGGCCCGGCGGGCCGCCTCGAGAGGAGCACGCATGAGGACCAGGACACGACGCACGGGCGTGCTCGCCGCACTGACCGCGGCCGGTGGGCTCTCGTTGAGCCTGCTGGTCGCTCCGCCGGCGCTGGCCCACCCCGACCACTGCCAGGACAAGGCCGGCGAGGACGTCGACCAGTCGGAGTGCTTCACCGACTCCCAGATCGGGGACTTCGACGACAGCGGTGCCCCGCTCGACACCCCCGGTGAGGTGGCCAGCTCCAAGAACCTGCGGCTGGTCAGCAACGACGCCAAGACCGGCATCGCCGAGGGCGTCAGCGCCTTCAACAGCGACCTCGCCTTCGTCGACGGCTACGCGGTCCAGGGCAACTACAACGGCTTCTCGATCTGGGACCTGAAGAAGGCCAACGACCCCGTCCTCGTCGGGCAGGCCGCCTGCCTGGGCGCGCAGAACGACGTCTCGGCGTACGGCAACATCGTCATCACCTCGACCGACTCGCGCCGCGCGAGCGCCGCCTGCGACGCCCCGGCGACCGCCGACACCCAGGACTACTGGGAGGGCATCCGCGTCTGGGACATCAGCGACAAGACCGCTCCCCGGCTGCTGTCCAGCGTCCCGACCGACTGCGGCTCGCACACCAACACCCTGGTGCCCGACCCGGACAACGACCGGATGCTGGTCTACGTGTCGTCGTACAGCCCGAACGACGCCCTGGCCAACTGCAAGACGCCGCACGACAAGATCAGCGTCGTGGCCGTCCCGGACGCCGCGCCGGCGTCGGCGTCGGTCGTGGCCGAGCCGGTGCTCTTCCCCCGCGGCGGCTTCCCCGGCCGCACCACGGGGCCGAGCGAGGCCTTCCCGGACGGGCGCTCCCGCAGCGCGACCACCGGCTGCCACGACATCACCGCCTACCCGAGCAAGGGCATCGCCGCCGGAGCCTGCATGGGGCAGGGCGTGCTGATGGACATCAGCAATCCGCTCGAGCCCAAGGTGACGTCGTCGGTCACCGACTGGAACTTCACGTTCTGGCACTCCGCGACCTTCTCGGACGACGCCAGCAAGGTGGTCTTCACCGATGAGCTGGGCGGCGGCGGCGCGCCGACCTGCAACCCCACGGTCGGCGACAAGCTCGGCGCGGACGCGGTGTACGACGTCGTGGACGGCGAGCTGGAGCGGCGCTCGTACTTCAAGCTGCCCCGCACGCAGACCAACGAGGAGAACTGCGTCGCCCACAACGGGTCGCTGATCCCCAACGACGCTGGCCGGGACCTCATGGTGCAGGCCTGGTACCAGGGCGGCATCTCGGTCATCGACTTCACCGACTCGCGCAACCCGCGTGAGATCGCCTGGTTCGACCGTGGCCCGCTCAGCACCGAGGAGCTCGTCCTCGGCGGCTCGTGGTCGGCCTACTGGTACGACGGCCGCATCTACAGCAGCGACATCCAGCAGGGCTTCGACGTCCTGAAGCTCAACCACCCGGCCGTCCCCGGCTCCCGCAAGCCGTCGCGGGGGACCGTCAACCCGCAGTCGCAGACGGCGCACCTCGCCGGCTAGACCGGATCGGGTCGGGGCCGTCCTGCGTGCAGGGCGGCCCCGACCGCTGTCCGCTCCCGACCGCTGGCCGCCTCAGACCGCTGGCCGCCTCAGACCGCTGGCCGCCTCAGGCCGCTGGCCGCCTCAGGCCGCCCGGTCGACGAGGAACAGCTGCAGGTCGCGCAGGCCCCGGGCCGCCTCCGCGGTGAGGAAGCGCTCGCTGGGGCTCAGCGGGCCGAGACCGGCCGGCGGGCGGTGGCCCTCCGGCAGCAGGCGCAGGGCCGGCCGGTGCCGCCGCCGCAGCGGCTCGGGGCGGTGTGCGGTCAGGCGGGCCTGTGCGCTCGCCACGTGCACGCAGACGTGCGCCCAGACGACCACGACCGCGCCGAGCACGAACAGGGACAGCACCAGCTGCACGGGGACCTCCTCCGCCGGCACGGCCCGGGCGGCGCGTGCACCCGGTCCATCGGCGGGTAGCGCCGTCGACCTGAGCGCGCGTGCGGGCGCCCACCCGGCCTAGTGTCGGAGGCGTCGAGAGCGGAGGTGGGAGTGGCCCGCAGCAGCGCCCGCGTGCGGGTGCAGGTGGTGCAGGACGGCGCGGTGCGGTCCCGCGAGGACGTCGTCGCGGTCGAGGAGCCGCTCGAGGTGCGCGTCGAGCACCCGTCGGGCGCGTTCCCGCTGGCGGTGACCATGCGCACGCCCGGCGCCGACCTGGAGCTGGCCGCCGGGTTCCTGCACAGCGAGGGCGTCATCGGCTCCCGGGACGACGTCGTGACCCTGCGGCACTGCGTGCAGGTGCCGCGCGAGCAGCGCGACAACACGGTGACCGTCCGGCTGACCACGGCGCCGACGGTGGCGGCCGCGGCGATGGCCCGCCGGTTCACCGTCTCGAGCGCGTGCGGCGTCTGCGGCGTGGAGTCGCTGGACGCGCTCGCCGAGCGCGGCGTGCGGGCCGTGCAGCCCGTGGCCGTGCGCCCCGAGGTGCTCACCCTGCTGCCGGACCGCCTGCGGGAGGCCCAGGCGCTGTTCGCCACCACCGGCGGGCTGCACGCCAGCGGCCTGTTCTCCCCCGACGGCGAGCTGCTGTGCGCGCGCGAGGACGTCGGGCGCCACAACGCCATGGACAAGGTGCTGGGCTGGGCGCTGCTGGAGGACCGGCTGCCGCTTGCCGGGCACACCGTCGTGGTGAGCGGGCGCACGTCGTACGAGCTGGTGCAGAAGGCCGTCACCGCCGGGGTCGGCTGCCTCGCGGGGGTGTCGGCGCCGAGCAGCCTCGCGGTGCAGCTGGCGGCGCGCTTCGGCCTCACCCTCGTCGGGTTCCTGCGCGGGCCGCGCTTCGTCGTGTACGCCGGCGACCTCGCCGCCTGAGGGCGCCGGCGCGGCGCTACCGCGGGCGGGAGCCCCGGACGCGCAGCGGGGCCAGCGTGCGCTCGGCCAGGCAGCCGCGCCAGACCCCGCTGGCGTACGCCAGGTCGTCCAGCAGCCGCAGCGCCGTCCAGCGCAGCGGGTCCACGGCGGGCCGGCGGCCGGCCCACTCGAGCAGCGGGGGCGCCAGGAGCAGCAGCAGCGCCGCCCGGCGGGTGCGCCGCGGGGCGAGCAGCCCGAGCAGCACCGGGCCGGTGACGACGGTGCCGGCGCCGCCGAGCCCGGTCGCCGTCGCGCGGACCCCCTGGGCCGCGGCCCGGACGGCGGTCGCGGCGCGCGCCGCCCGCGGCAGGCCGGTGCGGCGCAGCGTGCGGTGCAGCTGCGCCGCGGGCACCGCGGCCGCGGCGAGCGCGGGCAGCGGGCGGCCGAGGGCGAGCAGCAGCCAGGACACGGTCGGCCAGGGCGTGAGCACCAGCGGGGTGAGCCGGGCGGGGTGCCGCGACGCCAGCGGTCCGGCCGACGTCCCGTAGCGGTGCCGGCGCTCGAGCCACCGCGACCACCGCTCCGGCTCGCCGTGCAGCACCACGGTGCGCGGGTCGTAGCGCACCCGCCAGCCGGCGTCGTGCAGGCGCCACACCAGGTCGACGTCCTCCCCGTAGCGCAGCGCCGCGTCGAACGGGTCGGCCAGGGCCAGCGCGCTGCGGCGCACCACGAGCGTGGCGGTCGGGACGTAGGACACCCGGGTGCCGGGGCGGACCGCCCCCTCGACGGCGCCGAGGTCGAGGGGCCCGCGGGCGACGGCGTAGCGGCCCAGCAGCCCGGCGCCGGGCAGGCTCCGCACCCGGGGGGCGACCGCGGCCACGACCGGGTCGGCGAAGTGCCCGACCAGCCCCTCCAGCCAGCCGGGCGGCGCCAGGCAGTCGCTGTCGACGAAGGCGACCAGCGGGGCGCCGGTGGCGGCGAGGCCGGCGTTGCGGGCCCCGGCGGGGCCGCGGTTGACGCGCAGCGCCAGCAGCTCGGCGCCGGCCCGGCGGCACACCTGCGCGACCGGGCCGGGGTCGCGGGAGCCGTCGTCGACGACCAGGACCGGGACGTCGCGGCCCAGCGCCGTGAGGCAGCGCTCCAGCTCGGGGGCGCGGTCGCGCACGGGCACCACGACGACCAGGTCGCCGACCGGCGCGGCGCCGGGTCGCGGGTGGGCGAGGCCGCCGTCCACGAGGGTGCGGGCGAGCGTGCGCACCCTCGCGTCGGCGGCCCGGCCCTCGGCCAGCCCGCCGAGCAGGGCGTCGACGTCGCCGCGCAGCCGCACCAGCCGGCCGGGGTCGCCGCCGAGCAGCACGGTGCCGCCCTCCAGGCGGCGCACCTGCGGGTCGAGCACGACGGGCAGGCCCACCGGCAGCGGCCCCGCGGGCGGCGCCGGCCTCACCTCCCGGCCCTCGACGTCCGGACGGTCACAGCGCCAGCCCGCCGTCGACGGGCAGCACCGCCCCGGTGACCGCCGCGCTGTCCGGACCGGCCAGCCAGACGAGGGCGGCCGCGACCTCGCGCGGCTCGAGCAGCCGGCCGAGCGGCTGCTGCGCGGCGAAGTCCTGCGCCGCGCCGAGGCCGTACAGCCGGGCGCTCTCGGCGAGCACGGGGGTGTCCGTGGAGCCGGGGCTCACGGCGTTGGCGGTCACGCCGGTGCCGCCGAGCTCCACCGCGAGCGCCCGCACCAGCCCGGTGACGCCGGCCTTGGCCGCGCAGTAGGCGGCCAGCATCGGCAGACCGCGGCCGGCGGCGGCGGAGGCGACGGCGAGGAAGCGGCCGGAGCGCGGGGCCGGGCGGCGCAGCAGGGCGGGCACGGCGGCCCGGGCGAGCGCCACGACGCCGTGCAGGTCCACCTCGAGCACGGCCGCCACCTCCTGCTCCGGCTGCTCCCAGAGCGGCACTCCCCCGGCGACCACGCCCGCGACGGCCAGCGCGGCGTCCAGCCCGCCGAGCTCGCGCTCGGCCACCGCGACGGCGGCCGCCAGGCCGGCCGCGTCGCAGGTGTCGGCGACGACCGGCAGCACGCGGTCGGACCGCAGCGCCTCGAGCTCGTCGCGGGTCCCCAGCGCGTACGGCAGCCGCGGGTCGTCCGCGCACCGGTCGACGGCGACGACGGACCAGCCGGCGTCGGACAGCGCCGTCACGGTCGCCGCGCCGATGCCGCGCGCCGCGCCGGTCACCAGCGCGACGCGGCTCACCGGGTCCACCCGTCGAGCAGCCGCGCGAGGTCCGCGGCGGCCGCGGCGAGCAGCTGCTCACCCTCGCCGGCGTGGGCCCCGGCCGGGTCGCCCAGCACCCCGTTCGGGCTCACCCCGCGCACGCCGTCGCGGCGCAGCGCGGGCAGCAGCTCGGCGAGCGGGGCGGTGGCCCCGGCGGCGGCCCGGTCGGTGAGCACCCGACGGCCGAGGGCGAGCTGCACCGACGTCTCGGTGCGGCCGGCATGGGCGTCGCCCCGCCAACGCGGCGACCAGGCGCGGACGTCGTGCTGCTCGGCCCGCAGCTGCCGCACGGCCCGCTCGACCGTCGCGGCGTTGCCGCCGTGGGCGTTGAGCAGCAGCACCCGGTCGAACCCGGCCGACGCCGAGCGCACGAGCTCGACGAGGACCTGCTCGAGGGCCGCCTGCCCGATCGACAGGGTGCCGGCGAACCCGGCGTGCTCGCCGCTCGCGCCGTAGGGCAGCGCCGGCGCGACGACGACGTCGGCGCGCCCGGCGACCCGCCCGGCCAGCGCGACGGCGACGTCGGTGTCGGTCGAGACGGGCAGGTGCGGGCCGTGCTGCTCGGTGGCGCCGAGCGGCACGACCAGCACTGCGCCGGCGCGCTCCGCCGCCTCGGGCCAGGTGAGGTCGGCGAGGGGCTCGCCCCCCGTCATGCCAGGACGGTCTGCCCCGCGCCGAGGGGGGACTCGGCCACCCCGAGCCGGCGCTCGAAGTCCTCCGGCACGAGCAGGTCCTCGGGGGTCAGGTCGCGGATGCGCGACCTGCCGGTGCCGAGCAGCCCGGAGTCGGCGCCGCTGCGCAGGATGTCGAAGACGTTCTCGACGCCGGCCTGGCCGTTGGCCGCGAGGCCCCACAGGTAGGCGCGCCCGATCATGACCGCCTTGGCACCGAGGGCGACCGCCTTGACGACGTCGCTGCCGCGCCGGATGCCGCCGTCGAGCAGCACGTCGACCTGCGAGCCGACGGCCTCGGCCACGACGGGCAGCGCCCGCACCGACGCGGGCGTGCCGTCGAGGTTGTTGCCGCCGTGGTTGGACACCGAGATGGCGTCGAAGCCGGTGTCGACCGCCCGGCGGGCGTCGTCGACGCGCATGACGCCCTTGAGCATGAGCTTGCCGTCGTACTGCGAGCGCAGCCAGCGCAGGTCGTCCCACGACGGGAGCGGCGTCTGCATCCACTCGCCGTACGCCGCGAAGAAGCCGGGGGCGGGCTGGCCGGGCATCGCCATGTTGGGCGCGGTGAGGTCGGGCAGCGCGCCGCTGCGCAGCCACCGCAGGGCCCATGCCGGGCGCAGCGCCACCTCGGGGGCGAACTGCAGCATCGTCCGGAAGTCGATCTGCTGCGGGATGCTCGGGCTGCCCCAGTCGCGGCCCTGGGAGAACGACCAGTCCAGGGTCAGGATGATGCCGACCGCGCCCGCGGCCTTCGCGCGCTCGACCCGGGCCAGGATCTGCTCACGCGTGCCCGCCCAGTACAGCTGGAAGAACGTCTGCGGGTTGGCCGCGACGACCTCCTCCACGGGCTTGCTGGCGAACGACGACAGGCCCATCGCCGTGCCGCGCGCCGCCGCGGCCCGGGCGATCGCCACCTCCCCGTCGGGGTGCACGGCCTGCACGCCGGTCGGCGAGATCATCACGGGCAGCGCCAGCTCCTGGCCCATGACCGTCGTGGTGAGGTCGCGCTCGGTGGCGAGGCCGGCGATGTGCGGCGCGAAGCCGAGCTCGGTGTAGGCGTCGATGTTGTCCTCGAGCGTCTTGCCGCGCTCGGAGCCCGCGACCAGCGCCAGGTAGACGCTCTTCGGGAGCTTCTTCTTCGCGCGGCGCTGGGCCTCCGCGACGGTCTCGAACCAGGCGTCAGCCACGGGCAGGTGCTCCAGTCGGGAGGAGGGCGAGGCCGGCGAGGGGGTTGTCGTCGCAGGCCCGATCGGGTCGTCCGGAGGCGTCGGGGCGGGCGGCGCCGTCGGGGCGGGAGGCGCCGTCGGGGCGGGAGGCGCCGTCGGGGCGGCGCACGGACAGGGTGACCGGCACGGGCCCGCCGCGCACGCCGCCCCGGTGCGAGTGGTCCAGGGACGGCGTCGGCTTGGACTCGACCTGCAGCAGCAGGCCCGTGCCGTGCCCCTTGACGCACTCGGGGTCCGGGCCGTCGAGCGGCAGGCCGGTGAAGAACTTCGCCGCCATGCAGCCGCCGCGGCAGGCGTCGTACTGGTCGCAGCTGCGGCAGGTGCCGCCGCTCTGCGGCTCGCGCAGCTCGAGGAACAGGTCGGACTCGCGCCACACCCGCGCGAAGCCGCCCTCGCTGCGCACGTTGCCGGCCAGGAACTGGTCGTGGATGGCGAACGGGCACGCGTAGACGTCGCCGACCGGGTCGATGAGGCAGACCACGCGGCCGGCGCCGCACAGGTTCAGGCCCGGCAGCGCCTCGCCGTACGCCGCGAGGTGGAAGAACGAGTCGCCGGTCAGGACGCCCTCGCCGTGCGCGACCAGCCAGTCGTAGAGCTCGCGCTGCTGGGCCTGCGTCGGGTGCAGGTCGTCCCAGACGTCGGCGCCGCGCCCCGACGGGCGCAGCCGGGTGAGCCGCAGCTGGGCGCCGTACCGGTCCGCGATCTGCTTGAACGTGTCGAGCTGCGGGATGTTGTAGCGGGTGCAGACGACCGACAGCTTGGCGCTGACGCCGACGTCGGACAGGTGCTGCAGCGCGCGGACGGCGGTGTCGAACGAGCCGGCGCCGCGCACCGCGTCGTTGACCTCCGCGGTCGCGCCGTCGACGGAGATCTGGACGTCGACGTAGCTGTTGGCGGCGATCCGCCGGGCGGCCTCGGCGTCGATCTTGATGCCGTTGGTGGAGAACTTGACGCCCACGTCGTGGGCGGTGGCGTAGTCGAGCAGGTCCCAGAAGTCCGAGCGCACCGTCGGCTCGCCGCCGCCGATGTTGACGTAGAACACCTGCATCCGCTGCAGCTCGTCGATGACGCCCCGGCACTCCTCGGTCGTCAGCTCGCGGGGGTCGCGCCGGCCGGAGCTGGACAGGCAGTGCGAGCACGCCAGGTTGCAGGCGTAGGTCAGCTCCCAGGTCAGGCAGATCGGGGCGTCGAGGCCCAGCGCGAAGTGCTCGACGAGCGGGACGGCGGTCGTGGTCACGGGCGCTCCTGGATCATGTCGGTGGCGGCCAGCTGTGCCAGCGCGCGGGCGTACGGCGCGAGCTCCGCGGCGGGGATGCCCGCCGCCGTGCAGGCCTCGCGCGCATCGGCGGAGGCGGGCAGGGCCTGCACGGCCGCGAGCAGGCGGCGGTCCTTGAGGAAGGACAGCCGGCGCGTGCCGAAGTGGTAGAGCAGGGCCCCGAAGGACTCCGGTCGCACGGCGACCCGCGGGCTGAGGTCGTAGGCCCGGTCCAGCAGGGCGACGGGGTCGACGGCCGCGGGGACGGGCGGCGCGGGCACGCTCGGGGCGGTCATCGGCCCGGGCCTAGTAGACGCCGCACATGCCGTCGATGGACACGTCCTCGACGAGCAGGTCCTGCTCGACGACCGGCGCGTCCGTGTCGTCCTGCGCGGTGGTCTGCTCGACGGTCGCGGTGCTGTCCACGGTGCCTCCTCCAGGGTGCGCGGCCGGTGTGACCGCGATCACGGGACACGGTAACGGCACCGGGTGCCGAGCGGCACTGTCCGGGCGGTCAGGCCGGTGCGCCCCCGCCCCTCACGACCGGGACAGCACGGCCAGCGCGCGGGGGACGTCGGACGGGCCGGCCAGCTCCTCGAACACCGCGCCCGCCTGCTCGGCCAGCCGGCGCGCCTCGACCGCGTCGTCGGCCGGCGCGACGACGATGAGCTCGTCCAGCGCGCGCGCGGCGGGCAGCGGGTCCGGGCCCGCGGTGGGGCGCCCGTCGGACAGCAGCACCACGACGCGGCGCGAGGCCGTCGAGCGCTCCAGCTGGCGACGGGCGGCGTCGAGCGCGAGGTGCAGGTCGGTGGTGCCGGAGCCGCGCAGGCCGAGCAGGGCGCCCACCACGTCGTCGACCGGCCGCCGCTCGTCCTGCGCCGAGAGCACCAGCACCTGGTCGGCGAAGGCGAGGACGCTGTGGTCGTCCGGCGCCCGCAGCGCGACCGCGGCGGCGGCCAGCGCCGCGCTGGCCAGCCGCTCCCCGCCCACCGAGCCGCTGCGGTCGACGAGCAGGCACAGCGCCACCGAGCTGCGGCCCCAGACGGTCGACCGCAGGTCCTCGACCGCCGGGAGCGTGCCGCCGGCCTGCGCGTGCAGCAGGGCCTCGAGGCTGGCGTCCACGTCGAGGTCGCCGCCGGGGACCAGCGGGACGCGGCGCAGCCGCCCGGTGCCGCGCTCGCGCACCGGGCCGGTGCGACCGAGCCGGACGGCCACCCGCCCGGCCAGGCGGCGGGCCAGCCGGCGCAGCCCCTCGTCGGTGGCTCCCGCCATGTCCGCGAGCAGGCCGAGGACGGCGTCGGGGTCGGCCGCCAGCGCCTCCTCGAAGGCCGCCTCGTCCAGCCCGCCGACCTCGGGCGACACCGCGGTGAAGGCCGGCGACCGCGACAGGTCGCGGCGCGAGGTGGTGCCGCGCGAGGACCGGGCGAGGGCCTCCCGCGCGGCCTCCCCCTCGAGGACCTGCTCGTCCCCGTCGCCCGCTAGGTCGCCGGCCGGCCCGGGCCGCTGCCCCGGTCCGGCCGGCGGGCTCCCCCCGGGTCCTCACCCGCCCCGTCGGTCCCGTCGTCGGTCTCCTCGTCCGGCTCCGGCAGCCCGAACAGCTGCTCCCACAGCTCGAGCACGACGTCCTCGGCCGCACGGGCGGACCCCTCGTGCAGCCGCAGCCGCCCCGACAGCGCGGTCAGCGCGGCGTCGAGCCCCACCCCGCGGTCGTCGGCGCGGCGGCCGCGCAGCCCGGCCAGGGAGCGCGCGACGAGCACCAGGTCGATGGCCCCGCGGACCGAGGACCCGACGCGGACGTCGGCGTGGGACCGGGTGCGGCGCACCAGCTCGACGACCCGCTCGATGTCGACGTCGACGTCGACCTCACCGCCGGGGCCGGCGCTGCGGCGCACGATCTCGGCCTCGTCGGCGGCCGACTGGTAGTCCATCCGGACCCGGCAGGTGCGGTCGTAGATGGCCGACGCGATGCGGGCGGTGCCCACGGCGTCGAACGGGTTCATCGCGGCGACCAGCCGGAAGCCCTCGGCGGCGACGAGCCGGCCGAGGCGCGGCACGTGCAGCTCGGCCTCGCTCATCACCGTGATGAGGACGTTGAGGGTCTCCTCGGGGACGCGGTTGATCTCCTCGACGTAGAGCAGCGCCCCCTCCCGCATCGCCGCGGCCAGCGGGCCGTCGACGAACACGTCGTCGACGTAGCCCTCGCGCAGCACCCGGGAGGGGTCGTGCGAGCCGACCAGCCGCGCCGGCGTCAGCTCGGCGTTGCCCTCGACGAACTGGAAGGCGAGCCCCGCGCCGCGTGCCAGCCCGCGCAGCAGGGTCGACTTGCCGGTGCCGGGCGGGCCCTCGAGGAGCATGTGCCGGCCCGCGAGCAGCGCCGCGAGGACGAGCTCGACCTCGCGGCGCCGCCCGACCACCTGCGCGCGCAGGCGGTCGGGCAGCGCCGGGTCGCGCAGCGAGGTCGCGCTCAGTAGTCGTCCTCGCCGTACAGGATGACGCCGCGGATGTTGCGGCCCTCGAGCATGTCCTGGTAGCCGGTGTTGATGTCCGCCAGCGTGTAGGTCTTGGTGATGAGCTCGTCGAGCTTGAGCTGGCCCTCGCGGTAGAGGCCGAGCAGCTTCGGGATGTCGTAGCGCGGGTTGCCGCCGCCGAACACCGCGCCCTGGATCCGCTTCTGCAGCAGCGCCAGCTCGAACAGGCTGAGCGGCACGTTGACCGGGCCGGCCTCGCCCATGGCCGTGACGACGCCGGTGCCGCCCTTGGCGACCAGGCCCATCATGTCGCCGACCATCTCGCCCTCGATGCGCCCGACGCACAGGATCGCCTTCTGGGCCATGGTGCCCCAGGTGATCTCGTTGATCGGCTCCATCGCCTCCTCCATGCTGGCGAACGCGTGGGTGGCCCCGAGCTTCATGGCCTGCTCGCGCTTGAACTCCAGCGGGTCGATCGCGAAGATCCGCTTGGCGCCGGCGGCCTTGGCGCCCTGCACGGCGTTGATGCCCACGCCGCCGATGCCGATGACCACGACGTTGTCGCCCGGGGTCACCTCGGCGGCGTAGACCGCCGAGCCCCAGCCGGTCGTCACGCCGCAGCCGACCAGCGCCGCCTTGTCGAGCGGGATGTCGTCCTCGATCTTGATGACCGACGACTCGTGGCAGCAGACGTACGGCGAGAAGGTGCCGATCAGGCACATCGGCGAGGCGTCCTTGCCCTGCACCTTGTGGCGGTAGGTGCCGTCGGCGATCGACTGGCCGGTGAGCAGGGTCGCGCCGTTGTCGCAGAGGTTCTGGTGGCCGCTGGAGCAGGAGGGGCAGCGGCCGCACGACGGGATGAACCCGAGGACGACGTGGTCGCCCTCCTTGACGCTGGTCACCCCCGGGCCGACCTTCTGCACGATGCCGGCGCCCTCGTGACCGCCGATGAAGGGGAAGCCGCCCGGCTCCACGAGCGGGATGTCGCCGATGCGGACGTGCTCGTCGGAGTGGCACATGCCCGACGCGGCGAGGCGGATGAGCACCTCGCCCGCGACGGGATCGCCGAGCTCGACCTCCTCGATCTTCCAGTCCTCGTTGAGTCCCCACAGCACTGCGGCCTTGGTCTTCATGCCAGCTCCGTCCTGGTCGAGTGACGCTCGTCACGGCAACGTAGCCCGTGGCCCCGATCGCCGACGTGCCCGCCCGGCTCGACCGCGGACGGCCGGCGGGCCACACTCCGCTGCGCACCCCGGGGCGTGCCGGCGGGACGGGAGGGGCCGTGGCGGCGCTGGACACCGCAGCAGCGCGGGGCGGGCGGCCCGCCGCGACCACCCGCGCCGAGCTCGAGCAGGTGGCGCTCGAGCTGTTCGCGCAGCGCGGCTTCGAGGCGACCACCGTGGACGACATCGCGGCGGCCGCCGGCATCGGCCGCCGGACGTTCTTCCGCTACTACTCCAGCAAGAACGACGTCGTCTGGGGCGAGTTCGAGCAGGGGCTGTCGGCGCTGCGCGCGCAGCTGGCGGGCGCCGCTCCCGAGGTGCCCCTGCTCGAGGTGCTGCACGACGCGGTGCTGGCCTTCAACCGCCTCGACCCCGACTCCGCCCCCTGGCACCGCGACCGGATGACGCTGGTGCTCGGCGTGCCGGCCCTGCAGGCCCACAGCACCCTGCGCTACGCCGCCTGGCGCGCCGTGGTATCGGAGTTCGTCGCCGGCCGGCTGGGCGCCGAGCCGGCGGACCTGCTCCCCCAGCTCGCCGGCCACCTGTGCCTGGGGGCGGCGCTGACCGCGTACGAGCAGTGGCTGCGCGACCCCGACGGCGACCTGCAGGCCCTGCTCTCGGACGCCCTGCGCGCGCTCGACGGCACCTGGACCCGCGCGGCGGGCTGAGCCCGCCGCCCGCGCAGTGCGAGCCCCCGGTGCCCCCGCTCGAGACGGGAAGGGGCCAGAAAGGTGGACCTGAACATGTTCAGGTCCACGCTTGCCACGACCTGGGCGGCGCCGTACGGTCGTCGTGTCTGAACGTGTTCAACTCCAAGGAGCAGTCATGGACCCCCTCGTCCTCACCTACGGCGCCTACCTCGCCCTGTCGGTGCCCGTCACGCTCTGGGTCGGCAGCACGCTGCGGCGCAACGGCCGCGTGTTCCTGCTGGACGTCTTCGACGGCGACGAGGAGCTCGCGTCCGCCGTCAACCACCTGCTCGTCGTGGGCTTCTACCTGCTCAACCTGGGCTACGTGTCCATGGCGCTCAAGACGACCGACGCCGTCACGGACGCCACCTCCGCGATCGAGACGCTGTCGGTCAAGGTCGGCACCGTCGTGCTCGTGCTCGGCGTCCTGCACCTGGCCAACCTGTACGTCCTCAACAAGCTGCGGCGCCGGGCCCAGGCGCAGGTCCGCAGCACCGGCCGCCCGCCCGTCGCGCCCGACGCCGTGTGGGCCACCTCCGTGCCGGCATGACCGCCGGCCCGCTGCAGCGGGTGACCGTCCTCTACGACGCCCGCTGCAACCTCTGCCGCACGGCCCGCGCCTGGCTCGAGCGGCAGGTGCAGGTGGTCCCGCTGGAGTTCCTCGCCGCGGCGTCACCCGAGGCGCGGGTGCGCTACCCGTTCCTCGACCCGGCCATGACCCTCGAGGACCTCACGGTGGTCGGCGACGGCGGCGAGGTGTGGGTCGGCGCCAAGGCCTGGGTCGTGTGCCTGTGGGCCCTCGAGGGCAAGCGCGGCCTGGCGCAGCGGCTCAGCTCGCCCGCGCTCATGCCGCGCGCCCGGGCGGTGGTCACCTTCGTGTCCCGGCACCGCCGCTCGCTCAGCACCTACGGTGAGCCCTGTGACTGCACCCCTGCCTGAGAGCCCGGCGCGCACGCCGTCGGCGAAGGGCGAGCAGACCCGCGAGCTCATCGTCGACACGGCGCTGCGGCTGTTCCACGACCGGGGCTACGAGGCGACCACGATGCGCCTGATCGCCGCGGAGGCCGGCGTCTCCGTGGGCAACGCCTACTACTACTTCCCGAGCAAGCAGCACCTCGTGCAGGCCTACTACGACCACTCGCAGGCCCAGCACGTCGCGGCCGCCCGGCCGGTCCTGGACGCCGGCGGCGACCTCGGGACCCGGCTGCACGGGGTGCTGCGGGCGCGGGTGGACACCATGGCGTCGGAGAAGGGGTTCGCGGTCGACTTCTTCCGCTACGCCGCGGACCCCAGGAGCCCGCTGAGCCCGTTCAGCCCGGAGTCGGGCCCGGCGCGCGAGGCCTCGATCGGCCTGTACGCGGAGGCGGTGGCCGGCGCGCAGGGCCTCAAGGTCCCGCAGGAGCTGCGGGACGCGCTGCCCGAGCTGCTGTGGCTGTACCAGATGGGGGTCGTGCTGTTCTGGGTGCACGACGACTCCCCCGGCTCGGCCAAGACCGGCGCCCTGGTCGACCGGACCGTCCCGATCGTCGTCCGGCTGGTCGGCCTGGCGCGCTACCGGCTGCTGCGCGGCCTCGTCACGGACCTGCTCGACCTCGTCCGCGACCTGCGCTCCTGACGGCCGCGGCGCCGACCGCGCCGCAGCTGCGTCAGCCCGCCTTGCTCGCGTCCTGCGGCTCGTCGCGCAGGTAGAGGTACCAGTAGGACGAGGCGACGAAGACGACCGCGCCGAACAGGTTGCCCACCAGGGCCAGCGACCAGTTGCGCAGGACGTCGTCCCAGCCCAGCCCGGGCACGCCCGCGAACATCGCCGCCGGCAGGAAGAACATGTTGGCGACGACGTGGTCGAAGCCCATCGCCACGAACGCCATGATCGGGAAGAACATCGCCAGGATCTTGCCGCTGACCTGCTCGGCGCCGAGCGAGATCCAGACGGCGAGGCAGACCAGCCAGTTGGCGCCCACCGCGCGCAGGAAGATCTGGTAGGCGCTCTCGTCGAGCCCCTTCTGCTCGGCGATGCCCGCCAGCCGCTCGTACGTCATGAGGGCCTGCGATCCCTCCGGGCTGGTCGCCGTGCCGATGACGCCGGTCTCGGTGGCCAGGAAGAAGGCGACGAGCAGGGCGCCGACGACGTTGCCGATCAGCACCAGGCCGAGGTTGCGGGCGACGTCGCGCAGCGGCACGCGGCCGCCCATCGCGCTGATCGGCACCAGCAGCATGTTGCCGGTGAGCAGGCTCGACCCGGCCAGCAGCACCAGCACCAGTCCGAGGGTGAAGGCGATGCCCGTGAACAGGGTGGGCAGGGTGCCCCAGATCTCGGGGTCCAGGCCCGACGAGACGACGATGGCCACGAGGGCCCCGAAGGAGATGTAGGCGCCGGCGAGGAAGGCGCTGAGCAGGGTCTTGTCCCAGCTGGTGTGCGCCTTGGCGTCGCCCGCCTTCACCGCCTCCCGTGCGATCTCGTCCGGCTTCTTGGCGGTCATGGCGGCTCCTCAGCGCAGGGTCGGCCCGCGCGGTGCGCGGTCGGCGGCCGAGCCGGCGGTGCCCGGCGGCCACTACCGTTGCACCAGTGACGACGCTGGACCGGCAGGACCTGGCCGAACGGGCGCGGGTCGCGGTCGCCGTGGTCTTCGCGCTGAACGGCCTGGCCTTCGCCAGCTGGGTCTCCCGCCTGCCCGCCGTGCGCGAGGCCCTCGGCCTGAGCACCGGCCAGCTCGGGCTGCTCCTGCTGTGCCTGTCGGTGGGCTCGCTGATCGGGCTGCCCACCAGCGGCCCCCTCGTCGCGCGGCTCGGGCCGGCGCGCGCCGTGCTCGCCGCCGTCGGCGTGGTCGGCGCGGGGCTGCTCCTCGTCGCGACCGGCATCGGCACCGCCCGGGTGCCGGTCACCGGCGTCGGCCTGCTGCTCACCGGGCTGGGCATCGGGACGTGGGACGTCGCCATGAACGTCGAGGCGGCGGACGTGGAGCACCGCCTGGCGCGCACCCTCATGCCGCGGTTCCACGCCGGCTTCAGCGTCGGCACGGTCCTCGGCGCCCTCGTCGGCGCGGCCTGCGCGGCCGCGTCGGTCGACGTGCAGGTGCAGCTCGTGGCCACCGGGGTGGTGACCACCGTCGCCGTGACACTGGCCGTCAAGGCGTTCCTCCCGGTCGGGGAGCACCACGTGGACGCCCCGGCCGCGCTGCGCGTGGGCCAGGCCTGGCGCGAACCGCGCACGCTGCTCATCGGCCTGCTGGTGCTCTGCTTCGCCTTCACCGAGGGGACGGCCAACGACTGGCTGGCGGTCGCGCTGGTGGACGGGCACGGCACGCAGGAGTTCGTCGGCGCACTCGGCTTCGCCGTCTTCGTCGTGGCGATGACCGCCGCGCGCACCGTCGGCGGCAGCCTGCTGGCCCGGTACGGCCGCACCGCCGTGCTGCGGGCCACCGCCCTGCTCGCGGTCGCCGGCCTGCTGATGGTGGTGCTGTCGTCCGCGCTCCCGCTCGTGCTGCTGGGCGCGCTGCTGTGGGGCGCGGGCGCCGCGCTCGGCTTCCCGGTGGGCATGAGCGCTGCTGCGGACGAGCCGCACGGCGCCGCGGTGCGGGTGTCGGTCGTCAGCTCGGTCGGCTACACCGCCTTCCTCGCCGGGCCCCCGCTCGTCGGGCTGCTCGCCGAGCCCGAGCGGCTGGGCATCCTGCCCGCGCTGCTCGTGGTGCTCGTGGCGCTGGTCGTCGGCGCCGCCGTGGCGGACCGCGCCGCCCCGCCCGCCCTTCCGGCCTGAGGCGGCCGGCCCGGGCTCAGCCCGCCACGAAGATGCAGAACGGGTGGCCGGCCGGGTCGGCGTACACGTAGAGGCGCTCGTCCTCGTCGTCGCTGCGGTCCAGGAGCAGCCGGGCGCCGAGGGCCAGGGCCCGGTCGTGCTGCTCGGCCAGCGCCTCGGCCGAGTCGACGGTCAGGTCCAGGTGCAGCTGCTGCGGCACCCCGTCCTGCGGCCAGGTGGACGCGGCCAGCTCGGCCACCTGCTGGAAGGCCAGCTGGCACCCACCGGCGGCCGCGCGCAGCACCAGCCAGTCGGTGCCGCGCTCGTCCGGCTCGCCGGCCGGCGGGGGCTCGTCGCCCTCGCGGTAGGCCAGGCCCAGCAGCTCGCGGTAGAACTCCGCCAGCGCACGGATGTCGGTGCCGTCCAGGACCACCTGGCTCAGCACGGGGTGCCCGCTCACGTCTGCTCCTGCTCCTGTTCCGGTCCCCGGGGCACGGCGTACGCCGCCCCCAGCCCCTCGTAGGCGCCCCAGTCGTCCGGGACCCGCGTGCCCGTCACCACCGCGCCGAGCCGGTCCCGGTAGTACTGCCAGCCCGGCCCGATGCTGCTCGCGTCGTACGGCTCGGTCAGCCGGTGGGTCAGCACCAGCCGCGTGCGCCCGCCCTGCTCGGTCAGGTCGACCGACAGCGGCCAGGTCCCGTCCGGCGAGGGCAGGTCCACGGCCAGCCGATGGGGCGGCACGCACTCGCGCACCACCACCGACTGCTCGCCGCCGTCCGGGTCCTCGGCCACGCGGAGCAGCACGGTGCCGGTGGCCGGGTCGCCGGTCCACGTGCCGAACCAGCGCGCCGTCAGCGACGGGGCGGTGAGCGCTGCCCAGACCTGCGCGACCGGCACGTCCCACTCGCCGACCAGCTCGAGGCGCACCCCGCTCGCGTCGCGCAGCACGCGACCCGGTGCCGATGCCCGCTCGTCCACGTGGCGAGGCTCCCACGAGCGCCTGCCGGTGCACAGGGGAGGCCGCGGTCCGGGCGGGTACGCCATCCACAGCCCGCCGGCTGCCCCCTGACCCGAGGAGCCCTCCGCCATGCCCCCCTC
>JAABUN010001550.1_pt1 | contig 49525 bp, 59 predicted proteins | sample 5559311 | NCBI WGS metagenome assembly JAABUN01 (sample SAMN10711877, study PRJNA513370) | rock metagenome | isolation source: Antarctica rocks | place: Antarctica: Victoria Land, Siegfried Peak sud
AACGGATGCGCGACCGCCAACCGGAGATCTTGCGGTTCGCCCACGACCTGACCGTCCCGTTCACCAACAACGGCAGCGAACGCGACCTGCGACCGGTCAAGACCCAACTCAAGATCAGCGGCTGCCACCGGGCCAGCAACGGCGCCACCAACTGGCTGCGCATCCGCGGCTACATCAGCACCGTCCGCAAGCATCACCACGACGTGCTCACCGCGCTACGCGACGCCATCACCGGCAACCCCTGGCAACCACCCCAACCCGCGACCTGAATGGTTACCTTTCCGGCGATTGACCGGTTGACATGCACATGGTCGCCGTCCAGTCGCCGTCCTTACAGACGCCACGGAAGGCACAGCTCTCTTCGGATGCTTGTCGCATACCGGTGGGCAGCCGCTCGCGCCTTCTTTTCGCTTCCATAGATTTTGCCGCTATACCGTTTCGCGCGGATGCCGGCCTCGGTGAAACCCCGAGGCCCTTTACCACCAGGGATGGCCCCGGCGAGCGCCCATGCCCCGCTGGCATAATTGCCTTTTCGGAAGGCTGAGTACGCTTGGTAGGCCGAGTAGCCGGCGACAACAGCAGCGCAGACGCCGCAACCTACCATGGCGCCTAAGCCGGCCACCCTGAGGCCCCGCTTTGCCCACTTCCTCCAGTAAATGCGGCGTCCGTCAAGGTCGAAGCTGTTAATGGGGTCGGCGGGGTAAATTCAGGCGTTGGCGTTGCCGCCGACGACCGGATCGACTGTCAGGAATCGCCCAAGTGTGGGGCTGTAAAGCCGCACAGCCCTGAGGGTGAGGCCGCCGAGAGCTTCGGTGCTGCGTGGCTTGCTGCCGAGCCAGCCGTACCGGCCGCTCTCGCCGTCGCTAGGGCCGGTGGTGGCGGTAGTCGGGTTGCCGTATTCGTCGGCGGCCTGTGCGGCACCGGGAGTGGTGTCTCCTGGGGCCATGGTGGTGAGGATGGCGCCGTGCAGGTTCCCAGCAGCCACTGCGTAGTGCTGTCGTCGGCGCTCTGGTGGGTGCTGGCGGTCATGTCGCCGCCGGACCCGGCGGTGTACAGGGTGCTGCTGCCGTCGGCCTCAGATATCCAGGCGGGGTTGTCGTCGGTGCTGTCGTAGTGGCTCGTGATGCTTTCCGGGCCGGCGGTGCCGGTCTGGGTGATGGTGCGCCGGCGGCCGGCGGCGTCCATCGTCCATGCCCGGGTGGTCCCGCCCTGGCTCAACGAGGCCACCAAGTCGGTGTTGACGTATCCGACGGTCGTAGGCGCTATGCCCGGTCGATTCCTTCCGTCGCACCCCGTCGATGACCGGCTCGGAGGCAGACAGCTGCGTGACGCCGTCGAGCTGGTTCGGGTCGGTACCGAAGCGCGCGACGTCGGCGACCGCATCCTTGCGGGCCTCGACGACGAAGGTGTGGCCGGGCCGCACCTTGAGGTCGGACACGTCGCTGGTGTCCAGACCCGGTGAGCCGAAGGCCACGGCGTCGTCGACGCCGGTGTGGCGCTGCAGCGCCAAGCCGGTGGTGAGCGAACCGTAGGAGTGACCCAGCGCCGTCAGGTGCACGGGGGTGTCGCGGGCGGCGTCGATGCCGTTGAGAAAGACGGACAGATCGGCAGCGCCGCGTTGGGCCGCCTCTCGGGTCGCCACCGAGCGGGACGGCCGCCAGGTGGTGTCCCACTGCGGTATCTCGTAGCCGATCCAGGACACGGTGGCCACCGAGCCGGTATCGAAGCGTTGCGCGAAGCTCCTGGCCTGCACCCGTAACGCACCGGTCTGACGGTCGATGGTGCCCAGGCTGCCCTGCACGGTCGTGGTCAGGCCCGGGGTGAGGACAGCGACGTGGTCGGCGGTATCGATGTTTGCCGTTCGCCACGGCGGCTGTGAGCTGCTCCCCGCCGGGCTGGAGCAGGAGCAGGTAGCGGCGTCCCGGGCGGCGTAGCACCTGCTCGATGGCGTCCAGAGCCTCGAGGCTGCGGTCGTCGCCGGGCTCAACGTGATCGTCGCGGGCGGCACGCAGGCCGGCAAGACGACGTAGCTGAATTGCCTGGCCGCATCGATCCCCGGCCGGGAAGCGGGTCATCACCGCCGAGAAGGCTGGCGGTGCCTAGCCGGCGGGAAGCCGCGTCGAGGCGCTTCGGCCCCTACCCGGCAGCGGCGTCCGAACGCCTGGAGGCCTGTTGCTCAGTCGGCTGCGGGGTCGCCTTCCAGCGAGCACCAGCGGCGGACCGAGCCACCGGGCGCGGTCAGGTAGGCTCTCGGCTGCCTCGCCGCCCCCTTAGCTCAGTCGGCAGAGCGTCTCCATGGTAAGGAGAAGGTCTACGGTTCGATTCCGTAAGGGGGCTCCGCTCGCCCTCGGGCGCGCCTGGCGGTGTAGCTCAGTCGGTAGAGCAAGCGACTCATAATCGCTGTGTCACCGGTTCAAGTCCGGTCATCGCTACTCCACCCATCCGTCCGTCCGCACGAAGCAGAGAGCAGGCCCGTCCCATGGCAGCCACCGATGTCCGCCCGAAGATCACCATGGCCTGCCAGGTCTGCAAGAACCGCAACTACATCACCAAGAAGAACCGGCGCAACGACCCGGACCGGCTGGACCTCAAGAAGTTCTGTCCGCACTGCCGGCAGCACACCGACCACCGCGAGACGCGCTAGTCGCTTTGTTTGTGCCGGGCGGTAGCGTCCGGCGCATGGTGCTCAACCAGGACCACATCGGCCGCAGTGTCCGATCGTCGGAGCCGTTCGCCGTCACCCGCGGTGACATCCGCCGGTTCGCCACCGCGATCGGCGACAATGCGGCCGGCTCGCACGACCCGGCAGAGGCGAAGGCGCTCGGGCACGCCGACCTCGTCGCGCCACCGACCTTCCTCATCACCGCGGGCGGCTCGGTCCAGTCCGGCCTCGTGATGGACCCCTCGCTCGGCCTGGACTACCGCCTCGTCGTGCACGGTGAGCAGTCCTTCATCCTGCACCGACCGGTCGTCGCGGGCGACCTGCTCGACTGCACCACCCGCATCGCCGGCATCCGCTCCGCGGGCCGCAACGAGCTGCTGACCCTCGTCACCGACTTCACCGGCGCGAACGGCCCGGTGGCCAGCGCGACCAGCACCCTGGTGAGTCGGGGGACCGCCGGCGAGCGGTCGGGCCGCTCGCCGGCCGGCGAAGACGAGGCCGGCTCCGATGCCGAGGGTGGGCACCGTGGGCCGCGCGGGCCGCGCGCCGACGAGGTCCAGGCGGGCGACGAGCTGCCGGCGCTCGAGGCGGCGCTGTGGCGCGGCGACCTCGTCCGCTACGCCGGCGCGAGCGGCGACTTCAACGTCATCCACTGGAACGAACGCACGGCCAAGGCCGTCGGCCTGCCTGACGTCATCGCCCACGGCATGCTCACGATGGCCACGGCCGGTCGCGTCATCACCGACTGGCTCGGCGACGCCGGCGCCGTCGCGTCGTACGGCGTGCGCTTCAGCCGTCCCGTGCCGGTGCCGGACGACGACGTCGGCACGCTCGTGCACGTCGCCGGGACCGTCACCCGGCTCCTCGACGACGGGCACGCCGAGGTCGCTCTGACGGCCACCGTCGACGGCGGCAAGGTGCTGAGCGCCGCCAAGGCTGTGGTGCGCCTCACGTCGTAGGGTCGCAGTCGTCCAACGGGAGGGACGCGGTGATGACGAGCCCCGGCACGACCCTGGCGGTCGGCGACACGACGCTCGCGAGGCGGGCCGAGGAGGCGTTCGAGCGCCTCGGCGACCACCGCGAGCTCTTTTTCGAAGGTCGTTGGTACGGCGCCTCCGAGCTGGCTGCCCGCGTGAGTCGGGCCGCTGCCGGCCTGGTCGCGGCCGGGGTGCGCCCCGGCGACCGGGTGCTGCTGTGCATGGCCAACTGCCCCGAGGTCGGCATCGCCTACCGCGCGCTCTGGCGGGCCGGCGCGGTGCCCACCCCGGTGCTGTTCCTGCTGTCCGAGGATGAGCTTCGCCACGTGCTGGTCGACTCCGGCGCGGTGCTCGCCATCACGACGCCCGAGTTCCTGGGCAAGGTGCAGGCAGCGGGGCCCGGCCTGCCGGTGGTGGTCGTCGGGGCCGACAGCGGCGACGGCGTCACGGGCTGGGCCGAGCTCGAGGGCGGCGACGGGCTAGGCCTGGTGGACCGCCAGGCGAGCGACCTCGCGGCGCTGCTCTACACCGGCGGCACCACGGGCCGCAGCAAGGGCGTCGCCCTGACCCATGCGGGCCTGGACGCCGCGGGCGCCGCCGCCGCAGGCACCGCCTATCAGCCGGGCCGCACCCGCAGCATCTTGCCGTTGCCGCTCGCGCACGCCTACGGGCTGATGGTGTCGGTGGCCGGGCTGCACGCGCGCGAGCCCGGCGAGGCGGTTCTCATGCGCTGGTTCGACGCGGCTGGGTTCGTGGACCTCGTCGAGGAGCACCGCAGCCAGAGCGCCTCGCTGGTGCCGTCGATGGTCGGTCTGCTGCTCGGACAGCCGCTCGAGAGCCGCGACCTGTCGAGCCTGGAGCGCATCGGCAGCGGCGGCGCCCCGCTCGCCCCGGAGCTGGCCCGCGAGATCGAGCGCCGGCTGCCGGGCCTCGAGGTGCGCGAGGGCTATGGCTGCACCGAGACGAGCGCCCTCATCAGCACCCAGCCGCCGGACGAGCGACGGCTCGGCTCGGTCGGCAAGCCGGTGCCCGGCATGCAGGTGCGCATCGTCGGCCTGGACGGCGAAGACCTACCCGCCGGCCAGGACGGCGAGATCTGCGTACGGGGCCCGATGCTCATGACCGGCTACTGGAACAGCCCCGAGGCCACCGCCCGCGCCGTGGTCGACGGCGAGCTCCGCACCGGCGACGTCGGGCACCTCGACGACGACGGGTTCCTCTACGTCGTCGACCGCATCAAGGACCTCATCATCCGCAACGGCTTCAACGTCTACCCGCGCGACGTCGAGGACGCGCTGCTCGCGCATCCGGAGATCGCCGCGGCCGCCGTCGTCGGACGGCCCGACCCGCGTACCGGCGAGGAGGTCGTCGCCTTCGTGACCCTCGCCGCCGGCGCGTCACTGTCCGAGCAGGACGTCGTCGCCTACGCCCGCGAGCACCTGTCGGGCGCGAAGTACCCGCGTGAGGTGCACGTCGTCGACGCCATCCCGCTCACGAGCGTGATGAAGACCGACCGCAAGGCCCTGCGCGCCCGGCTGGCCGGCGCGTGAGCGGCACGATGCGCGCCGCCCGCTTCGACGCCGCGGCCGCGCGGCTCACCGTCGAGGACGTGCCCGTGCCGACGCCCGGGCCGCAGCAGGTGCTCGTGCGCGTCGAGGCCTGCGGCATCTGCCTGTCCGACGTGCACCTGCTCGACGGCACCCTGCCGGCGCTACTGCCCGTGGTCACCCCCGGCCACGAGCCGGCCGGGACGATCGAGGCCGTCGGCGCCGAGGTGCCGGTGTGGCGGCCGGGCGAGCGCGTCGTCGTGACCGGGGGTCGCGCGTGCGGTCGCTGCCGCGCCTGCGTCCGCGGCCGGGTCGAGGAGTGCCAAGCCTTTGAGATCATGGGCTTCCACTTCGACGGCGCGTGGGCCCAGTACGTCGTCGTCCCGTACACCGGACTGTCGTCGGTGCCGGACGACCTGCCGTTCCCCCAGGCGGCCGTGCTCGCCGACGCGGTCTCGACTCCCTACGCCGCGCTCACCGACCGGGCGGCGCTGCGGCCGGGGGAGAGCGTCGGGCTGTGGGGCATCGGTGGGCTCGGCGTGCACGCGGTGCAGATCGCGCGGCTCGTCGGCGCCGCGCCCATCCTGGCCATCGACCCGCTCGCGGCGGCCCGCGAACGCGCGCTCGCGCTGGGCGCGGATGTCGCGCTCGACCCGACAGACGGCGACGTCGTCGAGCAGGTGCGCGAGGCCACCGGCGGCCAGATGCTCGACGTCGCGGTCGATCTCGTCGGCGCGAACGCGGTGCTGGCGCAGGCCGCCGCGTGTCTCGGCCGGTTCGGCCGGTGCGTGATGGTCGGGTTGTCGATGGACGACATCTCGCTCGGCCCTGGTCTGGTGTTCGGGCTGCAGTCGCAGTCGCTGCTCGGCCACCTCGGCTACCGCCGGCGCCACCTCGACGAGCTGGTCGACCTGGTCCGCCTCGGCCGCCTCGACGTTTCCGGCTCGATCAGCGAGGTCATGCCGCTCGAGCACGTCGGCCGCGGCGTCGAGCAGCTGGTGAGCAAGCAGGGCAACCCGGTGCGGCTCGTGGTCGAGCCGTGGACGTGAGCGGGCATGGCTCGGGGAGGTACGGGCATCCCGGCGTCATGAGGAAGACGACAGTCGTGCCAAAGGCGCTGCCGGCGGGGGAGATCGCGGGCGGGGTCGGCTCGTGGTGAAGAAGCTGTTCGCACCGCCGCCTCAGCGGCTGGCCGAGCGGGTGCTGTCGCCGCCGCCGGGCGCGCACGAGCCCGTCGGGGCCGACCCGCAGGTCGCGTCCGAGAGGATGCCGTTGGCCTCGGTCGCGTGGGAGCTCACCAGCCATCTCGTGTCTGGCGTCGCCACCGACACCGACACCGGCTACCGCTGGAGCGTGCCGCTGCTGCGCCGGGCCGGCCTGTGAACGCGCAGGAGGACTACGCCGTGTGGCGCCGGTTCGCGCCGCTCGGGCTGCTGCTGGTCGGCGCCGGCGTCTCCGTGATCGCCGACGCCGCGACCCGACGCGGTCGGCGTGACGCCGCCTCCATGTGGGTGGCCGAGGGCACGGCCGGGCTGGTGGTCCTCAACGCCGGCCTGTCGCTGTTCGGCGAGGCCGTGAAGCGCCGGGCGCTCTACGACGTCGCGACCGCAGGAGACTGAGCAGCCAACCCAGCTCGGCGGGCCGTCCCGACCCTCTTGCACTCACGGTCTACGTCGTGTCGTGGTGCCGGCGTGTCGGGCCGGACAAGACGTAGATCGGCCGGTGGCCGGTGGCCGGTGGCCGGTGGCCGTGGCCCGGCCCCCACTACGTCGAACAGCGCGTCCTGGCGCAGCGCCGTCAGGAGGCCGACGGCCGGCATGTACTCGCTTCGACAGCGCGCTCTGTCCCACATGTTTCCCTATGCGCCGAGCGCGGACGGCCGGGTGTCGAAGGCATCTGCCGTTGCCGCACTCGTCCGTGTCGCGTCGAAGGGCGGGGGCCGGTGGCCCAGCAGCTGCTGCTGTGGGGCGGGGTCGCCGCCGTGGCCGTCGGCGTGCCGCTGCTGGTTCTGCGGGCCCTTCGCCGTGCTGATGCGCGGCCGAAGCCGGAGCCGATCGAAGACGTCTGGGCGTTTCAGCGCCGCAAGGGCCTGACCTACGAGCGCACCAAGCAGCTACAGGCGGCAATGACCTACCACCGGTGGATCGACGACGACGAGCTGCGGGCGGTCGCCCTGGAACGCATACCGGTGGAGCTGGAAGGACCGCGCATGACCAAGCGTGAGCAACGCATCATGCGGCGCGGGTGGTGGATCTACCTCGCACTCATCGCGGTCTACATCGCCGTGACGGGCAGAGCCGACGTGCTGATCGTCATGGCCCTGACGTTCATGATCTACTCCGTTGGGCCCATCTGGCGGCGCCGACGCCTCGAGCGCACCCTCGCGCTGAACCGGGCCGACGCCAACGTCGTCGACGCCCCAGACGGCAAGGCGCCGGGCCATGGCGAATAGCCCACCTACAACCGATCTTGACAGTCGGGTCACGAGGTCGAGCGACGATCGGCTGTGGGGATCGGACCGGCGTGTCGTGGCTCCTGCTCTCCACAGCCGATGTCTCCTCGACCCCGAGCGGCAGGCGGCGACGCCCGGGCCAGCGCCGGGCGCGTCCAGGCCTGAGCGCTTGGTCCCGCACGGGCCGCGGCAGGGCCGCACGCGGCGCCGGCCGGTGGCGGCGCGTAAACCGATCCGCTGATGGGGCAGCTGGTGCTGTGGGTCAGCCTCGGTGCGGTAGCTGTCGGCCTCCCCGTCCTGCTGTTCGTCGTGCTGCGGCGCATCGACGCCTGCCCGAGGCGCGAGGTGGAAGACCTCTACGGCTTCCAGCGTCGTCGCTGCCTGACCTACGAGCGCGCCACCGAGGTCGAGCGGGCAGCCGTCGCGGGCCGGCAGATCGACGATGACGCGTTGCGTGAGCTGGCGCTTGAGCGGGCGCGGTCGCTTCTCGCGAGACCCAGGCTGACGCGACGGCAGCTGCAGGTGATGACGGGTGTGTGGGCCCTGTACTCGCTGTTCACGATCGGCGTTGCGGTCAGCACGCGGACCTTCTGGGCAGCGCTCTGGCCGTTCAGTCTGTTGGGCAACGTCGCCCTGTTCTGGAGCCGCGTATGGGGGCCGCGCCGCACCCTCGCCCGCAACGCCGACGCGCCCGCGGCCAACGCCATCGACGACACGTAATGTCGGCAAGGTGCCCCACCATCCGTCAGCCGGGCCGCCAGCCAGCGACCCGCCGGCCGACGTCGTCATGCTGGCCGAGCAGCGGGCCGGCGCCCGCGCCGTCAAGGACTACGCGGCGAGCGACGGCCTGCGCGAGCAGATCGCACGAGCGGGCTGGGTCGTGCGCGACGGCCCTGACGGCTACGCCCTCGCTCTCGCGCCGCCCTACCCGGTGGTCCCCACGATGGCCGACCTCGACGACCGGCGGGCCGAGCCCGACGAAGGGTGCTGCACCGTCGGCATCCTTGTCGAGGGCTGGCCGGGCGACGTGCGCACCTGCGTCGAGGCGCTGCTCGCCCACGCGCCGGCCGACGTCGCGATCGTGCTGCTCGAGAACGGCGAGGCCGGCGCCGGCGCAGTCGTGCACGAGCTGGCCGTCGAGCACCCCGATCGCGTGCGCGAGCTGCACGTCGAGCGGCCCGCCGGTTGGTCCGCCGCACGGCAGGCGCTGCTCGACCTCGACACCGCCGCGGTGCACGTGCTGCTCGACCCCTCGACCGTGCTGGAGGGCGACGCGCTGACCCCGCTGCTCGACGCCTTTGACGACCCGTCGGTCGCCGGCGCCGGCTGGCGCGGGGTGCGCGTCGACGATGGCTGGACGAGCTTCTCGCCCGCCGGGCCCGGCGAGGTCGAGGCCCTGCTCGGCTACCTGTTCGCCGTGCGACGCGCGGCCGCCGCCCAGGTGCCGCTGCCGGCCAAGGCCCGCTTCTACCGCAACGCCGACATGGAGTGGTCGTTCCTGCTCCGTGACGCGGGCGTCGGGCGTCTGGTCGTGCCCGACGGCGAGCTGCCTCTGCGGCAGGACCGGCACCGCGGCTATCACGACAGCGACCCGGCGATGCGCGACAAGGAGTCCAAGCGCACCTATGACCGCTTCCTGCAGCGCTTCCGCGGTCGCGACGACCTGCGGCTGCGCTGAGACGTCGCCCGCTGACGTCCTCGACGAAGCGAGGCCCTCAGCCGCCCGCGAGCCGTCGCTGCGCGCGACCGGCCGCAGCCCGCACCCGCGCCACCGGGTCAGCCTCCAGGCCGGCGAGCTCGGCGCGGGCCTCGTCGAGCCGGTGCGGGGCGGCGACGCGGGCCGCAGCCTCCCGTACCCGCCACGCGGGGTCGCCGAGCGCCGTGACCATGGCCGGCACAGCGAGGTCGTCCCACGACCACAGCAGTCCGCGCAGGGCCCTCACCCGTAGCCAGTAGTCCGGGCCCGGCGCTTCACCGGACACTGCCCAGCGCGCCGGGGGACCCCCGAGGGCGAGCAGCAGCCCGGCGTCCATGTCGTCTCTGCGCAGCAGGGCCAGGCAACCGGCGACCAGCTCGGGCCGCCCTCGACGCCTGCACTCGGCTTCGATGCTTGCACGCGGCGTCTGGCCCCACCTCGTCGCTGTCGGCACGTGCGGAGCCTGTCACCCAGCGCAGCGAGCAGCGGCCAAGAGAGGGGCGCAGACGTTCCCGCGGGAACGTCCCCGCCGTCTACTGCGCCTCGGCCAGCAGGTCGCCGAGGCGCTGCACACCCTTGATGAGATCGTCGTCACCGAGCGCGTACGACAGCCGGAAGTACCCCGGCGTGCCGAAGGCCTCGCCCGGCACGACGGCGACGCCGACCTCGTCGAGCACCAGCTCGGCGAGCTCGGCCGAGGTTGCGGGCGTGCGTCCGCGCAGCGTCTTGCCGAGCACTCCCTTGACCGAGGGGTAGCAGTAGAATGCGCCGTCGGGCTCGGGGCAGGTGACGCCGGTGATCGCCGACAGCATGTCGACCATCGTGCGGCGCCGGCGGTCGAAGGCCGCGCGCATCTCGGCCACCGCCGACAGGTCGCCCGACAGCGCCGCGGTCGCCGCCACCTGCGCGACGTTGTTGACGTTCGACGTCGCGTGCGACTGCAGGTTCGTGGCGGCCTTGACGACGTCTAGGGGGCCGACCAGCCAGCCGACGCGCCAGCCCGTCATGGCATAGGTCTTGGCGACGCCGTTGACGACGACGCAGGTGTCGGCGAGCTCGGGCACCGCGACCGGCATCGAGACGTGCTCGGCGTCGCCGTAGACGAGGTGCTCGTAGATCTCGTCGGCCACGACCCAGACGCCGTGCTCGAGCGCCCAGCGGCCGATCGCCTCGACCTCCCGCGGTGAGGCGACCGCGCCGGTGGGGTTCGACGGCGAGCACCACAGCAGTGCCTTGGTGCGCGGGGTGCGCGCGGCCTCCAGCTGCTCGACCGTGACGTGATAGCCCTGCTGCTCGGTGGTCACCACGTCGACCGGCACGCCGCCGGCCAGCCGGATCGCCTCCGGGTAGGTGGTCCAGTACGGGGCCGGCAGCAGCACCTCGTCGCCCGGGTCGAGCAGCGTCGCGAACGCCTCGTACACGGCCTGCTTGCCGCCGTTGGTGACGAGCACCTGAGCCGGCGACACGTCGTAGCCGCTGTCGCGGGCAGTCTTCGCGGCGATCGCCGCCTTGAGCTCGGGCAGCCCGCCGGCCGGGGTGTAGTGGTGGTTGCACGGGTCGGCGCAGGCCCGCTCGGCCACCTCGACGATCGACGCGGGGGTCGGGAAGTCGGGCTCGCCGGCCCCGAAGCCGACGACGTCTTCGCCCGCCGCCTTTTTGGCCTTGGCCTTGGCGTCGACGGCGAGCGTCGCCGACTCGGCGATGCCGCCGACCCGGCTGGAGACGCGGGCACGATGCTGCGCGGCGGGGCTGCTCATGCCTCCATCCTGGCGGACGCGCCGACGGGCGCCCGGCCGCCCCCGCCGTCGGCGTACACTGGTTGTCCTGGGGCTCGTCGCCTCTGCTCCGGCGCGCCCGGGGCCGAGCAGCGTCCTCGGAGGGGTGTAGCTCAGTTGGCCAGAGCGCCGGTCTCCAAAACCGGATGTCGCAGGTTCGACTCCTGTCACCCCTGCACGTGCCACCAGCCGACCCGAGCCGAGGACCGTGATGAGTGACAGCGCCGGCACCGACACCGGGGTCGCCAGCTCTGGACGCGACCCCGACCGGGGTGGCGGCTCCAAGCGCGTCGAGCGCCCCGGCCGCCTGCGCCGCATCGTGCTGTTCTACAAGCAGGTGGTGGCCGAGCTCCGTAAGGTCATCTGGCCCACCCGCCGCGAGCTGGTGACCTACACCAGCGTCGTGCTCGTGTTCGTGGTCTTCATGGTGGCCATCGTGAGCATCTACGACTTCGCCTTCAGCCAGGGCGTGCTCAAGGTCTTCGGCTAGCGGCTCGCCCGCCCCGCCCCACGACCTGCGCCCCCTACCCGACAAGGACGTTCTTCCGTGCCCGAGCACAGCCAGCCCTACGACGAGCCGCAGTCCGAGCAGAACGAGGCCGTCGTCCCCGCGGCCGGCTTCAGCGACGGCACGCTCGAGCCGGGGCCGGCGCTGTCCGGTACGCCCTCGACCGAGGCGGGCGGCGCCGCCGCCGACCTCGACGAGATGGGTCTCGGCGGTGTCGAGGACGCGCCGAGCGGCTACCTCGACGACGCCGCGCCCGAGGGCATCGCTCCTGCCGTCGTCGACGCCGAGCACGACGCCGAGGCCGATGCCGAGGCGGACGTGCTCGCCGAGGCGGGCGCAGTCGTGGCGGCCGAGCAGGCCGCCGTCGACGAGGAGCTCGACCCGGCCGAGCAGCTCCGTAACGAGCTGTCGGGGCAGATCGGCGACTGGTATGTCGTGCACTCCTACGCCGGCTACGAGAACAAGGTGAAGACCAACCTCGAGAGCCGCATCTCCTCGCTCAACATGGAGGACTACATCTTCGCGATCGAGGTCCCCGTCGAGACGGTGATGGAGATCAAGGGCGGCAAGCGCCAGGAGGTCGTGCGCAAGAAGCTGCCCGGCTACCTGTTCGTGCGCATGGACCTCACCGACGAGTCGTGGTCGGTCGTGCGCAACACCCCGGGCGTCACCGGCTTCGTCGGCCAGACGTCCAAGCCGTCGCCCCTGTCGGTCGACGAGGTGGTGCGGATGATCGCGCCGCCGAAGCAAAAGGTCGTCGTCACCCCGAAGGCCGACCAGTACGAGGTCGGCGAGTCGGTCACCGTCATGGACGGCCCGTTCGCGACCCTGCCCGCGACGATCAACGAGATCAACGTCGACAGCCAGAAGCTCAAGGTGCTGGTCTCGATCTTCGGGCGCGAGACGCCCGTCGAGCTCTCGTTCAACCAGGTCGCCAAGATCTGACGGTCCCCGTCCCGTCCGTCCCCGTCTCGCAAGGCTCGCTACCCCCGAAGAAGGTGTCATGCCCCCCAAGAAGAAGCTCGCCGGCGTCATCAAGCTGCAGATCAAGGCCGGCGCGGCGACGCCGGCGCCGCCCGTCGGTCCGGCGCTCGGCCAGCACGGCGTCAACATCATGGAGTTCTGCAAGCAGTACAACGCCGCCACCGATGCGCAGCGCGGTGACATCGTGCCCGTCGAGATCTCGGTGTTCGAGGACCGCTCGTTCACCTTCGTCACCAAGACTCCGCCGGCGGCGCGGCTGATCCTCAAGGCGGCGGGAGTCGACAAGGGTTCACCGACCCCGCACACCAAGAAGGTCGCGAGCATCACCGGCGCGCAGGTGCGCGAGATCGCGAGCACCAAGCTCGAGGACCTCAACGCCGACGACATCGACGCCGCTGCCAAGATCATCGCTGGTACGGCCCGCTCGATGGGCATCTCGGTCAGCGGCTGACGCACGCACACCCCGGCATCACCCGTGGGAGGACGCGGAGGGTCCGCGCCCGTTCGCACCACGACCTGAGAGGGAGAACGCGCATGAAGCGCAGCAAGGCCTACCGCGCCGCCGCCGAGAAGATCGACGGCGACGCCCTGTACAGCCCGCTCGAGGCGGTCCGCCTCGCCAAGCAGACCAGCACCACCTCCTACGACGCGACGGTCGAGGTCGCGATGCGCCTCGGCGTCGACCCGCGCAAGGCCGACCAGATGGTGCGCGGCACCGTCAACCTGCCGCACGGCACCGGCAAGGTCTCGCGCGTCATCGTCTTCGCCACCGGCGACAAGGCAGCCGAGGCGATCGCCGCCGGCGCCGACGAGGTCGGTGCCGACGACCTGATCGAGCGGGTGCAGAAGGGCTTCCTCGACTTCGACGCCGCCGTCGCGACCCCCGATCAGATGGGCAAGGTCGGCAAGATCGCCCGCATCCTCGGTCCGCGTGGCCTGATGCCGAACCCGAAGACCGGCACCGTCACGGCCGACGTCACCAAGGCCGTCAACGACATCAAGGGCGGCAAGGTGAATTTCCGCGTCGACAAGCAGGCGAACCTGCACCTGGTCATCGGCAAGGTCAGCTTCGACGAGACGCAGCTGGTGGAGAACTACGGCGCGGCGCTCGACGAGATCACCCGCGCCAAGCCGGCCACCAGCAAGGGCAGCTACCTCAGGAAGGTCGCCGTCTCGACCACCATGGGTCCCGGCATCGGAGTCGACCCGCGCCGTACCCGCAACCTGCTCGAAGACGGCGCCGCCGCCGGCGTGTGAGCCGCTGCTAGGATCGTCTCGAACGTCCACCCCAGACCGCTGGTCGCCGTCCTGCTCCGGCAGGACGGCCGAAGGCCCCGCCGCTCGGCGGGCGTCCCGCGCAGGTGACACGGCCCGACCCGGCCCCGGCCGGGAACCGACGCCCCGTGCGCTCCTGCGCCGGGGCGTCCTGTCGTCGTGGTGGTGCCCGACCGGTTCACCACCGACAGGAGGCGCATGGCCACCGCTACGGACGCTCCCGTGTCCCACACCCGCGCGACCGTCCACCCCGACAAGGCGGCCGCCGTCGCCGAGATCGCCGAGGCGTTCCGCGCGTCTGCAGCCGCCGTGCTCACCGAGTACCGCGGTCTGACCGTCAAGCAGATCAGCCAGCTGCGCACCGCTCTCGGCGCCGACACCGACTACACGGTCGTGAAGAACACACTGACCCGCATCGCCGCGCGCGACGCGGGGCTGACCGGCCTCGAGGACCTGCTCCAGGGCCCGACCGCGGTGGCCTTCATCAAGGGCGAACCGGTCGACGCCGCCAAGGCGCTGCGCGACTTCGCCCGCACCCATCCCGTCCTGATCGTCAAGGGCGGGGTCATGGACGGGCAGGCCCTCAGCCCGGACGAGATCCGCCAGCTGGCCGACCTCGAGTCGCGCGAGGTGCTGCTCGCCAAGATGGCCGGTGCGCTGCTCGCGTCGCTGTCGAACGCGGTGTACCTGTTCAACGCGCCGCTCGCGCAGGCGGCGCGTGTCGTCGGCGCCCTGCAGGCCAAGGCCGAGGCCGACCCGTCGGTGCTGGCAGGCGGTGCGGGCGAGGCGCCGTCGGCATCCGACACGGCGAGCGAGCCCGACGCCGGGTCGACTCCGGCCGACTCCCAGCCGGCCGACTCCCAGCCGGCCGACTCCCAGCCGGCCGCAGAGGCCGTCGCACCGGAGCCGGCCGCCTCCGGTGAGGCCGTCGAGCCGGAGCCGGCCGCTGAGCCGGCGGGTTCCGAGGTGCTCGACACCACCCTCGAGCCCTCGTCGGACGAGGTCCCCGCCACGACCGACGACGAGGCCGCCAGCCCCGCCTGACCCAGCCGCACCCGCGTGCGCTCGGCGTCCGCCCGGGGCCGCACCGCACGACCGTTCGAGAACTGATTCCCACCCCGACCTCGCACCACCTGCCGACAGGCACCGAGCCCAGGAGGACCGCACCATGGCCAAGCTCAGCACCGACGACCTGCTCGAGGCGTTCAAGGAGATGACGCTGATCGAGCTCAGCACCTTCGTGAAGCAGTTCGAGGACACCTTCGGCGTCACCGCCGCCGCTCCGGTCGCGGTCGCCGCGGCGCCGGGCGGAGCCGGTGGCGGCGACGCCCCCGAGGCCGCCGCCGAGCAGGACGAGTTCGACGTCATCCTCGAGGCCGCCGGCGAGAAGAAGATCCAGGTCATCAAGGAGGTCCGCTCGCTCACCAGCCTGGGCCTGAAGGAGGCGAAGGACCTCGTCGACGGCGCCCCGAAGCCGGTCCTCGAGAAGGTCGCCAAGGACGCCGCCGAGAAGGCAAAGGACTCCCTCGAGGCGGCCGGCGCCACGGTCACCGTCAAGTAGCACCAGCACCTCGCGGGCCAGCCCGCGTGCACGTCGTCCCCGGGCGGCGCAGCCTGCGGGCTGCGCCGCCCGTCGGCGTCCTCGGGTCATCCGCCCGGCCGCAGCTCCCCTCAGCCGATCTGTGACTCTCAGACACGATCGGTTGTGGGGAGTCGCCACCGGTGAACCGCCCACCGCCGCCCGGCCCTACCACTCACCCGGCCGACTGCTTGACCGCAGCTGGACAAGGGTGTAGTGGACTGGTACGTTTTCCGTTTGCGCTGCCCCCCGTCATATGACCGCCCTGGCCGGATGCCCGGGCGAGCCGGTCGAGGATGCGCGCGCGTCGAGCTCCCGCTCTGAGCCCCGCAGAGCTTGCTGCCGCCCCGGAAGGATCAGTGTTGGCTGTCTCCAGCCCCCCGCCCAGCACCGCCCGCACCACCTCGCGCGTCTCGTTCGCCAAGATCCGCGAACCGCTCGAAGTCCCCAACCTCCTGCACCTGCAGACCACCTCCTTCGACTGGCTGGTCGGCAACGAGGTCTGGCAGCAGCGCCTGCAGGAGGGCCTCGACGCCGGTCGCGAAGACCTGTCGACATCCTCGGGTCTGGAGGAGATCTTCGAAGAGATCTCCCCGATCGAGGACTTCTCCGGCTCCATGGCGCTGTCGTTTCGCGACCACCGCTTCGAGCCGACCAAGTACTCCGTCGAGGAGTGCAAGGACAAGGACATGACCTACGCGGCGCCGTTGTTCGTCACCGCGGAGTTCACCAACAACACCACCGGCGAGATCAAGAGCCAGACGGTGTTCATGGGTGACTTCCCGATCATGACGCCCAAGGGCACCTTCGTCATCAACGGCACCGAGCGTGTCGTGGTGAGCCAGCTGGTGCGTAGCCCAGGTGTCTACTTCGACAAGCAGATCGACAAGGTGACCGACAAGGACACCTACTCCTGCAAGATCATCCCGAGCCGCGGCGCGTGGCTCGAGTTCGAGGTCGACAAGCGTGACGCCGTCGGCGTGCGCATCGACCGCAAGCGCAAGCAGCCGGTCACCGTGCTGCTCAAGGCGCTCGGCATGGACGACGCCGCCATCCTCGAGCGCTACGGCGACTACGAGTCGATGCGCATGACGCTCGAGAAGGACCACACCACGGGCCGCGACGACGCCCTGATCGACATATACCGCAAGCTCCGTCCCGGCGAGCCCCCGACGGTCGACTCGGCGCAGACGCTGCTGGAGAACCTGTTCTTCAACGGCAAGCGCTACGACCTGGCCAAGGTCGGTCGCTACAAGGTGAACAAGAAGCTCGGCCTCGAGCTGCCCTTCGACCAGGGCACGCTCACCGAGGACGACGTGCTGGCCACGATCGACTACATCGTCAAGCTGCACGCCGGCCAGGACGGCTTTGAGACCGACGACATCGACCACTTCGGCAACCGCCGCCTGCGCACCGTCGGTGAGCTCATCCAGAACCAGATCCGGCTGGGCCTGGCCCGCATGGAGCGCGTCGTGCGCGAGCGCATGACCACCCAGGACGTCGAGGCGATCACGCCGCAGACGCTCATCAACATCCGGCCGGTCGTGGCGAGCATCAAGGAGTTCTTCGGAACCTCCCAGCTCAGCCAGTTCATGGATCAGACCAACCCGCTGTCCGGCCTGACCCACAAGCGTCGGCTCTCCGCGCTCGGCCCCGGTGGGCTCAGCCGGGAAAGGGCCGGCTTCGAGGTGCGCGACGTGCACCCGAGCCACTACGGCCGCATGTGCCCGATCGAGACGCCGGAGGGGCCGAACATCGGCCTGATCGGTTCGCTCGCCACCTTCGGCCGGGTCAACGCCTTTGGCTTCGTCGAGACGCCCTATCGCAAGGTCACTGCGGGCGACGTCACCGATCAGGTCGAGTACCTCACGGCCGACGAGGAAGACAAGTTCGTCATCGCGCAGGCGAACGCTCTCGACGCCTCCGGCAGCTTCGCGGGCGACCGCGTCCTCGTGCGCAAGAAGGGCGGCGAGGTCGACTACATCGCCCCCGACGGCGTCGACTACATCGACGTCAGCCCGCGCCAGATCTGCTCGGTCGCCACCGCCATGATCCCCTTCCTCGAGCACGACGACGCCAACCGCGCGCTCATGGGGTCGAACATGATGCGCCAGGCCGTCCCGCTGCTGCGCAGCGAGGCGCCGCTGGTCGGCACCGGCATGGAGCACCGCGCGGCCGTCGACGCCGGCGACGTGATCCTCGCCGAACAGGCCGGTGTGGTCGAGGAGCTCTCGGCCGACTACGTCACCCTCATGCACGACGACGGCGCCCGGCGCACCTACCGGCTGCTGAAGTTCCGTCGCTCCAACCAGGGCACCTGCATCAACCAGAAGCCGATCGTGGCTGAGGGCGAGCGGGTCGAGGCCGGCCAGGTGATCGCCGACGGCCCGTGCACCGACGACGCCGAGATGGCGCTGGGCAAGAACCTGCTGGTCGCCTTCATGCCGTGGGAGGGCCACAACTACGAGGACGCGATCATCTTGTCGCAGCGCCTCGTGCAGGACGACGTCCTCACCTCCATCCACATCGACGAGCACGAGGTCGACGCGCGCGACACCAAGCTCGGCGCGGAGGAGATCACCCGCGACATCCCGAACGTGGCCGAGGAGGTGCTCGCCGACCTCGACGAGCGCGGCATCATCCGCATCGGCGCCGAGGTTGCTCCCGGCGACGTGCTCGTCGGCAAGGTCACGCCCAAGGGCGAGACCGAGCTGACCCCCGAGGAGCGCCTGCTGCGCGCGATCTTCGGCGAGAAGGCCCGTGAGGTGCGCGACACCAGCCTGAAGGTGCCGCACGGCGAGTCCGGCAAGGTCATCGGTGTGCGGGTGTTCTCGCGCGAGGACGGCGACGAGCTGCCCCCGGGCGTCAACGAGCTGGTGCGCGTCTACGTCGCCCAGAAGCGCAAGATCACTGACGGTGACAAACTGGCCGGTCGGCACGGCAACAAGGGCGTCATCGCCAAGATCCTTCCGCAGGAGGACATGCCCTTCCTCGAGGACGGCACCCCCGTCGACGTCGTGCTCAACCCGCTCGGCGTGCCCGGCCGCATGAACGTCGGCCAGGTGCTCGAGACGCACCTGGGCTGGGTGGCCAAGACCGGCTGGCAGGTCGAGGGCGTGAGCGCCGACGGCGTCGCGGGCAAGGGCGCCGAGCCGTGGCAGCAGCGCCTCGCCGACATCGGCGTCGCCCAGGCCCCCGCCGGCACGAACACCGCCACCCCGGTGTTCGACGGCGCTCGCGAGGACGAGATCACCGGGCTGCTCGGCTCGAGCCTGCCGAACCGCGACGGCGTGCAGCTGATCGGCAGCTCGGGCAAGGCCCAGCTGTTCGACGGCCGCTCCGGAGAGCCGTACCCGCAGCCGGTCTCGGTCGGCTACATCTACATCCTGAAGCTGCTGCACCTGGTGGACGACAAGATCCACGCACGCAGCACCGGCCCGTACTCGATGATCACCCAGCAGCCGCTGGGCGGCAAGGCGCAGTTCGGCGGGCAGCGCTTCGGCGAGATGGAGGTCTGGGCGATGCAGGCCTACGGCGCGGCCTACGCGCTGCAGGAGCTGCTGACCATCAAGTCCGACGACGTGCTCGGCCGCGTGAAGGTCTACGAGGCCATCGTCAAGGGCGAGAACATCCCCGAGCCGGGGATCCCCGAGTCCTTCAAGGTGCTCATCAAGGAGATGCAGTCGCTGTGCCTGAACGTCGAGGTGCTCTCCAGCGACGGCATGGCCATCGAGATGCGCGACACCGACGAGGACGTGTTCCGCGCCGCTGAGGAGCTCGGCATCGACCTGAGTCGCCGCGAGCCCAGCTCGGTCGAAGAGGTCTAGCCCGCCAGGGCCTTCGCCCGCTCCACAGCACCGCCGTCCACCCGCCCAGCGCTCCGCGCCCGCCCGGCCCCACCGGGCACCCGTTCCCGCCGACGATCAACCGCCTCTCGGGGTCGACACTCCGAACGAGAGCCCGAGAAGCGGTAGATCGTCGCCCTCGGGACGGGGGTGCGGGCGGGGGACCGGCACGGGAGCACGAGCGCCGGCCGCACGACATCCCACCCGACTTGGCACCACCTCTTACGAGAGAGAAGGCACCTAGTGCTCGACGTCAACTTCTTCGACGAGCTGCGCATCGGCCTCGCGACCGCGGATGACATCCGCCAGTGGTCGCACGGCGAGGTCAAAAAGCCCGAGACCATCAACTACCGCACCCTCAAGCCCGAGAAGGACGGCCTGTTCTGCGAGAAGATCTTCGGGCCGACCCGCGACTGGGAGTGCTACTGCGGCAAGTACAAGCGCGTGCGCTTCAAGGGAATCATCTGTGAGCGCTGCGGCGTGGAGGTCACCCGCGCCAAGGTTCGTCGTGAGCGGATGGGCCACATCGAGTTGGCCGCGCCCGTCACGCACATCTGGTACTTCAAGGGCGTCCCGTCGCGCCTGGGGTACCTGCTCGACCTGGCGCCCAAGGACCTCGAGAAGATCATTTACTTCGCGGCCTACCTGATCACCGGTGTCGACGCCGACGCGCGCCACAACGACCTGTCGAGCATCGAGGCCTCGATGGGCGTCGAGATGAAGCGCATCGAGGACAAGCGCGACGCTGACGCCGAGACGCGACAGAAGAAGCTCGAGGACGACATCGCCGCGCTCGAGGCCGAGGGTGCGAAGGGCGACGTGCGCCGCAAGGTGCGCGAGGGCGCCGAGCGCGAGCTGCGCCAGCTGCGCGACCGCGCCCAGCGAGAGCTCGACAAGCTCGCCGAGGTGCTCGACACGTTCAAGAAGCTCGAGGTCAAGCAGCTCGTCACCGACGAGGTGCTCTACCGCGAGCTGCGCGACCGCTTCGGGCAGTACTTCACCGGTGGCATGGGCGCCGAGGCGCTGCAGCGCCTGCTGGAGGGCTTCGACCTCGACGCCGAGGGCGCGTCTTTGCGCGAGACGATCCGCTCGGGCAAGGGCCAGAAGAAGGTCCGCGCGCTCAAGCGGCTGAAGGTCGTCGCAGCGTTCCTCAACACCCGCAACAGCCCGATGGGCATGGTGCTCGACTGCGTGCCGGTGATCCCGCCGGACCTGCGTCCGATGGTGCAGCTCGACGGTGGCCGGTTCGCGACCTCCGACCTCAACGACCTGTACCGCCGGGTCATCAACCGCAACAACCGGCTCAAGCGCCTGCTCGACCTCGGCGCACCGGAGATCATCGTCAACAACGAGAAGCGGATGCTGCAGGAGGCCGTCGACGCACTGTTCGACAACGGTCGCCGCGGCCGGCCGGTCACCGGCCCGGGCAACCGCCCGCTCAAGTCGCTCTCGGACATGCTCAAGGGCAAGCAGGGCCGGTTCCGCCAGAACCTGCTGGGCAAGCGCGTCGACTACTCCGGCCGGTCGGTCATCGTCGTCGGCCCGCAGCTCAAGCTGCACCAGTGCGGCCTGCCCAAGCAGATGGCGCTCGAGCTGTTCAAGCCCTTCGTTATGAAGCGGCTGGTCGACCTCAACCTGGCGCAGAACATCAAGAGCGCCAAGCGCATGGTCGAGCGGGCCCGCCCGGTCGTCTGGGACGTGCTGGAGGAGGTCATCACCGAGCACCCGGTGCTGCTCAACCGGGCGCCGACGCTGCACCGCCTGGGTATCCAGGCCTTCGAGCCCCAGCTGGTCGAGGGCAAGGCCATCCAGATCCACCCGCTGGTGTGCACGGCCTTCAACGCCGACTTCGACGGCGACCAGATGGCGGTGCACCTGCCGTTGTCCTCCGAGGCGCAGGCCGAGGCCCGCATCCTGATGCTCAGCAGCAACAACATCCTCAGCCCGGCGAACGGCCGGCCGATCACCGCGCCGACGCAGGACATGGTGCTGGGGCTGTACTACCTGACCACCCAGCTCGACGGGGCGAAGGGCGAGGGCCGGGCGTTCTCCTCGCTGGCCGAAGCGGTCATGGCCTTCGACGCGGGCGAGCTGAACCTGCAGGCCAAGATCATCCTGCGGATGCGCGACCTGCCGGACGTCGTCGTCGACGAGCCGGGTGACATGGCCGGCTTCCGGCTGAGCACGACGCTCGGGCGGGCGCTGTTCAACGAAGCGCTGCCGCTCGACTACCCCTTCGTCGACCGCGAGGTCTCCAAGCGCGAGCTCGGTGGCATCGTCAACGACCTGGCCGAGCGCTACCCCAAGGTGCAGGTCGCCGCGACGCTGGACGCCCTGAAGGAGACCGGCTTTCGCTGGGCCACCCGCTCGGGCGTGACCATCTCGATCGAGGACGTCGTCACGCCCCCCGGCAAGGCGGCGATCCTGGAGCGCTACGAGGGTGACGCGGAGAAGATCGAGAAGCAGTACGGCCGCGGCGTCATCACCGACGACGAGCGCCGACAGGAGCTCATCGAGATCTGGACCAAGGCCACCGCCGAGGTCGCGCGGGAGATGGAGGCCAACTTCCCGAAGCAGAACCCGGTCTGGATGATGGTCCACTCCGGGGCGCGCGGGAACATGATGCAGGTCCGTCAGATCGCCGGCATGCGCGGTCTGGTCGCGAACCCGAAGGGCGAGATCATCCCGCGCCCCATCAAGGCCAACTTCCGCGAGGGCCTGACGGTGCTGGAGTACTTCATCTCCACCCACGGCGCCCGCAAGGGCCTGGCCGACACCGCGCTGCGCACGGCCGACTCGGGTTACCTGACCCGGCGCCTGGTCGACGTCAGCCAGGACGTCATCATCCGCGAGGAGGACTGCGGTACCGAGCGGGGCGTGAAGATGCGCATCGGCTCGGTGAACGCCGACGGCGTGCTCGTCAAGGACGCTCACGTCGAGACGAGCGTGTACGCGCGCTCGCTCGCCGCCGACGTCGAGAAGGACGGTGACGTGGTGCTCGCCGCCGGCGCCGACCTCGGTGACGTCAACATCGCCGCGTTGATCGCCGCGGGCGTCGAGGAGGTCAAGGTCCGCTGCGTGCTGACCTGTGACTCCAAGGTCGGCACCTGCGCGTCGTGCTATGGCCGGTCCCTGGCCAGTGGCAAGACCGTCGACGTCGGTGAGGCCGTGGGCATCATCGCCGCGCAGTCGATCGGCGAGCCGGGCACGCAGCTGACGATGCGCACCTTCCACACCGGTGGCGTCGCGGGTGAGGACATCACGCACGGCCTGCCGCGCGTGGTCGAGCTGTTCGAGGCCAGGAGCCCCAAGGGCGTCGCGCAGATCTCCGAGGTCGACGGCCGGATAAGCCTGGAGGACACCGCCAAGGGCCGCCAGGTGACAATCACCCCGGACGACGGGTCGGAGGAGATCAGCTATATCGTCTCCAAGCGGGCCCGGCTGCTGTTCGAGGAGGGCGACCACATCACCGTCGGCGAGAAGCTGCACGTCGGTGCGGTCAACCCGCACGAGGTGCTGCGCATCCTCGGCCCGCGCCAGGTGCAGCTGCACCTGGTGGCCGAGGTGCAGGAGGTCTATCGCTCGCAGGGCGTGTCGATCCACGACAAGCACATCGAGGTGATCATCCGCCAGATGCTGAAGCGGGTGAACGTGCTCGAGTCCGGCGGCACCGACTTCCTGCCCGGCTCGCTCGTCGAGCGGGCGGTGTTCGAGTCGGAGAACCGCCGGGTCGTCACCGAGGGCGGCGAGCCGGCCTCCGGCCGCCCGGTGCTCATGGGCATCACCAAGGCCTCGCTCGCGACCGAGTCGTGGCTGTCGGCGGCATCCTTCCAGGAGACGACGCGGGTGCTCACCGACGCCGCGATCCAGGCCAAGAGCGACTCGCTGCTCGGCCTCAAGGAGAACGTCATCATCGGCAAGCTCATCCCGGCCGGTACCGGCATCAGCCGCTACCGCAACATCCGGGTCGAGCCCACCGAGGAGGCGCGGGCACAGGTCTACTCGATGGCCGGCTACGACGACCCGGACTTCGCGTTCGGTTCCGGTGGCGGCCAGGCCGTGCCGCTCGACGAGTTCGAGTACGGCGGCCAGCAGTACCGTTAGGAGCTCGTCCCGAGCAGCAGCACGTGCCGACGGCCGCCTTCCCGCACCGGGAGGCGGCCGTCGGTCGTCGCCGCTTGCGCCCGTCTCCCGTAGATGATCGTCAAAAGCATCAGGCTCTTCTGTTGCCGCGGTTCGCACGGAAGCTTCTGACGATCACCGGTGGGGGTCTCCGCGCGCTCAGCTGCGCGGAGAGCGGAGGCAGGGTCCGGCAGGCAACCCGGTCGGGTGGTGACCGTCGAAGCGCCGACATGGGTACAGCACGGGTCCTACGCTGACCACCATGTCGACATCGGACCCCTTCCGCGCGCCCGCCGGGCGTCCCGACGGCGACCAGGGCGGCGAGCCCGGCCAGCAGTCCGGCCGTCCGGCCCACTGGGACCAGGCGTGGTCCGACCAGAACCCCGTCGGCCAAGGCCAGGATCAGCCCAGCTCCTACGGCCAGCAGCCGGGCGGCGCTAGCCCCTACGGCCAGCCGCAGCAGGGCCAGTACGGCCAGTCCGACCCGCAGCCCTACGGCGGACAGCAGTACGGCCAGCCGCAGTACGGCCAGCCGCAGTACGGCCAGTACGGCCAGCCGCAGTACGGCCAGTACGGCCAGCCGCAGTACGGCCAGCCCGAGTACGGCCAGCCGTGGGGACCGGTGAGCCGCAAGACGAACGGCATGGCCATCGCCTCGATGGTGCTCGGCATCGTCTGGCTCTACTGGCTCGGCAGCATCGTTGCGCTCGTCTTCGGCTACATCGCCCGCAACCAGATGAAGCGCAGCGGGGAGGGGGGCGGCGGGATGGCCATCGCCGGGATCGTGCTGGGGTACGTGGGGCTCGCCTTCCTCCTGCTCGTCATCGGCCTCGGCGTCAGCGGAGTCCTCGACGACCCGTACGGGTACTGACGCCGCGCCGGGCAGTCCGTCGTACCGTGAGCCGATGACGCGATCCAGCGGCGACGACGCTGGGCCGGACTCGCCTGTCGACGGGTACGGCGCCGCAGCGTCCTACGCCGGCGGGTACGGCTCGCGAGCCGAGCTCTCGTCGCAGACCGAGGGCCGGGCGGTCGCCGCGCTGGTGCTCGCCATCGTCTCGGTCACGGTGTTCCCGATCGTCCCGGCGCTTGCGGCACTGGTCGTCGCGTCCGGGGCGCGCCGCGCGATCGAGCAGTCGCAGGGGCGCCTGACCGGCTACGGCCTGGTCACCGCCGCCCGGGTCGTCGCCTGGATCGGGCTGGTGCTCGGTCTGGTCGCGGTGGTGCTGCTCGTGGTGGCGGTGTTCGTGCTGTCGCGGAACGGGTTCTCCCTGAGCGTCCGGCACAGCCGTCTTTGACCCTCGTCCGGGTGACGGGTACTGTCGATCCCCGTGCCTGGGGCTACCTGGGCTGACCCGCGCTCCCGGAGCCTGTCGTACGAGGCCGGGGGGGACACGCGAGGTGCGCACCATCTCCTGCAGAGCACAGCCGGTCCCGCGCGGATCGGTCGGTCCGGGCGACACACCCGACCGCGTGGGTCGCAGGGGACCCGTCCGACACCGAAGCAGGAGATGCGTTGCCCACGATCCAGCAGCTGGTCCGCAAGGGCCGGCAGGACAAGGTCGAGAAGACCAAGACGCCGGCCCTCAAGGGGAGCCCGCAGCGTCGCGGTGTCTGCACGCGCGTCTACACCACGACGCCGAAGAAGCCGAACTCGGCGCTGCGCAAAGTGGCCCGCGTCCGGCTCACCAGCGGCGTCGAGGTCACCGCCTACATCCCGGGCGTCGGCCACAACCTGCAGGAGCACTCGATCGTGCTCGTGCGTGGCGGCCGCGTGAAGGACCTGCCCGGTGTCCGCTACAAGATCATTCGAGGCTCGCTCGACACGCAGGGCGTGCGCAACCGCAAGCAGGCCCGCAGCCGCTACGGCGCCAAGAAGGAGAAGAGCTAGTGCCTCGCAAGGGTCCCGCCCCAAAGCACCCGGTCGTCACCGACCCGGTCTACGGCTCGCCGCTCGTCACCAGCCTGATCAACAAGGTGCTCGTCGGCGGCAAGCGCTCGGTGGCCGAGCGCATCGTCTACGGCGCCCTGGAGGGCTGCCGGGCCAAGAGCGACACCGACCCGGTCATCACGCTCAAGCGGGCGCTCGACAACGTCAAGCCGACCATCGAGGTCAAGAGCCGGCGCGTCGGTGGCGCCACCTACCAGGTGCCGATCGAGGTGCGGGCGGGCCGCAGCAACACCCTCGCCCTGCGCTGGCTGATCCAGTACAGCCGGGCCCGCCGCGAGAAGACGATGACCGAGCGGCTCATGAACGAGTTGCTCGACGCCAGCAACGGCCTCGGCGCCAGCGTCAAGCGGCGCGAGGACACGCACAAGATGGCCGAGTCGAACAAGGCCTTTGCCCATTACCGCTGGTGATGAGCACCGGTGGTAGTCGACCGCACCACTCAGCCCTAGAGATAGCCAGAGCACGAGACAGAAGGAAGTAGGACGGCAGTGGCCAGCAACGCGATCCTCGCCAAGACCCGCAACATCGGGATCATGGCGCACATCGACGCGGGCAAGACCACCACCACCGAGCGCGTCCTGTACTACACCGGCAAGGCGTACAAGATCGGTGAGGTGCACGACGGCGCCGCGACGATGGACTGGATGGAGCAGGAGCAGGAGCGCGGCATCACCATCACGAGCGCTGCGACCACCTGCCAGTGGGACGACCACCGCATCAACATCATCGACACCCCGGGCCACGTCGACTTCACCGTCGAGGTCGAGCGCTCGCTGCGGGTGCTCGACGGCGCGGTGGCGGTCTTCGACTCCGTCGCCGGCGTCGAGCCGCAGTCCGAGACCGTCTGGCGCCAGGCCGACAAGTACTCGGTGCCGCGCATCTGCTTCGTCAACAAGATGGACCGGACGGGCGCGAACTTCTTCCGCACCGTCGACATGATCATCAGTCGGCTGCACGCGACTCCGCTGGTCGTCCAGCTGCCGTGGGGCACCGAGGGCGACTTCACCGGTGTCATCGACCTGGTCAACATGAAGGGCCTGCTCTGGGCCAACGACGACAAGACGAGCAAGGGCGACCACTACGACGTCGTCGACATCCCGGCCGACATGCAGGCGCAGGCCGACGAGTGGCACGGCAAGCTGCTCGAGTCGCTCGCCGACAACGACGACACGGTCATGGAGACCTACCTCGAGGGCGAGACCATCAGCCCCGAGCAGCTCACGGCCGGCATCCGGCGGGCGGTGCTCGGCTCGACGCGCGAGCACACCGTCACCGCAGTGCTGTGCGGCTCGGCGTTCAAGAACAAGGGCGTGCAGCCCATGCTCGACGCCGTCGTCGACTTTCTGCCCTCCCCGCTCGACGTGGGCGCGGTCACCGGGCACAGCGTCAAGGACGAGGCCGAGCTCGAGACGCGTGAGCCCGAGTTCGACGCGCCGCTGTCGGCTCTCGCCTTCAAGATCGCCGTTGACCCGCACGTCGGCAAGCTCACCTACATCCGCGTCTACTCCGGCACGCTCACCGCGGGCACGCAGGTCCTGAACGCCACCAAGGACCGCAAGGAGAAGATCGGCCGGCTGATGCAGATGCACGCCAACTCACGGCAGGACATCCCCGAGGTAAAGGCGGGCGACATCTGCGCGGTCATCGGCCTCAAGCAGACGACCACCGGCGACACGCTGGCCGGCTCCGAGGCGCCGATCGTGCTCGAGTCGATGAGCTTCCCCGAGCCGGTCATCGACGTGGCCATCGAGCCCAAGACCAAGGGCGACCAGGAGAAGCTCGGCACGGCTATCCAGCGCCTGGCAGAGGAGGACCCGACCTTCCGCGTCCACACCGACGAGGAGACCGGACAGACGATCATCGCCGGCATGGGTGAGCTCCACCTCGACATCCTCGTCGACCGCATGCGGCGCGAGTTCAAGGTCGAGGCCAACGTCGGCAAGCCGCAGGTCGCCTATCGCGAGACGCTGCGCGGCACCGTCGAGCGGCTCGACTACACCCACAAGAAGCAGACCGGCGGCACCGGCCAGTTCGCCAAGATCCAGCTACGCGTCGAGCCGATCACCGAGGCCGACGAGGCGGGCAACAAGCCCACGTACGTCTTCGAGAACACCATCACCGGTGGGCGCGTCCCGAAGGAGTACATCCCGGCGGTCGACCAGGGCTGCCAGGAGGCCATGCAGCACGGCATCCTCGCCGGCTACCCGCTCGTGGGCGTGAAGGTGACGCTCACCGACGGCTCTTACCACGACGTCGACTCCTCCGAGCTGGCCTTCAAGATCGCCGGTTCGATGGGCTTCAAGGAGGCCGCTCGTAAGGCTGACCCGGCGCTCATGGAGCCGATGATGGCCGTCGAGGTCACCACGCCCGAGGAGAACATGGGCGATGTGATCGGCGACCTCAACAGCCGTCGCGGTCTCATCCAGGCCATGGACGAGCGGGCCGGCGTCCGCGTCGTCAAGGCCCTGGTGCCGCTGGCGGAGATGTTTGGCTACGTCGGCGACCTGCGCTCCAAGACCCAGGGCCGGGCCAGCTACAGCATGCAGTTCGACTCCTACGCCGAGGTCCCCGGCAACGTGGCGAAGGAGATCATCGCGAAGGTGCGTGGGGAGTGAGCGCCAACGAGCGACTCTGCGCTGCCGAGCCAGAAGTGACAGCGGTGCGGGGCGAGTAGCCCGTACCCCGCACCACCGTCGTACGTCCACCACCGCACCGAAGGAGACAGGCCAGATGGCCAAGGCGAAGTTCGTCCGCGACAAGCCGCACGTGAACATCGGGACCATCGGTCACATCGACCATGGCAAGACCACGCTGACCGCAGCCATCACCAAGGTGCTGCACGACGCGTACCCGACGCTGAACACGGCCTCGGCGTTCGATCAGATCGACAAGGCGCCGGAGGAGAAGGCTCGCGGCATCACGATCTCGATCGCGCACGTCGAGTACCAGACCGAGAACCGGCACTATGCGCACGTCGACTGCCCCGGGCACGCCGACTACATCAAGAACATGATCACCGGCGCGGCGCAGATGGACGGCGCGATCCTCGTCGTCGCCGCCACCGACGGGCCGATGCCGCAGACCAAGGAGCACGTGCTCCTGGCCCGCCAGGTGGGTGTCCCCTACATCGTGGTGGCGCTCAACAAGGCCGACATGGTCGACGACGAGGAGATCCTCGAGCTCGTCGAGCTCGAGGTGCGCGAGCTGCTCAGCGAGTACGAGTTCCCGGGCGACGACCTGCCGGTCGTGCGTGTCTCGGCCCTCAAGGCGCTCGAGGGCGACAAGGAGTGGGGCGAGAAGCTGCTCGAGCTGATGAGCGCTGTCGACACCTCGATCCCGGAGCCGGTGCGCGACGTCGACAAGGCCTTCCTCATGCCCGTCGAGGACGTCTTCACCATCACCGGCCGCGGCACGGTGGTCACCGGTCGCATCGAGCGCGGTGTCGTCAACGTCAACGAGACCGTCGAGATCGTCGGCATCAAGCCGGGCGTGCAGACCACGACCGTCACTGGCGTGGAGATGTTCCGCAAGCTGCTCGACCAGGGTATGGCCGGCGACAACGTCGGGCTGCTCATCCGCGGTATCAAGCGCGAAGACGTCGAGCGCGGCCAGGTCGTCTGCAAGCCCAAGTCGATCACCCCGCACACCGAGTTCGAGGCGAGCGTCTACATCCTGTCCAAGGACGAGGGTGGCCGGCACACGCCGTTCTTCAACAACTACCGCCCGCAGTTCTACTTCCGCACCACCGACGTCACCGGCGTCGTGGACCTGCCGGAGGGCACTGAGATGGTCATGCCCGGTGACAACACCGAGATGAAGGTGACCCTCATCCAGCCCATCGCCATGGAGGAGGGCCTGCGCTTCGCCATCCGCGAGGGCGGCAAGACCGTCGGCGCCGGTCGGGTCACCAAGATCACCAAGTAGCACTGCTGCGGCGGCCGGGCGTACCGGCCGCCGCAGCCCTGCTTGCCCAGCTCCCGCAGCAGCACGCACTCTCCAGCGAAGGACGTACAGCCACCATGGCGGCACAAAAGATCCGCATCAGGCTCAAGGCCTATGACCACGAGGTCATCGACTCCTCGGCGCGCAAGATCGTCGAGACGGTCACCCGCACCGGGGCGCAGGTCGCGGGTCCGGTGCCGCTGCCGACGGAGAAGAACGTCTACTGCGTCATCCGCTCGCCGCACAAGTACAAGGACTCGCGCGAGCACTTCGAGATGCGCACGCACAAGCGCCTCATCGACATCCTCGACCCCACGCCGAAGACCGTCGACTCGCTCATGCGGCTCGACCTGCCGGCGGGTGTCGACATCGAGATCAAGCTCTAGGGACGGGGTCATGACTGTCACGAAGCAGCCCACCGCAGGTGGGGCCACCGTCCAGGGCATCCTGGGCGAGAAGCTCGGCATGACCCAGGTCTTCGACGTCAACAACCGGATCGTCCCGGTCACCGTCGTCAAGGCCGGGCCGTGCGTGGTCACCCAGGTGCGCACCCCCGACAAGGACGGCTACTCAGCCGTGCAGATGGCCTACGGGCCGGTCGACCCGCGCAAGGTGAACAAGCCCGAGGCCGGGCACTTCGCCAAGGCCGGCGTGCCGCCGCGCCGCTACCTGGTCGAGATCCGCACCGCCGACGCGGCGTCCTACAGCCCCGGGCAGGAGATCGGCGCGGAGGTCTTCGCGCCGGCCGAGGGCTCGGCGCTGCGCGTCGACGTCGTCGGCACCAGCAAGGGCAAGGGTTACGCCGGCGTCATGAAGCGGCACAACTTCAAGGGCCTCGGTGCCGGCCACGGCGTGCAGCGCAAGCACCGCTCGCCGGGTTCGATCGGTGCCTGCGCCACCCCCGCTCGGGTCTTCAAGGGCACTCGCATGGCCGGGCGCATGGGCCACGTGCGCGTGACGACCCAGAACCTCACCGTGCACTCCCTCGACGCCGAACGCGGACTGCTGCTCATCAAGGGCGCCGTCCCCGGCCCGCGGGGCGGCATGGTGCTGATCCGCACCGCTGCCAAGACCGACCTCGGGAAGGGCGGCGTCCTGCGATGAGCACCATGACCAGTACCGACAGCGCCACGAGCACCACCGTGGAGGTGCGCACCCCCGACGGCAGCTCCGGCGGCTCGGTCGAGCTGCCCGGCGAGGTGTTCGACGCCAAGGTGAATGTGCCGCTGATCCACCAGGTGGTCGTCGCCCAGCTCGCGGCCGCCCGACAGGGCACGCACGCGACCAAGACCCGCGGCGAGGTGCGCGGCGGTGGCGCCAAGCCGTACCGGCAGAAGGGCACCGGACGCGCCCGCCAGGGCTCGATCCGGGCGCCGCAGTTCGTCGGCGGTGGCACCGTGCACGGCCCCCAGCCGCGCGACTACAGCCAGCGCACCCCCAAGAAGATGAAGGCGGCCGCCCTGCGCGGCGCACTGTCGGACCGGGCCCGGCACGGACGCATCCACGTCGTCAGCGCCCTGTCGACCACCGACGCCCCGTCGACCAAGAGCGCGATCACGCTGCTGTCGGCGATCAGCACCCGCAAGCACGTGCTCGTGGTGGCCGAGCGCCACGACGAGGTCAGCTGGAAGTCGCTGCGCAACGCGCCGACCGTCCACCTGCTCTCACCGGGCCAGCTGAACACCTACGACGTGCTCGTCAGCGACGACGTCGTGTTCACCGAGTCGGCGCTGTCGGCCTTCCTCGCTCCCCGGCCGACGGGCCGGCGCGCCAAGGCCCGGGCCAGCAGCGGCGAGGCCGCCGGCGCGTCGGGCGGCAGCCGTGTCGTCTCGTCCGGCACCGAGGTGCCCGGCCACAGCACGCCCGGCGAGGACCTCGAGCCGCACCACCTCGAGAGCGTCGCGCCCTCGCTCGTCCAGCCGGGCGCCGAGCCGGGGCGCGCCGACGAACCGAGCGCCGCTGAGGCCGAGGCCGACATCGAGCAGCACCCCGCCGGCACCACCAGCGAGCCCAGCAGTGGCACGACGGAGGAGAGCGCATGAGCGACCACACCGACCCGCGCGACATCCTGCTCTCGCCGGTCATCTCGGAGAAGAGCTACGGCCTTCTCGACGAGGATAAGTACACCTTCCTGGTCCACCAGGACGCCAACAAGACGCAGATCAAGATCGCCGTCGAGAAGGTCTTCGGCGTGAAGGTCGCGAGCGTCAACACCCTCAACCGCCAGGGCAAGCGCAAGCGCACCCGCCAGGGCTACGGCACGCGGGCCTCCAGCAAGCGCGCGATCGTGACCCTGCGCGACGGCCGCATCGAGATCTTCGGGGGGCCGGTCTCCTAGCGGGGGCCGGACCCGCGAGCGAGAGGCAGACACAGACATGGGCATCCGCAAGTACAAGCCGACGACACCGGGCCGCCGCGGCTCCTCGGTCGCCGACTTCGTCGAGGTCACCCGCGACACCCCCGAGAAGTCGCTGGTGCGTCCGCTGCACAGCACGGGCGGGCGCAACGCCTACGGACGCGTGACCACCAGGCACCAGGGCGGCGGGCACAAGCGCGCCTACCGCGTCATCGACTTTCGGCGTGCCGACAAGGACGGCGTGCCGGCCAAGGTCGCGCACATCGAGTACGACCCCAACCGCACCGCACGTATCGCCCTGCTGCACTACGCCGACGGCGAGAAGCGCTACATCGTCGCTCCGCGCGGCCTGCGTCAAGGCGACCGCGTCGAGGCAGGCCCGAACGCCGACATCAAGCCGGGCAACGCGCTGCCGCTGCGCAACATCCCGACCGGTACCACGGTGCACAACATCGAGCTGCGACCCGGCGGCGGCGCGAAGATCGCGCGTAGCGCCGGTTCCAGCGTGCAGCTGGTCGCCAAGGATGGCCCGTACGCACAGCTGCGCATGCCGTCCGGCGAGATCCGCAACGTCGACCTGCGCTGCCGGGCCACCATCGGCGAGGTCGGCAACGCCGAGCAGAGCAACATCAACTGGGGTAAGGCCGGCCGCATGCGCTGGAAGGGCAAGCGCCCGACGGTGCGCGGTGTGGCGATGAACCCGGTCGACCACCCGCACGGCGGTGGCGAGGGAAAGACCTCCGGTGGCCGCCACCCCGTGAACCCGGCCGGCAAGCCCGAGGGCCGCACCCGCAAGAGGAAGCCGAGCGACGCGATGATCGTCCGCCGCCGCCGCAGCAACAAGAACCGGAGGGGCTAGCAGTGCCGCGCAGCCTGAAGAAGGGTCCGTTCGTCGACGAGCACCTCATCAAGAAGGTCGACGTCCAGAACGACAAGGGCACCAAGAATGTGATCAAGACGTGGTCACGCCGCTCGACGATCATCCCCGACATGCTCGGTCACACCATCGCCGTGCACGACGGGCGTAAGCACGTGCCGGTGTTCGTCACCGAGTCGATGGTCGGCCACAAGCTGGGCGAGTTCGCTCCGACGCGCACCTTCCGCGGGCATGTCAAGGACGACCGGAGGGCGCGTCGTGGCTGAGAACAAGACCCGGCACCTGCCGGCGAACGCCGCGCTGGCGCAGGCCCGCTACGTGCGCATGACGCCGATGAAGTGCCGCCGCGTCATCGACCTGGTGCGCGGCATGGGCGTGCAGGAGGCGCTCGACCAGCTGCGCTTCCAGCCGCAGGCCGCAAGCGAGCCGATCGCCAAGGTCGTGGCGAGCGCTGCGGCCAACGCCGAGCACAACCGCCAGCTCGACCCGGCCACGCTGATCATCAGCGAGGCCTACGTCGACGAGGGCCCGACGCTGAAGCGCTTCCGCCCGCGGGCGCAGGGCCGCGCCTACCGCATCCGCAAGCGCACGAGCCACATCACCGTCGTCGTGCAGGCCGAGGCGCCGGCCGGAGCGCGCCGCGGCAGGTCGACTCCCAAGAACGCTCCCACCTCCAAGAACGACCCAACCTCCAAGAAGACGAAGGCAGGTGCCCGCTAGTGGGGCAGAAGGTCAACCCGCACGGGTTCCGGCTCGGCATCACCACCGACTGGGTGTCGCGCTGGTACGCCGACAAGTCGTACGCCGACTACGTCAAGGAAGACGTCGCGATCCGTCGGCTCATGGGCAAGGGCATGGAGCGCGCCGGCATCTCCAAGGTCGAGATCGAGCGCACCCGCGACCGCGTCCGCGTCGACATCTACACCGCCCGCCCGGGCATCGTCATCGGCCGCCGCGGCGCCGAGGCCGACCGCATCCGCGGCGACCTCGAGAAGCTCACCGGCAAGCAGGTGCAGCTCAACATCCTCGAGGTGAAGAACCCCGAGTCCGACGCGCAGCTCGTGGCGCAGGGTGTGGCCGAGCAGCTGTCCAGCCGCGTCAGCTTCCGCCGGGCCATGCGCAAGTCGATGCAGTCGGCGCTCAAGAGCCCCGGGGTAAAGGGCATCCGGGTCCAGTGCTCGGGCCGGCTCGGTGGCGCGGAGATGAGCCGCTCGGAGTTCTACCGCGAGGGCCGGGTGCCGTTGCACACGCTGCGCGCGAACATCGACTACGGCATCTACGAGGCCAAGACCACCTTCGGCCGGATCGGCGTCAAGGTGTGGATCTACAAGGGCGACGTGGTGCAGAGCCGCGTCGAACGCGAGGCGCAGGAGGCCGAGCAGCGTCAGCAGCGCCGTGACCGGCCGGCCCGTCGGGGTCCGCGCTCGGGCTCGACCGGCACCACCGCCGGGGGCACCGACGCCGGCCGGCAGGCCAGTGGCGCGCCGACCGCCCCGACCGAGGTGCCCGCCTCGTCACCGCAGGTCGACGGCGACGTCGTCCTGCCGACGGCCGACCCGGCCCTCGCGAACCAGCCGGTCGCCCGCTCGGCCGACGTCGCCGATGTGCCTGCCGTCCCGCTGTCCGAGCTCTCTGGCGAGCAGGCGGCCTCCGGTGGCAGCACCACCGACCCGAGCCGGGCCGGTGCCGAACGCGAGGAGCCCTCCGAGGTCCGCTCCGGCGGCCGACCGGAGAGTGCCGGCGCCAACCCCAGCGGCGAGACCCCGGCCGACGCGACCACCGGTGAGCCGGCTGCCGCCCGCAACCCGACCGGTCCGACACCTGTCGACGGCCCCACCGACGCCGCCCCAGAAGGGAGCTGACCGATGCTCATCCCCCGCAGGGTCAAGCACCGCAAGCAGCACCACCCCGACCGCAGCGGCGCCGCCAAGGGTGGCTCACAGCTGGCCTTCGGCGAGTACGGCATCCAGGCGCTCGAGTCGGCCTACCTCACCAACCGGCAGATCGAGTCGGCGCGTATCGCCATGACCCGGCACATCCGCCGCGGCGGCAAGGTGTGGATCAACGTCTACCCGGACCGGCCGCTCACCAAGAAGCCGGCCGAGACCCGCATGGGCTCGGGCAAGGGCTCGCCCGAGTGGTGGGTCGCGAACATCAAGCCGGGTCGGGTGCTGTTCGAGCTGGCCGGTCCGCCCGAGCCGCTGGCCCGTGAGGCCATGCGGCGGGCCATGCACAAGCTGCCGATGAAGTGCCGCTTCATCAGCCGGGAGGTGAGCGACTGATGGCCGAGACCACCGCGGCCGAGATCCGTGAGCTCGCGGACGAGGAGCTCACCGCCCGCCTGACCGAGTCCAAGGAAGAGCTGTTCAACCTGCGCTTCCAGGTGGCCACCGGCCAGCTGGACAACAACCGGCGCCTGCACCACGTGCGGCGCGACATCGCCCGGATCTACACGGTCATGCGCGAGCGCGAGCTCGGCATCGTGCGGGCCGGTACGGAGGACGAGGCATGAGCGAGACCACCGACACCGCCGGGGAGTCCGGCGCGCCGCAGGCGAGCACTACCGAGCCGGACAGCCGCAACTTCCGCAAGGCGCGCGAGGGCCTGGTCGTCAGCGACAAGATGGACAAGACCGTCGTGGTGGCCGTCGAGGACCGCGTGCAGCACCCGCTGTACAAAAAGACGCTGCGCCGCACCAACAAGCTCAAGGTGCACGACGAGAAGAACGCCTGCGGCGTCGGCGACCGGGTCCTGCTCATGGAGACCCGCCCGCTGTCCGCCACCAAGCGTTGGCGCATCGTCGAGATCCTCGAGAAGGCAAAGTAAGATCGCCTGCGGAGAGAGCCGGGACGCCACAGGGCCCGCGCAGCGGGCCCGGCAGATTGCGCGAAGCGCCTGATCTGTCGGAACAGGAAGACCGCACCGCCGCAGGCGGTTCGAGGCAGTAGTGCCAACCGGGCAGCTAACTGGGGTCACGTCCCGAACAGGGGATACGGACTCCGAAGGAGAGAGCAGTGATACAGCAGGAGTCGCGACTGCGCGTCGCCGACAACACCGGCGCCAAGGAGATCTTGTGCATCCGGGTGCTCGGCGGGTCCGGTCGGCGCTACGCCGGCATCGGCGACATCATCGTCGGCACGGTCAAGGACGCTCTGCCCGGGGCGGGGGTCAAGCGCGGTGACGTCGTCAAGGCCGTCATCGTGCGCACCGTCAAGGAGCGTCGTCGTCCGGACGGCTCCTACATCCGCTTCGACGAGAACGCCGCCGTGCTCATCCGCGACGGCGGCGACCCCCGCGGCACGCGCATCTTCGGCCCGGTCGGCCGTGAGCTGCGCGACAAGCGTTTCATGAAAATCATTTCGCTCGCACCGGAGGTGCTGTAGCCATGGCTGGGTTGTTCGTGAAGAAGGGCGACACCGTCCTGGTCATCAGCGGCAAGGACCGGGGCGTGAAGGGCAAGGTCATCGCTGCGTCGCCGCACACCTCGCGTGTGCTCGTCGAAGGTGCGAACCAGGTCAAGAAGCACACCAAGGTGACGCAGTCGGCCCGCGGCTCCCAGCAGGGCGGCATCGTGACCACCGAGGCGCCGATGCACGTGAGCAACGTGCAGGTCGTCTGCCCTGCGTGCGGCAAGGCCGCTCGCGTCGGGCACCGCCGCAGCGAGGCCGACGACGACGGCAAGACCCACAGCGTCCGCGTGTGCAAGCGCTGCGACAGCGATCTGTAGAGGACCTGACATGACCACCGCAGAAGCCCCCACCACCTCCACCCAGCCGCGGCTCAAGCAGCGCTACCGCGAAGAGATCAAGCCGGCCCTGACCGAGCAGTTCACCTACTCCAACGCCATGCAGGTGCCGGGCGTGGTCAAGGTGGTGGTCAACATGGGCGTCGGCGACGCCGCGAAGGACTCCAAGCTGATCGACGGCGCGCTGCGCGACCTCACCGCCATCACCGGCCAGAAGCCGCAAGTGCGCCGGGCGACCAAGTCGATCGCGAACTTCAAGTTGCGCGAGGGCATGCCGATCGGCGCGAAGGTCACCCTGCGCGGCGACCGCATGTGGGAGTTCCTGGACCGCCTGGTGACCATCGCGCTGCCGCGCATCCGCGACTTTCGTGGCCTGTCGCCCAAGCAGTTCGACGGCAACGGCAACTACACCTTCGGCCTGACCGAGCAGTCGATGTTCCACGAGATTGACATCGATCGGGTCGACCGTCAGCGCGGCATGGACATCACGGTCGTCACCACGGCCGCTACCGACGACGAGGGCCGCGCGCTGCTGCGGGCGCTCGGTTTCCCGTTCAAGGAGAGCTGACACATGGCCAAGAAGGCGCTCGTCGAGAAGGCGAAGTCCAAGCCTAAGTTCGGGGTGCGCGGCTACACCCGCTGCAACCGCTGCGGCCGGCCGCGTGCGGTGTACCGCACGTTCGGCCTGTGCCGCATCTGCCTGCGCGAGATGGCGCACGCCGGCCAGCTGCCGGGCGTCACCAAGTCGTCCTGGTAACCCCCTGTCCCTCAGACCGCTACCGCTCCTCGATCTTCGTCGCAGGCCCCGCACCCGCGGGGGACCACGGCGGGAAAGGCCACCGGCCTCATGACCATGACCGACCCGATAGCCGACATGCTGACGCGCGTGCGTAACGCGAACTCCGCGTACCACGACCGCGTGACGATGCCGCACAGCAAGCTCAAGACGCACATCGCCGAGATCTTGCAGCAGGAGGGCTACATCGCCGGCTGGCAGACCGAGGACGGCGAGAAGGGCAAGCTGCTGAGCATCGACCTCAAGTACGGCCCGAACCGGGAGCGCTCGATCGCCGGGGTGCGCCGGGTGTCCAAGCCGGGCCTGCGCGTGTACGCCAAGGCCGGCGCGCTGCCCAAGGTGCTCGGCGGGCTCGGTGTCGCGATCATCTCGACGTCGTCCGGGCTGCTCACCGACCGTCAGGCCAACAAGAAGGGCGTAGGCGGAGAAGTCCTCGCCTACGTCTTCTAGTCGGCGCGAGAGGAGAGAGCGCATGTCCCGCATCGGTCGCCTGCCCATCCCGGTCCCGACCGCCGTCGAGGTCACCCTCGACGGCCGGTCGGTCACGGTCACGGGCCCCAAGGGCACCCTGTCGCACACCGTCCCCTCGCCGATCACGGTCGAGCGCGCCGAGGACGGCACCCTGTCGGTTGCCCGTCCTGACGACGAGCGCGAGAACCGGAGCCTGCACGGCCTGACCCGCAGCCTGGTGGCCAACATGGTCACCGGCGTGACCGAGGGCTACACCAAGACGATGGAGATCCGCGGCGTCGGTTACCGGGTGCAGGCCCGCGGCGCCGACCTCGAGTTCGCCCTCGGCTACAGCCACCCGGTGCCCGTCGCGGCGCCCGACGGCATCAGCTTCGAGGTCACCAACCCGACCAAGTTCGTCGTTCGCGGCATCGACAAGCAGAAGGTCGGCGAGGTGGCCGCCAACATCCGCAAGCTGCGCAAGCCCGACCCCTACAAGGGCAAGGGCGTCCGCTACGAGGGCGAGCAGATCAAGCTCAAGGTCGGGAAGACGGGTAAGTAGACATGGCCAACATCTCCGCGCTACGGCGCATCGGCAAGAAGCGGCGGCACTTTCGGGTGCGCAAGCGCGTCACCGGCACCGCCGGGCGCCCACGCCTGGTCATCACCAGGTCCAGCCGGCACATCACGGCGCAGGTCGTCGACGACACCACCGGCCACACGCTCGCCAGCGCCTCGAGCCTTGAGGCCGACCTGCGCACGGCCAAGAGCAGCGGCGACGACAAGAGCGCGCTGGCCCGCCAGGTCGGGGCGCTCGTCGCCGCCCGTGCCAAGGAGCAGGGCATCGGGGCCGTCGTGTTCGACCGCGGCGGCAACGCCTACCACGGTCGCATCGCGTCGCTGGCCGACGGCGCCCGCGAGAACGGGCTGGTGTTCTGATGCGCGCCGGCGCTCGCCCCACCACCGCCCATCGCACCACGAGCAAAGGGAGGAACATCTGATGCCAGGACCCCAGCGCCAGGGCGCCGGCGGCCAGGGCGGTCGCGACAACCGCGGCGGCGGCCGCGGCGGTGCCGACAAGACCAACCACCTCGAGCGCGTCGTCGCGATCAACCGCGTCGCCAAGGTCGTCAAGGGCGGCCGGCGCTTCAGCTTCACCGCGCTGGTCGTCGTCGGCGACGGCGACGGCCAGGTCGGCGTCGGCTACGGCAAGGCCAAGGAGGTGCCCGCGGCGATCGCCAAGGGCGTCGAGGAGGCCAAGAAGCACTTCTTCCGCGTGCCGCGCATCGGCTCGACCATCCCGCACCCGATCCAGGGCGAGGCGGCGGCCGGCGTCGTGCTGCTCAAGCCGGCGAGCCCCGGTACCGGCGTCATCGCCGGCGGCCCGGTGCGCGCGGTGCTCGAGTGCGCCGGCATCCACGACGTGCTGAGCAAGTCGCTCGGCTCGTCCAACCCCATCAACATCGTCCACGCCACCGTCGCGGCGCTCCAGGGCCTGGTGCGTCCCGAGGAGATCGCAGCCCGTCGCGGCCTGACCCTCGAAGAGGTCGCCCCGGCGGCCATGCTCCGGGCGCGGGCGGCGGCGGCGAGCGGGCCGGCTCCGGTCGTCGCCGGTACGGGGTCCTGATGGCGATGCTGAAGGTCACGCAGATCAAGTCGGCCATCGGAGGCAAGCAGAACCAGCGCGAGACGCTGCGCTCGCTGGGGTTGCGGCGCATCTCCGACACGGTCGTGAAGCCGGACCGCCCCGAGATCCGCGGCATGGTCCAGACCGTCACCCACCTGGTGACCGTCGAGGAGGTAGAGCAGTAGATGTCCCCCCCGCAGAGCACGGACAAGCCCACCAGCGGTTCCCCGTTGAAGGTGCACCACCTGCGCCCCGCACCGGGCGCCAAGAAGGCCAAGACCCGGGTGGGCCGCGGTGAGGCCAGCAAGGGCAAGACGGCCGGTCGCGGCACCAAGGGCACCTCCGCCCGCTACCAGGTACCCGCCGGGTTCGAGGGCGGGCAGATGCCGCTGCACATGCGGCTGCCCAAGCTCAAGGGCTTCACCAACCGCTTCCGCACGAGCTACCAGGTGGTGAACCTGGACCGCATCAGCGCGCTGTTCCCGGGCGGCGGCACCATCGGCGTCGACGAGCTGGTCGAGGCGGGCGCCGTGCGCGACGACGAGCTGGTGAAGGTGCTCGGGCAGGGCGAGATCACCGTCGCGGTGCAGGTGAGCGCGCATGCCTTCTCCGCGTCGGCAGTCAGCAAGATCGAGGCTGCGGGCGGCTCGGCCACCGTGCTGTAGCTGCCCGGCGCTTCGGTGTCCCCTCCTGCTGGCCGACAGGTCGGCGGAGGGGACGCCTGCTTGCGGACCTGCCTTCGGCCCCCGCCTGACTGTTAGAGTCCACCCGCCCCACCGACGACGCCAGGAGGAGCCGTGCTCACCGCCTTCGGCCGGGCCTTCAAGACCCCGGATCTGCGCCGGAAGATCCTGTTCACCCTGGCCATCATCGGCGTCTACCGGCTGGGCGCCTACATCCCCGGCCCGGGCGTGTCCTACGTCGCGATCCAGAGCTGCCTCGCTCCGGTGCGTGACTCCGGGGTCTACGGACTGGTGAACCTGTTCAGCGGCGGCGCGCTGCTGCAGCTGAGCGTCTTCGCGCTCGGGATCATGCCCTACATCACCAGCTCGATCATCTTGCAGCTGCTCGTCGTGGTCATCCCGCGGCTCGAGGAGCTGAAGAAGGAGGGCCAGTCCGGCCAGGCCAAGATCACACAGTACACGCGCTACCTGACGATCGCGCTGGCCGTGCTGCAGTCGACCGGCATCATCGCGCTGGCCCGCTCGGGCAACCTGTTCCCGCAGTGCCCGGCAAAGATCATCCCGGACGACAGCCTGTTCCGCATCCTGGTCCTGGTCATCACGATGACCGCCGGCACGGCGGTCATCATGTGGCTGGGCGAGCTCATCACCGACCGCGGCGTCGGCAACGGCATGTCGGTGCTGATCTTCACCTCGATCATCAGCTCGGTGCCGGCGCAGGCGACCCGGCTCTACCAGCAGGACAACGGCGCGATCGTCGTCGCCACGATCGCGGTGCTGGCCCTGGTCGTCATCACGCTGGTGGTCTACGTCGAGCAGGCGCAGCGCCGCATCCCGGTGCAGTACGCCAAGCGCATGATCGGCCGGCGCATGTACGGCGGCACCTCGACCTACATCCCGCTCAAGGTGAACCAGGCCGGCATCATCCCGGTGATCTTCGCCTCGTCGCTGCTGTATCTGCCTCAGCTGCTGGGCAACGTCTGGAGCTCGAACGCGACGTTCACCCGGTTCATCCAGACCTACCTGACCAACCCGAGCAACCCCGTTTACCTGATCACCTACTTCGCCCTGATCGTCTTCTTCACCTACTTCTACGTCGCGATCACCTTCAACCCGGTGGAGGTCAGCGACAACATGAAGAAGTACGGCGGCTTCGTGCCGGGCATCCGGCCCGGCCGGGCGACCGCGGAGTACCTCGACTTCATCCTGTCGCGCATCACCGCCTTCGGCTCGGTCTACCTCGGGCTCGTGGCTGTCCTGCCCTACCTGCTGTTCGGCCTCACCGGCAGCGGCAACCAGGTGCCGTTCGGGGGCACCGCCGTGCTCATCATCGTCGGCGTCGGCCTCGAGACGGTGAAGCAGATCGAGAGCCAGCTGATGCTGCGCAACTACGAAGGCTTCCTGCGCTAGTGGGGCGCTCCTCATGCGCCTAGTCCTCGTCGGCCCGCCCGGTGCGGGCAAGGGCACCCAGGCCCAGTTCATCGCTGCTCACGTGCACGTGCCCAAGATCAGTACGGGCGACATCTTCCGGGCCAACGTCAGCGACGGCACCCCGCTCGGCCGCAAGGCCAGGCAGTACATGGATCGCGGCGACCTCGTACCCGACGACGTCACCATCGAGATGGTCCGCAACCGGCTGGCCGAGCCGGACGCGACCGGTGGGTTCCTGCTCGACGGGTTCCCCCGAACGGTGCCGCAGGCCGAGACGCTCGACGACATCCTGCGCGAGACGAGCAACGCCAAGCTCGACGTCGTGCTCGAGCTCGTCGTCGACGACGACGAGGTCATCCGGCGGCTGTCCGGTCGGCGCACCTGCCGCACCTGCAACCACGTCTGGCACGTCGACTTCGACCCACCGGAAGCCCCGGGCGTCTGCGACATCGACGCCGGCGAGCTCTACCAGCGCGAGGACGACAAGGCCGAGACGGTGTCGAACCGCCTCGAGGTCTACGCCGAGAGCACCGCGCCGCTCGTGTCGCACTACGCCGGACGCGGTTTGCTGGTGGGCATCGACGCCACCGGGCCGGTCGACGACGTCACGCAGCGCGCCATCGACGCGCTGCGACCGTACTCCCGCTCGCGTTGAGCCGGCGCCGCCGTCCGCGCGGGGTCACCGTCAAGACCGCCGAACAGCTTCAGCTGATGCGCGCAGCCGGGCTGGTCGTGGCCCGCACGCTGGCCCGCCTGACCGCCGCGGTGGCGCCTGGCGTGACGACGGGGCAGCTCGACGCGCTCGCCGAGACCTCGATCCGCGACGAGGGGGCGGTGCCCAGCTTCCTCGGCTACCAGGGATTCCCCGCCAGCATCTGCGCCTCGGTCGGGTCCGAGGTGGTGCACGGCATCCCCTCGCCGCAGCGCCGCCTGGTCGAGGGCGAGCTGCTCAGCATCGACTGCGGCGCGATCCTCGCCGGCTGGCACGGCGACGCCGCGGTCACCGTGCCCGTCGGCGCCTGCGGCGACGACGTGCTGCGTCTGTCGCAGATCACCGAGCAGGCGCTGTGGGCCGGGATCGCCGCGGTGCGCCCGGGCGGGCGGCTGTCCGACATCGGCCACGCCGTGCAGGCGCTGGTCGAGCCGCACGGCTACGGCTTGCTCGAGGACTACACCGGGCACGGCATCGGCACGGCCATGCACGAGCCGCCGCACGTGCCGAACGTCGCGCCACGCGGGGCGGGCCGCGGCATGCGGCTCGAGCCGGGCATCGTGCTCGCCGTCGAGCCGATGGTGGTGCTCGGCAACCCGGAGGTCGACGAGCTCGACGACGGCTGGACGGTCGTCACCGCCGACGGCGCTCAGGCGGCGCACTGGGAGCACACCGTCGCCGTCACCACGGACGGTCCCTGGGTGCTCACCGCTCTCCCCGAGGCGGGCTGAGCCCCCACAGCACGACGTCTGCGGCGGTTGGACTCTTATCTGCCCGCGACGTATGCTTCCTGGCTGGGCCGCTTGAGGTGGTCCTGATCTGCCCATGCTTCACCTGGCCGACGCACGATCCGGCCGACGCGCCCACCCGCCGGCTGCCCGGCCCGGGCCTGCGGCGCCGCCTGCACGCGCCAGACCCATCCTGCCCCAGCACGACCACGAACACGACGGATAGCGGAGGACATGCCGAAGAAGGACGGTGCCATCGAGATCGAGGGCCGTGTCGTCGAGCCCCTGCCGAACGCGATGTTCCGCGTCGAGCTCGAGAACGGCCATCGCGTGCTTGCCCACATCAGCGGCAAGATGCGCCAGCACTACATCCGCATCCTGCCCGAGGACCGGGTCGTGGTCGAGCTCTCGCCCTACGACCTCACCCGCGGTCGCATCGTCTACCGCTACAAGTAGCCACCACCCACTGACGCCGGCGCGTCCAACGAGGATCAGGAACTCGACAGTGAAGGTCAAGCCCAGCGTCAAGCCGATCTGCGACAAGTGCCGCGTCATCCGGCGCAACGGTCGGGTCATGGTCATCTGCAGCTCGACGGCACGGCACAAGCAGCGGCAGGGCTAGTTCCTGCCACAGCACCGCCCCAGCACGACAGCACCACCAGCACAACAGCACCACCAGCACCACCAGCACCACCAGCACCACCAGCACCACCAGCACCACCAGCACCACCAGCACCACCAGCACCACCAGCACCACCAGCACCACCAGCACGACCAGCACGACAGCACGACAGCACCTGTGCGTACGACCTGCGCCGCACGGCGCAGCTACCCCCGGTCGGAGGCCGGGGCCCGGGCGAACCGGCCGGGACCGTACGCACCACGACCTCCGGACCGGGGCCCGGCCCCAGGAAAGCGAAGGCTCATGGCACGTCTGGCTGGCGTCGACCTCCCCCGCGAGAAGCGGCTCGAGGTGGCGCTCACGTACATCTTCGGCATCGGCCGCACCCGCGCGCAGCAAACCCTGAGCGAGACCGGCGTCAGCCCCGACGTCCGGGTCAAGGACCTCGGCGACGAGGATCTGGTCAAGCTGCGCGACTGGATCGATGCCCACTACAAGGTCGAGGGCGACCTGCGGCGCGAGGTCGCGAGCGACATCCGCCGCAAGATCGAGATCGGGTGCTACCAGGGCATCCGCCACCGTCGCGGCCTTCCGGTCCACGGGCAGCGCACGCACACCAACGCGCGCAGCCGCAAGGGACCCAAGAAGACCGTGGCAGGCAAGAAGAAGCCCAAGAAGTAGCTGATGCGGGGGCTGCGTCCCCCGTAGGCCTCCGAAGACCGGCTGCGGCCGGGACAGCACCTCCACTCGATCCTAAGGACTCGCATTGCCCCCCAAGACCCGCTCCGGCGCTGGCGTCAAGAAGGTCCGGCGCAAGGAGAAGAAGAACATCGCGCACGGCCAGGCGCACATCAAGAGCACCTTCAACAACACCATCGTGTCGATCACCGACCCCAACGGCAACGTGATCAGCTGGGCCTCGGCCGGGCACGTCGGCTTCAAGGGCTCGCGCAAGTCGACGCCCTTCGCCGCCCAGATGGCGGCCGAGAACTGCGCCCGCAAGGCGCAGGAGCACGGCATGAAGAAGGTCGACGTGTTCGTCAAGGGCCCGGGCTCCGGCCGCGAGACCGCGATCCGCTCGCTCACCGCCGCCGGCCTCGAGATCGGCGCGATCCAGGACGTCACCCCGGTGCCGCACAACGGCTGCCGCCCGCCGAAGCGTCGGCGCGTCTGATGCCGACCCGCGCGTCCCTCGCCACTGTCGCTGCCGCGACATCCGCCACCCGTACGCACAGGAGCATCTGAATGGCCCGCTACACCGGCGCCGACTGCCGCCGCTGCCGTCGCGAGAAGATGAAGCTGTTCCTCAAGGGCAGCAAGTGCGAGTCGCCGAAGTGCCCGATCGAGATCCGGCCCTACCCCCCGGGTGACCACGGTCGTGGTCGCACCAAGGACTCCGAGTATCTGCTGCAGAAGCGTGAGAAGCAGAAGTGTGCCCGCATCTACGGCATCCTCGAGAAGCAGTTCCGCGGGTACTACGAGGAGGCGAACAACAAGACTGGCAAGACGGGTGAGAATCTGCTGATCATCCTGGAGAGCCGCCTCGACAACGTCGTCTACCGGGCCGCTTTCGCCACCTCGCGCGACCACGCCCGCCAGGCGGTGCGCCACGGGCACGTGCTGGTCAACGGCAAGAAGGTGGACATCCCCAGCTACCGCGTCTCGCCGAGCGACATCGTCGAGATCCGGCCGAAGAGCCGGGAGCTGACGCCCTACGTCATCGCCCGTGAGACCGCCGGCGACCGCAGCTCTCCCGCGTGGATGGAGGTGCTGTCCAGCCAGATGCGCGTGCTGGTGCACAACCTGCCGAGCCGGCAGGTCATTGACACCCCCGTGCAGGAGCAGCTGATCGTCGAGCTCTACAGCAAGTAGGCCCCCGGCCTGAACGACCGGCACGGGCCTCGCCACCCCGTGCACCCCTCGTGACGTCATATGGCGGACGTCGCGGACCCGTCCTGGAAGGACCCACGTGCTCATCGCACAGCGCCCCACCCTCTCCGAGGAGACCGTCGCCGACACCCGCTCGCGCTTCGTCCTCGAGCCGCTCGAGCCAGGCTTCGGCTACACGCTCGGCAACTCCCTGCGCCGCACCCTGCTGTCGTCGATCCCCGGCGCCGCCGTCACGAGCATCCGCATCGACGGCGTGCTGCACGAGTTCACCACCGTGCCCGGCGTCAAGGAGGACGTCACCGACCTGATCCTGAACCTCAAAGAGCTTGTCGTGTCCTCCGAGAGCGACGAGCCGGTCGTCATGTACCTGCGCAAGCAAGGCCCCGGCCCGGTTACCGGCGCCGACATCGCGCCGCCCGCGGGCGTCGAGGTGCACAGCCCGGACCTGCACCTCGCGACGCTCAACGACAAGGGCCGGCTCGAGATCGAGCTGACCGTCGAGCGCGGGCGGGGCTACGTCTCGGCGGTGCAGAACAAGCAGCAGGGCCAGGAGATCGGCCGCATCCCGGTCGACTCGATCTACTCGCCCGTGCTGAAGGTGACCTACAAGGTCGAGGCCACCCGCGTCGAGCAGCGCACCGACTTCGACCGGCTGATCATCGACGTCGAGACCAAGCCCGGCATGACCCCGCGCGACGCGATGGCGAGCGCCGGCAAGACCCTCGTCGGGCTGTTCGGCCTCGCGCAGGAGCTGAACGATGCCGCCGAGGGCATCGACATCGGCCCGTCGCCGACCGATGCCGCCCTCGCTGCCGACCTCGCGCTGCCGATCGAGGAGATGGACCTGACGGTGCGGTCCTACAACTGCCTCAAGCGCGAGGGCATCCACTCGGTCGGCGAGCTCGTCTCCCGCTCGGAGGCCGACCTGCTCGACATCCGCAACTTCGGCGCCAAGTCGATCGACGAGGTCAAGGTCAAGCTGCACGGCATGGGCCTGGCGCTCAAGGACAGCCCGCCCGGCTTCGACCCGAGCCAGATCGTCAGCACGTACGGCACCGACGAGTACGGCGCCCCGGACTTCTCCGACGGCGACGACGACGCCAGCAGCGCCAGCGAGCCGAGCTGGGCCGAGACCGAGCAGCTCTAGCCCCACGTCCAGCAGGACGCACGACCTGAAGCAGGCAGGGCCCCGGCAACCGCCGTCGCGCCCCTACGGACCGGTAGGCCGGTCCCGCACCTGAGGAGCACGACATGCCCACACCGAACCGCGGTCCGCGTATGGGTGGCAGCCCGGCCCACGAGCGGCTCATGCTCGCGAACCTCGCGACATCGCTGTTCGAGCACGGCCGGATCACCACCACCGAGGCCAAGGCCAAGCGGCTGCGGCCCTACGCCGAGCACTTGATCACCTTCGGCAAGCGCGGCGACCTGCACGCCCGCCGGCAGGTGCTCAAGCGGCTGCGGGACAAAGACGTCGTGCACACGCTGTTCGCCGAGATCGGTCCGCGCTACGCGAGCCGGCCGGGCGGCTACACGCGCATCCTCAAACTCGGCAACCGCAAGGGCGACAACGCCCCGATGGCGATCATCGAGCTGGTCGAGGCGCTGACGGTCGCGCAGACGGCCGTCGGTGAGGCCGAGCAGGCCCGGGGCAGTCGGTTCTCCTCGCGCCGGGCGCCCACCGGGGCCACGCGGGAGTCGGCCGAGGCGCTGGCCTCGCAGAGCCCGACAGCCGCTGCCGTGGCGGCCGAGCCGGTCGTGAACGAGCCGGTCATGGTCGAGGAGGAGGCAGACGAGCTGGCGGCCGAGGCGGTGGCTGCCGAGGTCGTCGCCGACGACCTCGCCACCGAGGCCGTGGCGCGGGAGCAGGTCGCCGAGGATCTGGCCGTCGAGGCCGTGGTGCAGGACGAGATCGCGCAGGAGTTGGCCGTCGAGGCCGTGGCGCAGGAGCAGGTGGCCGAGGAGCTGGCGGCCGAGGCCATCGTCGAGGAGCTCGTCGCCGACGACACGCCCGTGGTCGTCGTGGACGTTCCCGCGGCAACTCCGGACGAGATCGTGGTGGTCGAGGAGGTCCCGGCTGCCGAGGACGGGACGGACACCGAGACGGGCCGGGCCTGAGCCCACGACCGACAAGCTCCGAGATGGCCTTCGAGCCCACCCTGCCCGAGCGGCCGGGTGGGCTCGTCCGCGTCCGGCTCGACCTCGCCTACGACGGGACCGACTTCGCCGGCTGGGCCGCGCAGCCTGGCCGGCGCACCGTTCAGGACGTCGTGCAGGAGGCCGTCGGCGTCCTGGCCCGCAGCACGCCGCCGCGCGTGCAGGTGGCGGGCCGCACCGACGCCGGCGTGCACGCCCACGGGCAGGTGGCGCACGTCGACGTGCCGCCGCAGGCGGCCGGCGACCCGCTGCTGCTGCGCCGGCTCAACGGCCTGCTGCCGCCCGACGTGCGGGTGCGCCGCACCGCCGTCGTCCCGGGCAGCTTCGACGCCCGCTTCTCGGCGCTCGCGCGCACCTACGGCTACCGGGTCGCCGACCGGCCCGAGCTCGTCGACCCGCTGCGCCGGCGCCAGGTGCTCACCTGGCCGCAGCCGCTCGAGCTCGCCAGCCTGCAGGCGGCCGCGGCGCCGCTGCTCGGTGAGCACGACTTCGCCGCCTTCTGCCGCCGCCGGGAGGGCGCGACGACCGTGCGGTCGCTGCTCGCCCTCGACTGGCAGCGCGACGCTTCGGGGCTGCTCGCGCTGACCATCACCGCCGACGCCTTTTGCCACTCGATGGTGCGCTCGCTCGTCGGCGCGTTGCTGGCCGTCGGCGAGGGCCGCCGCGACCCGGCCTGGCCCGGCGCACTGCTGGAGCGCCGCGAGCGGGCCAGCGAGGTCGCCGTCGCCCCGCCGCACGCCCTGGTGCTCGAGCGGGTCGACTACCCCGGCGACGACGAGCTGCTGGCCCGGCAGCAGGTAACCCGCCGGCTGCGTGCCGCCGTGCGCTGAGCCGCCCCCGGGCTACCGGGTGTCATGAGCCAAGTCTCGTTGACTCCTGACACGGATCGCCGTACGTTTCGACCAACGGCGACGAACGGGGAGCGGCATGGACGGCGCGGCGAAGGGCCTCGGCTTCGCCTTGGTCTCGGCGGCCACCTTCGGCCTGTCCGGCAGCTTCGCCAGCAGCCTGCTCGTCACGGGCTGGTCGCCCGGGGCGACCGTGACCGCGCGCGTGGCGCTGGCCGCGCTGCTCCTGCTCCCCTTCGCCGTGCGCGCCGTCCGGGGCCGCCGGCTGCCCTGGGCCCGGCTCAGCCGCACCTGCATCGCCTTTGGGCTGCTCGGCGTCGCGACCGCGCAGCTGTGCTTCTTCCAGGCCGTCGAGCGGCTGCCGGTGGGCGTCGCGCTGCTGCTCGAATACTCGGGCGCGCTGCTCGTCGTCGGGTGGCTGTGGCTGCGGCACCAGCAGCGACCGCGCCGGCTGACGGTCGCCGGCGCCGCCGTGTCGGTCGTCGGGCTGCTGCTCGTGCTCGACCTGGTCGGTGACACCTCGCTCGACCTGCTCGGCGTCGCCTGGGGCCTCGGCGCGGCCGTCGGGCTCGCCGCCTACTTCCTGCTCTCGGCGCAGCAGCACGACGATCTGCCGCCCGTCCTCGTCGCCTGCGGCGGGCTGCTGGCCGGCGCGGTCGTGCTCGCCACCGCCGGCGCCACCGGCGTGCTGGCGATGCGCACGTCCAGCGTCGATGTCGTGCTGCTCGATGCGTCGCTGCCCTGGTACGTGCCGCTGGTCGGCCTCGCGCTGTTCGCCGGGTCGATCGCCTATGCCACCGGCATTGCCGGCGCCCGGCTGCTGGGCGCGAAGGTGGCCTCGTTCGTCGGGCTCACCGAGGTGCTGTTCGCCGTCGCCTTTGCCCTGGTGCTGCTGGGCCAGCGACTGAGCCCCTGGCAGCTGCTGGGCGGCGTCGCGGTCGTCGCCGGGATCGCGCTGGTGCGCGTCGACGAGCTGCGCGGCGCACCCGCTGAGACGCCGGAACCGCTGCCCGTCGCCGGCTAGATGATCGATTCCAAGCCTGATCAGTGGTCGTAGGCGAGTAGCGAGCGTCGGACGCGCTGTCCGGTGTGGTCGTTGTGCCAGATCGCGGTGGTGAGCGCGAGCATCCGCTGCAGGACACGGACCAGGACCCCGGCGGTGGTGTGGCCGCCGTGCCGTTCGATGTCGAGCTGTCCCTTGAGCGTGTCGTAGATCGACTCGACGGTCTGGCGGAGTGGTGTGAAGAACCGTCCGCCGGCTCGTTCGGGTTCTCCTTTGCGGGGGGCG